>Ga0247741_1001662_pt1 | contig 12342 bp, 7 predicted proteins | sample UWRJL213509R2_FD_180945 | JGI IMG/M metagenome (GOLD analysis project Ga0247741, IMG submission 180945) | Plant litter microbial communities from Arlington Agricultural Research Station in Wisconsin, United States - UWRJ-L213-509R-2 | ecosystem: Environmental > Terrestrial > Plant litter >... | reverse complement strand
CGCTTTTGGGGGCAAGCCGATTGCGTTGCTGTCGGCTGGGCGGCGTTTTGTGGGGTCATCCGCCAGCACCTCCATCGTCCTACGCCCTGAAGAGACACGGTTCACACCGTCTGCTCTTCACCCCCAACTAACTACCACATACATGGCCGGAGGGGCACGACACCAACCCTCGAGAAATACCTGACGCAACCACCACTGATATCCTAGCGAAGAGTGAGTACCTCTACATGCGACATGGAAATTTCGACTTTGTCAGGGCTAAACGGTGGACACACATTTGAAACTGGACCAAGTTTCACAGCCTCCGAACGGCACTAGGATCTGGCTTTTTAAAGAGCAGACTGACATCCATGATTGAAGGAGCTCACGGGAAGCACATATACGAGGCACATCCAGTAAGCGCCTTCATGTCAATACTACAATACAGGTGGTGGATTGTAATGACTTCACGGGAGCCGAAGCCGCTCAATGCAACGCCGCATCCCCATGCGGCTTTGTATTCAAGGCGCAAGGCGATCTTAATTCGTGCAATGCTTAAAGAAACCAGTAACCTGCACCGTGCGGAGCATGGGTACAGCACTATTTAATTAAGTCAGATATCACATCTTGAATTGCTAACGTTGATTATAGACTCCAAGCCTATACTGAAATAGTGCACTTGAAACTAGATACATCATTCTTTAAGTTGTCAGGAACGTTGTAAGGAATCAAAGGCTGGATGATAGGGATGTCGGCACTTCCACCAGTACATGCGTCATCTCTACAAGTTGAAGTCAGAAACAAAGGTAATGTCCAACTATTCTCAAAATACGTACCTGTAAATCGTACAGAGTAGTGCAACCACTGATGTCAAGTCAAGAATTGTCGAGATACTTCTCACTTGATCGTTGAATGAACCTGGGTAGAGTGGGCGACATTGGCCCGAGATATATGGAAAATCTTGGCATGGAGCCATGAGGTTCGCTTGCTTGCACAACCTCAGCGTTCCAGGAATCTGTCTGCTATCAGAAACAAGACTCAAGAGTAACAACCACCAATACCCACTGGGAGAAGTTGAGCGGAGCAAATGCCAGCCATAAGAATGGCGGCTGTAATGACAGAACGGAATGGAGCAGAAAGCATAGTAGAGTGTGCGACCTTGAAACTATGAATTGAGGAGAGCAGTTCGTATTTCCCTTTATATATGTCGCTTGAGGCTACAGGCCAGCACGGATAACCGTTGAATATACGACAGGATGCATGCACGTGGTGACAGCTAATTCAAAGCGCTAGAGCGTTTCAGTTCAAATTCAATTCATACTCTCGCACAGGCATCTGCTTGTTCGGGGTGATGCAAGATTTCCCAATATGAATATGTCAAAGGTTCTTTACGGACAACACCTTGACAGCTAATTAATATTGAGCGCTAGAGCCAATTTACGAAATATCTTTGCATCCATTCCATGATTTCATAATACTGGTGCATTGTTGAATGGAAAATATTGTAGGTTTATTTCTCCTTAAAAACCCAGAATATGCTGACCCCCAGCGAATATGTACAATCTAAAATTTCAAGTTACCAAAGATATCGCTCACGTTGCTCCCTGTGCAGCACCCTTCAAAAGGTAGTTGATGATTGCTATCCATTCAATTGGAGACATCTTGCTAGAATCTTGTGGAAAAGGCCGAGAAGCACTGAATTAACAATCGATTGACTCGCTTTGTACTCCTACAAATCTTTGTCCTTGATCCGAATAACCACTTGGCGCCATAGGAGACGTGTGCAAGATCAGGTTGTTCCGAAGGCGCGTTTACCAGCCAATAACGGAACGAGGCGTGTATCCTATCACTGGTCCAACTCAATTCTATTTCATTTTGCCAGATTGTGATGAGCGACCTTCGCTAGCGTCGTGGAAAAAAAACTCCTCAAAAAAAACTATCATTGTCGGGGAGCTTAACAAGATTTTGACCTTTGACCAATTTCCCTCACTCGGAGAGGTCCCAACGCCTCATAATTTTCCGCAATAATAGGGCTCAGTGTTCTAAGTGTTTGACAGTTTCGTCACACATAGGGAAGGTGAAATTTGGCGGTGTGTTGACAGCGGGTGACAGCAAATGAAGCAAGCCCTTGGGTGGCGTATTTTCATGGGATCACAACCACCTTTTAAATTGTTATGCTCCGTAATTAGCGACCCAGTGATTTGGAAGCTCTTAATGCAATACTTGGGTCGTGGGCCTGCCTAACACCCGCGTCGCGGTCATCAGCGGATAATCGACTGGATAACTGGCGACATAGCTTTTGCAGCTTTGATTCTATGGCTCTATGGTGCTGCTGGAGCCGGAAAGTCAGCAATCGCGCACAGTCTAGCTGGGAGATGCGATGAGGAGGGATGGCTTCTGGCGACTTTCTTTTTCTGGAAGTCTGCGACGGAGCGTAACAACATTGATCGCTGTGTTGCCGCAATTGCCTACCAGGCTGCTCGTGCGATTCCAGCTCTGCGACCACTCATTGAACTAGGGGGGAGAGGGCCGTTGCTACACAGGGCAAAACGAGTCCTAACATGTTGGGCTGCTGATCAAACAAATTTGAAAGCACCCGCATGAGACGCGGGTGCGCCTTCTTATGTGACAAGTGCGACACAGCCACTAAGTGAGAGCTGAGGTCGAGGTTATCAAAACGAGAGGCTGAACATTGAAATCCATGCACATTATGACGACAGAGCGGGGCACTACCTCGACTCTACACCTCTGCCTCCAAAAGGGCGCCTCGGTGTTCTTTGCGCATTTTGTTTCTTCCTCATTCTCAGTTGGAGATATTCAGGATGAGTATAATCGAGTCAGAACCGCGCATTCGCGGCGTGATTTCACAGATAGAATGTATATGGGGTTGAAACCGTCTCATAGAGCGGCCTTCAAGGACTATCGTCGCTTTGGGATCGTTCTACCTTTTGGTGTCATGAATGCCCATTTCAATCGCCCTGACCTTTCTCTTTTCTCGCTTGAAGGGAAGTGATGGCAAGCGGACTATGCGGACCCACTTGAAGGCTGGGAGTAAGCAAACTTCCCTCTCCAAGAAATCATCTCGCAATCTAACTCCTGTATAGTGTCGATACCCTTGTTAGAACGGGAAAAAATTTGGCTGTCATGCGGAAGACAACTATCTATGTACACATCACCGCATTGATTTCACTGCCCTGCGTCAAGGTCTTACACACGATGACCCGTCGCTTCCAATCAAGGTAAGTGCCATTGGGTAACAGCATTGTGGTTTTGGAGTTTTAGGTGGGCCGTTTAGGAAACAAATTGCGTTACGATATCTCTCTTTACGGTGTTAGAGAGAGAACCTGAGTGTGTTATGTGGCTAGTAAACAATGAGTATCGATTAAAATTGAATATTGAAGGATGGAGTCGTAAGTCAGGCTAATCGCAATACTTGATATATTGAAGAGCGAGTGAGCGATAGTCAAAGGTAGGATGACCGGAAATAAATCAATTTCATATGCACGCGATCGTCCTCGACAATCGCGCTTGTATAGCAAGAATAGACCCACCTGTCAGACAGTATGAGTTAGTGTATGCTCCAAACCTCAATCATCGTGAAAAATACCTGAAAAACATCCAACATCGGCCACCTTTCTAGATAGAGGTCTCGGGACCTTCTCCAGGTCACTGAACATCTCCTTACAAATATCGATCGAATGTGCATTGCCAAACTCCATTTCTAAGCTCCAAGTCCAAGGGGAAGTATGCGGTATACCACGTCGCGTCATGAGGTCTGGAGGCGGGTAAGCCCAGGTGTCGATATGGGTCGCGGAGGAGAAGGACTGCGTCTTCGTCATTGAAGACGAATTCGGGTATGACGCGTCCTTGTATCTGGCAGTACCAACGAAGGTCGATCATATTCGACTGAATCTAGCCTGCTAACGGCAGAGCCGGCTGAATGAATAGTTGAACTACCGATTATTGAACGTCGATCACCAGTCAACAGGCTGGTGTGCCAATGAAGGTCCAGCAGTATCACAGCGCCATATTGAGTCCTGGTTCATCGAGTATTGGGCTGACATTCAGGCCTATCATTCCTTCGCGCGCCACCCCTGTCATTATGTTGCGGAACTCATTTGTGGTGGCTTTATCTGAGCCTCGCCAGAGCTCTGGTGCAAGCGGAAGGTCGGGAATCGCAGCCCAACCTCTATTTGGGTTCCGTAGGGGTCACAGTCTTGAGTTCAGTTAGAAGACGACGTTCACTCGTGCTGCGCGATGAATCAGTGAGTGTGTGCAAACGCAATGTCACAGGAAGTTTGTGATGCCGTGACCTCAAGAGGCTGTGCTATGTCCATGATCAGTCTTGAGATCTTGAGATCTGAGCACTCATGCATGGCTAGGGCGGGGATCGAGCTCGTATGGCTGGGAAATGTGGCTGGGCTGGGTGTCAGCTGTCTGGCGGTATGAGAGAAGTTGTCGGTTGACCTCTAAGGTGTGCACTTGTGCAAAGGGATCAGATGGTACTCCTTGACCTGACTTGAGAGGTGCACGAATCTTCCCAGCAATGGATTTACTACCTCGAGGGAAGGCGGTATCAGCAACCAAGTAGTAGCCTTCTGGGAATTTGACTCTGATTTTCTCAAAGATCGGTTTTGCTACATGTGCGTCATGCCAACTACCAGGGGAATTGAGCACTGCAGCGATAACAACACCTTGGGACAATAAGGTAAGAGTTAGTCGAACTGTGTGATAACGAGATACAGGACACACCTTCTGGTGAGAAAACAAGAACATTGTTTATACAATGTGATGTCTTCCAGCCATTAAATGTTGCGTTCTCGATCTTGGGATCATCAGATGTTTGCGACACAAGAGAAAGGCCATCGATTGAAGCCACAGCACCCTCGAGAAGAGGATGCCGCTCTTGTATAAGCTCAGAAAGACGGTTGAGATCCTCGACTCGGTGAGGCATGGTGATACGAGCCTCCTTCATGACTGAAAGAGTTTCATATAGGATTTCCTCTGCAAACTCGAGATATCGGTTGAGAGTTGTTGGAGTCAGCGCAAAAACCTGCTGGAGAGTGACCTCAAGCATAGCGGAGCCCAAGTAGTGGAGAATGAGTCCGAGCGCGCCAGCACCATCCAAGGAGCGACGATCCGTTCTGGGTGCACTGGCGCGACCAACATCGTTGCGGGGAATGGATGACATGTCCCATCGTTCTCCAAACATCCCTGGACCTTCCAAGAGCCTCCGAAAGGTTGCAACATCAAAGCCCATGGTGGTAATGAAAGCACGATTGGATTGACTTTGCCAGAGCCTCTGCCATGGTGTCCCAACATGAGGATTGGGCAGCAGCTCCTCACGAATGAGATACAATCGATGTTTGTGTCGACGTTCATTGCGAGCCTGGCGAGCCTGAAGCATATTTGATGTTACTACAGCCCAGTAGGCTGCAGCTGCCGCTTCGATCTCCTCCTCCGCGTCGTGGTTGTCGTCCCAGAACATGTTGGTGATGAACGCAGGACGCCTTGCAGTGAACCGTGAGGTATCATCACGGCTGGGATTGTATGACATAAGCATTCTGAATCAACGAACATGCGCCTCAAAGTCTAGATCAAATTGGCTACGGTTTGGACCCGGCAACTCCAGATTGCTTCAGAACGGAATCTATAAATTTCGGATGGAATTTGGTGCAAATCTGGGGCACCAGATGTCTACGGGAAGTCATCCAGTATCCCTATTCTACTTATGTATGCGTCGATTGACAGGAGTCCGCAGAGATGGCATTTTTCGTGTTCCTCCGTCCTATCTCATGAAGCTTTCCTCGTTGGCCCCTTCCACCAGATCAAACGGAGACAACCTCGATCTCGTCTTCTGCCACCCTGCCTACTCTATGATTTCTCTCTCTCCAGAATCTCACTCCCACTTCTTCCCTTCCCTTTGACTTCCTTCGTCCTCGGGTCGCTGTTAGATTTCTCCATCATACAAGCCCGAGCCCAAGATTCAAATCGGTGATACCCTTGGTCGTACGAAAACGAGAAGTAAGCTCGATGGCTCCGAACCGATAGTATCTTGGACATCATAAACCCTCCTATACATGTAGAAACGGCTATAGGACTGCGAAGACAAGGAAGGGGAAGGTTGACAATATCCAATGGGAGGACTACGCCTAACCAATCTTGAGCCTCGACTGCGTTTGAAGTCTTATATGTTGTCTCCAGGAAATGCACGTAATCACAATGTTGCCCCATCATTAACTCCTGTCCAACTCGACGTCGTACATTATAGTCTCATCTGGATTTACCCTACTGGCCCCCAGGTCTTTCTCTCAATCCATCTTCTCGTCTTATGTTGTGTCCTCCGCCTCAACTTTCTACTTCCATTGCAACAGCCGAGTACAGCCAGATCGTTGTGCGTGAGACTCGGAAGTTGGTGAGTTGCCTTTCTGTCTATCATGTACACTCTTATTCATCGCGTTTTCTCTTCCTTCAACTGAACCCAGTGCACTAACCTCGCCCTGAACCGTCAGTTCGAATGCCTTCAAAGTTTCTCAGTCAACCTCTCACCAGTAGCCCTCAATCGTGTCTTGGCATATCCTAAAGTAGGGTCTCTCGATATTTGCGAAGATATGTGAGTATATCTAGAATTTTAAACTAGGAGACCGCATGTGCAAGTGGTCAATGTCAGGTGAATATACGAGATTGTGTACCTTACATACACCGATGCTGTTACGAGCATCGGAATTCAGAATTTGGGACATCTTATAGAATCAATTTTATTCAGGGATCACCTTTACAACCGAGATTTATCGAGTATGAGGTGCTAATTACCGTCAACTACGAAATAGCCTCCTCATCAGTAACCCTGTCGAACGCTAAAGCCAGAGGATCGAGGCACTGTAACATGACACACTTGCATCGCCAGACGAATGGACGAAGGAACGCGAGAATAGGTGAGTCGGTGTATCCTGGAAACATGAAGTTGGAGATGTAAATTAAACTCGAATGAAAATTTGTAATACAAGGCAATTTGAAACGACATAATCGAATGCCTGGAAGTAGAGAATGATAGAACTTACGTTCAGGTCGCTTCTACTCTCCAATACCCATCCCTCTCACAAATCTTCAACCTCTTCTTCCTCCGCTTGAAACCCTCACTACTCCGTCACTCGTGCTCCACATGGGCAATCAGGGCTTAAGAGTAGGGAAGAACGTACGCGTATGACCGGTGGTGGCTCCACGGTTCGTGCTGTCGCAACCATTGAGCTTTGCTTCGTATGAAGGAAGAGAGAGACTTGAATTCGGGCCAATTTTCGCGTTGAGAAAGACTCTGAAGGAAAAAGCTTCAGCTCGACGAGGGGAGGAAGAAAAGGGATATAGGGGGCTAACGCGTACTCGTACCACGGAGCGTTCTTGTACTGAATGAGGAGGTGAGGGTAGTTGTACGCATACAGCCAAAGACGTGGATTGGCTCGTAGGGAAGATTTAGGAGACCGGAGCTCGAAGGAAAAGAAAGGAAACATCTGGGGATGGTTCCGCCGCATACGCGTCCCATGGCCACGGTGTTGGGTTTCCTTGCTTCAGTTCTTCGAGACTATCGTCAGTATATGCAGCAATCTTCGGTGTAATTACAAACATACCTTGAAATAGTCCCAAATCACCAACACCACCCGACTATCGAGATCTCAAAGCAGTCTTCGAGTCCACGAGCGACTCTTTGAGAATATCTCATCGCCTACCTGCTAGATCGGAGTAGTAAGTGCACAGCGCTGATCATTGCTACACAAAGTCTTGAGTGGCCCATACCGTACCATAAGCCGTGTATTATGCACGCAAGGTGTGATGGGTGGTCAATATGCAAAAGGGTACGATCGAGATGTTGCATTCCCTTTCCTAGCTCTACAACACGATCTGTTAGATGGTAAATGAGCAAGTTGGTTAGTATGTGCACCACCCAGTGCGATCGTGGACGTACCTCCAAACCGAACAAAATTGCCTGCCAAGATGTTAAAACCCCTCTTTTGAACGTTTCTTTCTAAGTATCCACTGAATGGGCTTCGTGTAGTTCCATCTCTCAGTGCCAAGTCCAATGGAGGTTAAAGTGTAACACGACGCGTGGAGTTCACAGCGGGAAAGTCGTGTTCTTGATATGGAGTGTAGTGGTCGCCAGAGGAAGAGGAGGGGCCGGGGAGGAATGGAGGAAGGGACAGTGACGAGAGGCGAAGAGGGTTACATGTGGGCATTTGGGAGGAAGGAATGTAGGACGGGACAGGGAAAAGGGTGGCGGAAAGTAAGGTAAGAGAGAGGATGCCCTGTGAAGGATAGTGTAAGAAGACTGCTTCAACAAGAAGAAAAAAATGCCATCTCTGCGAAGCAACCCATCTGTTCAAACTATGTCCAGAGCCAACATATCCAGATGAATAAACTACGGCAACAGGAGCAGCGTCGTCACCAATTTCCTTCATCTTCTCGAGGTTTGTGAGCATCGCGTGTTTAACGTATAACTCGAACGCAAAATTCGGGGCATCCGTTTTCTAGCGGTTCGAGACGCGTCATGTAGGCTGATACTGAAGGTGTCGACGGTGAAAACGCGAGAAGGCAGAGCAAAAGGCAAAACAAGAGGGCTGTAATGTGATTGGCTGACCCTTCTGTTGAGAACGGATCAATCCATGACCCGGCAAGATTACCTCTGCCGCTTTGGCCGCTGCCCATCTCTCGCAGCATGAATTATATACAAAACCAGATTCATAGATGTGTAAAATATGCGTCAGAGTAGAACTACAGATGGTGATTCAAGACAGGCCTGTGCAGAAACCCCAGGATTCGCTGAACAATTCTAGACCACGGTGTACAACGGTGCTTTTGCTGACTCTGAAGGAGGTTGGTTGACCTCGAGCTTCAAGAATGATATGATTCGTCATCAATATCGATATGAATGGGATGCAGAAATATCGATACTCTTGCATCCACGGCGGTGCCTTGGATATACAACTCGTCGACTGGTGGAGCACACGCATCACAATTGTCCACTCGTTACCGTGATTCTGGTGCCAAAAATTTGGATTTACTATTGAATACTAATACTTATGTAACAAGTACCATTGGTCTTTGCCTACATACTTGCTTCGTTAGGCGTGTATCATCTATTTCAAATGGCTGAGAACTAAGTATTGAGTCCCCATGAATTCGCGTCTTTTCCGGTCCTTCCGAATATCGAATGAGGCGTACTATACTTAGTTTCACTGCTGGTCTCTGTGACTTGAGTATGGGTTGTTGGAAAGTACCCCAGCGATGAGCGGTCCAGTAGCCCAGTAGTTTATGGTATAGGACACTGCATCCTACTCCGCCATACTAGAATATGTATGTACCCTTGCGTCGACAGTTGGAAATAGCCGGATAACTCACGAAGCCTAGGTCTGAGGCCTGATAATGCACACCGCAATAAATATATGCTGAGCGAAGAACGTGGAGCGTGCTACACGTGATTGTCAAAAGTCTTCGCGGATAGCTGTTTTCATCGTTACGCACGACGCGGCCACCAATTCATCCCAATTTTTTTGCGTACATTGAGTAAAATTGGATGTAATATCACACAGTACAATTCTATAGATAGGCCCTTGCAAAATTTCGCCAAAAATGCTCAGATAGGTGATTACTACTGTACTAGGAGTTTCTCATGAATTTATCTACGTAATCTAGTGCCACAAATTTTGGGCATCTAATAGGATACCATAATCTAAGTGCAGAGAATTTTTTATCTCGAAAAAATGTGCTGTGGTTGACGAGTAATGCCCCGTCCAATGTGCTGCATTTTGGCAGAAAAGCAGTTTCTCACGCCCAAATTGACAAAAGTCACAATTTTGTGGTGGCCACAGGAAGGGAACCTACATATAAATTTATTCCGTTCAAGTTGTAGGTTAAATTTAAATATCTAGGTAGTGAACTATGTTAAGTTTCAGCGATAAAAAATGATTCTTTGTTAAATTTGTTCAGCCCAAAATATACAAAATCTGGAATAACTCAACGATATCTGTATTTTGATCACCCTAATTTACATTCTTCAATTCCAGCTATATAACCTTCTTTATTTACAAAAAATTCTGAGTGAATAGGTTGCCGCATCGCGCGTTACAACGCAAACAGCTATCCGCGAAGACTTTTGACAATCACGTGTATAAGAGGCGTTTATTTAGCCCTAAATCATCAAAGAGTAAATCTACAAGTGGTTTCGGCGAATTAAATAATATTAGAGAGCATTATGCGAGGTTATTTATGGTCAGATATTCTTCTACCTCCGAGCTATCTGCATATCGCTGAGAATAGAGTTCCGTTGGACACAGATGAGCGAGGCGCGATCTTTTAGAGTAGCATAGGCACGTACCTTGTAATATTCTAGAACAGCGTCCCGCGCGGGTCCAATGATATCATCGTTCCATCCATCTAAATGCCACTTTCCATGAAAGTCGATTTTAGGGTAATAATTCGGAGAGAAGATCCGTCGCGCAACTCGTTCAGAACCGCACGCCAAAGGAACCACATGCGTAAGGTAGGCAATATGGGAGAGGGTTTCTGAATGTATTTTTCTATCATCATCGTCCGATGAGTTGAAAATATCTTCACTAGAACAAAGAGACCTTTCAAGGCATTGATCAACACAGGACTAGCCGACAAAGGTTTTGCTGAGACATACCTCCAAACAAACAACAATTCATACAAGAAGTCATATGCAAGTGAGGCGTAATGCTGCGCTGCAAGCGTGTTTTTCAGACATGGAAGGTGCGTAGTGATGATGGTCTTGAGAAGCACGTCAATTTGTGGGTGTATGTGTTCTTTGATGAGGGACAAGTGCGAATTTGGGAACTGTAGTTGGAGAATCGGAGCGTAATATTCATGGTAGATCAGCAAGGTCAAGCAGTGATCTGGGTTAGACATGTGGAAACCTTCGAGGCAGATCGTCGTGAGGTCGGAAGTGAGATTAGGATATATTTCCTCGAGATCCTGCAGGTACATTGGTGAATGTTCCAATATTACTTGATGAACCATCACGACTTACTTTGCTGTCATACTTGTCAAAGACACTTGACATAAAAGCCCAAAAAGCGCGGGCATAGCCATGGTTGACGAAACTATAGAGGTTCAATAGGGGTATCTGGCTTAACCCCCGGAGAAGCGCAGAGGAGCGAGCTGGGAGGTTTTCAATACAGTGAGTGGTTATACCAAAATATGCAAGATCAATGCCACCTATATGCACACACCACAGTTTAGCGCGTGCGAGAATTTCTACGAGAAACGGAAGCGACACACCGCCGTCATGACCAAGACTCATATGGCGCAGTCCCAACAGTGCGATATTGGTCAGGACAGACTCTCGACATAAATAAAACTGATGAGAGCGAGATGGATCACGGAGAAAGTCCTCTAGAGATGCATGCAGAAAATGTATTTCGCCGTCTTCGTCACATTCAATGACAGATGCAAGCTGATTTAAGCAAGCTTCTGTTTCGCCGGGAGTCCAGAATAGAAATTCATCCATTCTATCCCTTGTGTGTACAACTTCAGACGCATTGACCTGATCCGGGTTGTAGATGACCAATAATCCGAGGACCTGCAGCACCCTCTCGATGCCACGAACTTTGGAGAGGACATATCTATAGAGCGAGTTCAGTTCCGCATACGGCAAGTCCTCCTCTCCCCGCGCACGCTGCAGCTGTCGGATGATGTCCAGACGTCGTGTTGGAAGTTCGCAAGGGTCACCGCAAACGTATTTGACTGTCGTCGACGCGAAGATAAACTGGCCAGATGATTTCTGAGTGATTTCACGCAGAATCTCAGGGCCAGGCCACGACGGTGGAATGCGGGAAGCCAGGGGGTGTTCTTGCCTCATCGTCTCGAACGAGTCTTCCAGGAATCGGCGTATATCCTCGTCTGGGGAATATTCCCCAGACAGAGCCAGTCGCGAAAGGTGAGGTTCGATTGATGGTGAATTGAAGGTGGTCTGGAGATGAATTTCCGGACGACTGGCGATGAGAATACGAATCCGGAGTGGAGACCGAAGAAATGCGGTGGCTAGGGATTTGATAAGACCTGATTGAATGGAATCGCCTTGACATTCATCCAAGCCATCGATGATGATAACAGACGGATAATTCCTGAATATGTGGCCAGTTGAATGCAGCCGTTGGATGGGCTCGATGATGAGTTTGTCGAGTTGAACGTCAACAGAATGATGGAAAATCTCGGGATCGGATTCTACAGCATCTTCAATGAGTGGGCGCAGCGCTGGGATTGCACGAGCAGTCTGGTATGCAATTGTCGCGACGAAGCGATCGATATTATTACGCTCTCCTGCGGACTTCCAGAAAAAGAAGGTCGCCAGAAGCC
>Ga0247741_1001661_pt1 | contig 12343 bp, 29 predicted proteins | sample UWRJL213509R2_FD_180945 | JGI IMG/M metagenome (GOLD analysis project Ga0247741, IMG submission 180945) | Plant litter microbial communities from Arlington Agricultural Research Station in Wisconsin, United States - UWRJ-L213-509R-2 | ecosystem: Environmental > Terrestrial > Plant litter >... | reverse complement strand
TCTCAACGCCGTCCACGACCTGTTTGCAGAAAAAGAGTGGACGCAGCCCCTTCTCGCGGTTGCTCTGGTTCCAAGCCGCGGCTTCGACCGTGCCTTGGATGACCAGCACGAACGGCTCCGGCGGTGCCCGAACGACGTCTGGCGCCGGCTGCCAATCTGGGTTGTTCTTCCGCTTGAACTCGAGCCAGCGGTCGCAAAACAGCTTGAAGCTCATATCGGGGTTGAAGCTCTTCGCCCGTGACGCCACGCTCATGGTGACGAACTTACGATGCTCGGCGTCTAGGTCCGCCTTCTTCATCCCCAGCGAATAGGCGTATTCGATCGCCCGGTCGGAAGGCTGGTAGGTCTCGTCGATTAGGATCGGCTCCCCTTCGCCTTCCCCAACTACCTTCAAAACCTTGGAGGGAGAGTTACTCTCTCCCTTTTTTGAATCTGGTTTTGTAGGTGAAGGTGGTTGTGAAAGTGGTTGGTTAAGCCCGGCTTCATCTTTTGCTGTAGCATTGCTAGCCGTTTGCTTGCCTTCGGCTTTAGCCTCGCCACCCTTTTTGCCAGCCGCAGCCCTAGCCTCGTACTTGGCCATAGACTTCGCCAGCTCTTCCTCGACCCGCTTGTGCTTCCATCCCGGCATTTGGAAGAACGGCTCAATGATAGGCCGCGTCTTTTTCCACTCGGAATCGGTCATGCGGGCGATAGCGGCAAGCTGCACGTTCTCGTTCGGAAGCCCGCCACGCTGCCAATAGTGCATGATGAGATGCAGGTAGGCACCCGACTGCGCGGCGCGCAGATGCGCCGTGTCAGCCAGATAGTCCGCAATATACCAGGGCATCCAGGGTCGGTTCATAGGGTCACTTCACGGCGGTAGGGAGCGGGAACGCAGGCGAATACGGCTTAACGGAACATGCCGAGGGACTTGAGATACAGGTCGACCTGCATTTCGCGCTCTTCACGCTTCTGGGCGTCCTCAGCACGAAATTTGACGACGGCGCGGATGGCCGGCACGTCGAGGCCGAAAGCCTTGGCTTCAGCGAAGATTTCCTTGCGGTCTTCTTGCTTCTCCTTGATCTCGGCGTTCACGTTCTCGATGCGCTCGACGAACGCCTTCAGCTGGCCGTCGGTGTTGCTTAGTGCGGCTTCGGTCATGCTGCTTTCCTCTTATCCCTGCGGGCTTCCATTTCCAGAACCTTGGTCATCATGTCCTCCAGGCGAACCTGAAGCTGCATTCGTCGGTGTGAGTGAGGCTTCTGCTGATCTCGCATCCGCTTCACGCTCTCAATCTGCTCGTAGAGTTTCTTCAGGGTCATCCCGCATTCCCTTCGATCGGCTGACTGGCGGAGTATTTGAGGACCTGCACCCCGATTGCTTCGGCCGTGCAGGCCTCAGCGCGGGCGCCACGGCTGTTTTCCCAGCCGGGGAGCACCACGACAGCGTCGGCATGGGCGCAGATCCACTGGAGGTCCGCAGACAGCGCTGCACGGATGTCGAAGCTGGACGCGTCGCAGCCCTGGGGGCCGTGGTTGTCGATGTCCCAGTCAACTGGGCTGAACACGTCGTGGCCCTGAGCACGCAGGACAGCCGCCGCCTCGATGAAGGCGGGGTAGTTCGACTTCGGAATGCCGCGCATAGGCCCTGCCAGATAGATCCTCATGCCGTCACCCGCTGCCTGGCGATACGGTGCTGGTTGCGTTCCCGGGCGGTCTTGGACGGGCGCCCCTGATCAGCCAGCACAGTGATGACAGCACCGCCGGCGATCTCGAACTTCACGCCCTCAGTCCGAACGCAGACGGCGCCGAACGCCGCCGGCCCGCTGCAGATCTGCAGAATGTGCTCGCGGACGACCTCGACGTTAAGGCCCATGGCGCGCTCAAGATACCGGAGCACGGCGTGGTCGGTGACGCGGATCGGGTCTTTGCTCGGTTCAAGCCTCATGCTTCGGCTCCCTGCGTGTTGCGGACTGCTTGGGTGAGAAAGGCGCGCATCTCAGATTTGGAAATCAGCAAAGGCCCTGGCGGCAGCCGGCGCCGGTAGGTCGGGTCGGTCTTGGAAATGCCGGCAAGGGCTGGGGAATCCAGCGCCTTCGCCCTGCGCTTCTCTCTGCGACGAGCGCATTTGATGCGGTTGCGTTCGCGCCGGCGCTCGGCATAGATGATCGCCTCTTCTGGGCTCTGGTTCATCTTGCTCATGGCCGCACCTCTGAGACGCGGGACGGGCAACGAAGCATCTTGCTCTCGCGGATTGGCGCCAGCAGCGGCAAGCCGTCTGGATCTGCAACGGGCTTTTCTTTGTGGCGTCGCGATCCGATCTTGCGTGCATAGTCCTTGCTGACGCCGAGCTCGGCCTGCATCTTCAAGACTTGGTCGGTCTTGCCTGCCAGATATAGATCACGCAGAACGACCCGCTGCTCCGGATTCACCTTCTGCCAAGTCATGCCAGATGGCGGAGGTCGTCGTTCAATCCAACGGCGCGCATGGTAGGCCTTGCGATGAGCCCGGCGCTCTGGCCTCAGCCAATACCCGACGGTCGTGTGATCTCGCTTGACCAGCCTGGCAATCGCGGCATTCGTCATACCAGCGGCACTCATCCGCTGGATGGCTTCGACACGAGCGCGAACGATCTCTCGCTCTGCACCGCGGCCGAAGAACTCGTCCGCGGTGATGTCGCGGTCCAGCAGCACGCCCTTGATGATTGCCTTGCCCTTCATGGCCGCACCTCATCCTTGCGCTTGCGAACGCAGAGCTCAAGACCAAGCACGTTCAGTGCTGCGTCGAGCAGGTCAACCCGCGGCATATGCCGGGTCTGCCAGAAGCGCATGGTGTCGACGCCTACGGCCGAACGCTCAGCGACTTCTGCAAACGTGGTCTGCTGCTCGTTGAGCTCTTCCATGAAACGCTTCACGCAGGGGTGAGCATTTGGAGCGATCTTGATCCCGCCGCGGCGGTTGTTTCCTGAATAGGTCATGCGAATTCATGGCTCCCGATGAAGTTGGAAGCCTTCATGCCGCGGCGGTTGCCTTCAGAGGGCACAGCGCGGCGCTTCTCCTGGGGAACGAAGCAGAGCTTTTCGTGGAACGAGCAGTAGCTGGCGCCGGTCTTGGTCTCGTTGGCGCAGCAGAGAAACGATGGCGACGGCTCGGACGCCTGCATATGCCGGCATTGGTTCGGCCGGTACTTGCTGTGCTGGCGCAGATCCATCAACGGGATGTTGAGCGCGCCAAGAAACGGGTCGGCCTCGACAACAGGTGTGCCGGGGATTGAATCGAGCCGAGGGGCCAAGATGCGCGCCGACCCGCGGCCCGGAGTCGTGCGATGGCGAACGCGATCCTTCTCCCGGCGCTGTTCAGCGCGTCTGGCAAGTTCTTCCGGCTCGTTGCACCGGAACGCCCGCTCCGGCAGGTCCATGCGGTGCACCTTGCCGAGAATGGCGTTTCGGGTGACGCCGCCCATCGCAGCTGCAATTCCGGTAGCCGATAGGCCCGTAGCCCATAGGCGGGTCAGTTCAGCAACTCGGTCGTCTGTCCAAGATGAGAATTTCAATTGTCGTCCTCCCTCAAGCTACGGAAATTGTCGGCCGGCGAGCCTCACGCAAACGCCGCAAGCAGCTATCGACCTGCCACTCCTTGACGCCGACACCGAGCATCTCTGCGATCTCGGCGGTGTCGAACGCGTCATCCCAGAGAGCGAGCATCTCGCTCTCCATGTCAGGGGTGATCGGGACTTCGTAGGTGCGGTGCTGGCTCATCGGCCGCGCCCCGCGTAGGCGCGCTTGGCTTGGCCCGAGCTTTGGGCTTCAGCCATGGCGCGATCCGAACCGCGAGGGCCGTCCTGACGAAGAAAGCCCAAGGCAGTCTCCGCCTTATCGATCGAAGTTTTGATATGTCGGTTGGCATCGAGGGCGCCTTTGATGCGACGACGCGCGCCGGTCTCTGCCGGGGCGCTCGTCTCGAGCTTCAGGATTTCTTGTTCGTCTTCAGCCCGGCGGCGCTTGATGGCGGCCACGGTCATCACCTGCTTGGCCCACCACCACCACTTCGGCTCGGCTTCGGCCATCAGGACATTCAGGAAGTCGAGGCCGTCTTCCGACTGCAGGAGGACCTGCAATTCATCCACTGTGTAGGCCCGGCTATTCGAAATCCGGTACTTTGCAGCGCGCTCCTGCAAACCGAGCATCGTTGCAAGATGTGCCCATGTTTTCTGAGGAAACTTCGCTTTCACCACTGCAGTGATGCTGCGATTAACCTCCGAAATCGTGCATGAAACCCGATCGGGCATGCACGTTTCGCCACCCCGTAGTTTTGCGGGTTTTGAGCCCGCGATGCATGATGCAGCCATGATGAATTACCCAACCAACGGTGTGGATTTTGAAACGCTCTCGCTCGCTGCTGTAGTGCGCAACGTCGTCGAGTTTTTATCGCTGTCAGAGACGGCGGGTCGGCTGCCGAGTCCATTGGCTTCAACGTACGATGCGTACGCAGCAGTCGCCTCGGCGGCGGTTGCGAAACACCCTAAGTGAAGAGCCCGGCCATGAATGCGAACACGAGCCCCGAAACGCCCATTACGCATGGGGTTAATGCCTGCACTCTTAGTGCGGCGAATGGCCCGAGCATCGGAGAGATTTTCAGTCCAGTGGCCAATGTAAACGTTACCAACAGCATAGGGGCCAAGGTCACCTTTGCGGCACATATGGTAGCCGTGGATCCCGCGTTCGGACCAATGGCCCGACGATTGCCAAATTTCCCACCACTCTGCCAAAGTGAGATCGAAAGCAATTCCGCGACGGCGCGCGCCCTTCACTGCGGTGAGATAAGGCTCCGCACCGCCCATGGCAGTAATCTCAGAATATGCAGGGTAGTCGCAACGGAACGCCTCTTTGACACGAGAAGGAGTCATGCGGCTGGAGCGCCCAAGCCTGAAGTGTCGGATGTTCATGCAGCCAGCGTTTCCGCAATCAGGCCACAGCAAGGTAGTTCCAGGCACAGGCCCATTGATGAGATGCCAAGCATATCGGGAAGCAACCCAGCGCCTGCCCTTAACTCGCACGTAAGGAGTGCCGTCTGCTTTTCTCTTTCCCAGCCATGGCATGCAGCCACTGGCGTCGGCCGGGCCAATCAGGGCGAGCAATGCGTCTTTGCCGCCGGCGAAATCCGGTGGTGGGCTCAAGATTGCACCTCCGGAGAAGAAAAAGCGGCAGCCGCTGCAGGCTCCCCAGCCACAACGACTGCCGCAGTAACCGACGCCGGGGAGAAGGACGGCGCCGGATTCGAAACAGGGAGACGGACGAACTTCGGTGCGAGCGAGAACATCGCTTCAAGCATCTGCGTTTCGACGTCGAATGAGAGGGTGGTGCCCGCAGCAGGACTTGAGTCTGCGCGCGTCTGCCTACAAAGCAGCTGCTCTACATCTGAGCTATACGGGCGGGTTTTTGGAAAATGGACGATCACCGAAGACCAGCCTTCTCGTCGGCTCGCGCCAACGACTTCTGCAGGAGAATGAAATTGCGACGGTCGGTCAGATTGCAAAGCTGCCGCTGCTTGATGAAGCGGGTCAGGGTCTGGCGCTCGACGCCCATGCGGGACGCGATGTCCTCGATCGGCATATCAGTGCGCAAAAGCTTGCGGATCTCTGGGACATTCTCGGTGGATAGCTTGGCGGGCCGGCCAAACACGCCACCGCGCTGGATAACAACGATGACGGGCTCAAGACCCATCGAGTTTCCTCGACCAGTTGCGCACTTCATGCCGCACCTGCTTGCTGATCAAGTGGGTAGATGTCCGGGCGCAGAAGATGGCGGGACACATTCGCCTTCTCTTCGATTCGAAGCACGTATTCGGCCGCGGCCCCGTTCTTGGAACGCTCCAGCCAGTACCAGACCTGAGCCTGAGACGTGCCAATGAGATCGGCTAGGGCCTTCTGCCCGCCGACGTTAGCGCATGCTTTAGCGAGTGCTTCGTTAGCCATGCTCCGGAGAATACAGATTTCCTTGTATTTTACAACAAGAATATCTGTCCCGACACAAAAACCAGCAATTTGGTAATCGCGTTGCCATGAAAAAGAGACAGATCGACAAAGAGGCCTTCGGGCGCCGCTTAGCGGATGCCCGGAATCGCGCCAAATTGACGCAGGCGCAGCTTGCTGATGCAACCGGTTACACCCAGCAGAGCATCCAAGGGTTCGAAGATGGGAAGGTCGCGCGACCGGGGAGCATAGCTGAAATCGCCTCAGCTTTAGGCACAACCATAGATTGGCTGCTCTACGGTGATTTACCTATGTCCGCAGGCGAACCATCCAAGGTGGTCGGTATACGCTCTAGCCAACCCGACTCAGTAGGTAATAATGCCCGCGTAGGGCCCCTGTTAGAGGGCTTCAGTAGAGTACCATTAAGGGGCCAGGGCATGGGTGGTCGAGACGGGGCATTGATTTTCGACGATACAAACATGGGCGACATTTTAGCGCCTCCGAAGCTTCACGGCGTACCAGGCGCATATGCCGTTTACGTCGTTGGCACGTCCATGGATCCCCGCTTCCGGGACGGCGAGGTGGTCTACGTCCACCCTTATCAGCGGGTGGTAAAGGGAGACGATTGCGTCATCCAGGTCGAAGGCGCGAACGGCGAACGCCTAGGGTGGATCAAGGAATTCGTATCGAGGGACGACAAGTCCCTAAAGGTGGTCCAACACAGCCCACGAAAGACAATGACCTTCCCGGACAAGTCGATCGTTTCAATTCATAAAATCATCATGAGCGGCCCGGCCTAACCGGCGCTGGCAGAAGCGCGCCCCGCGGAGTCTCCGCAGGGCGCGCATTTTTTTGTCTGCCTATATCGAGATTTCTGTTGTGAAATACAGAAATCTCTGTATTCTCGGTCTATCGGATCGGGAGCGCCTAAACCATGACCAACGCAGACACCGACATGCTTCTCGACCTCTCGCGAATGCAGCGGGCCGTGGTGGGACGCATCGCAGCCCGGCAGACCGGAGAGATGCCGACAGCCTCCATGTCTATTGAGGATTGGAAAGCCGCAGCCGACGCGCGCCCGGGCGTCGCTGAACGCAGCTTCGGTGGTCGACTGAAGTTTATCCCGCTGCTGAACGGCGAGCCCCTGCCCGTCGGCGACTTCTCTCAGGAAGATGCCTGCTTCGATCTGTCGAAAGACGCGAAGCAACGCGCCCGCGAATTCAAAGCGTTTGCCCGCAACCGACATTCCGAACTGATGGGAGCCCTGTGATGCGTATCGACTTCCAAGCCTATGCCGCAAGCCTGCCGTCGTTCGTGGCGCTGGTGATCTTCCTGTCGATGGTCGCTCTCTGGAGCGGAATCGGAACGGGCCGCATCTGATGTCGATGTCGCAGCACGCAATGGACCACGCCAGCGCCAAGCAGAGCGTTGCCGATGTCCTGCGCGAGCTGCATGGCGATATCAACGCGATTGGGGGCCAGCCTACCAGCGACTATTCGCGCGGCGTTCATGAGGCCGTCGCGCAGGCCCTGGCCATCGTGGAAGCAAAGCTGGTGGAGGTCACGCGATGATCCGCACCATCGACCCATCCGACGATGAGTTTCACGATTACATCGAGCAGAAGAAGGAAGCTGTTCGGCGCCAAGCGGCAGAGATCGTCGACCGCGAGAACGAGCCCCGCGGATTCACCGGCCGGCGCAAGTGGGAAAAGATCGTGCTGGCGCTGGTGATGGTGAAGGATCGGGAGACGCCGGCGGCATGGCGCGCGTCGACCGACGGTGACGATAGCAAGGCTGTGTCCCTGCCGAAGTCCGTCATCGAGATCGTGATGACCGAGGCAGACGGCTTGTTTGCCGTCGCCACCATGAAGGCTTGGGTGGCGATCGACCGCCACATGAAGCAGGCGAATAACCCGCAGCTGGTGGCTTCGGTCGAATGGACCGATGAGCAGCAGAAGGCGTGGAAGCACATCAGCGCCCGCACCCGGGCCGTCCGCGAGAGCATATCGCCGAAGACGCGAAAGCGACCTTCGGACCTCCGCCCTACCCGCAAGCCCCTTTTCACAAGGAATGATTGCGCATGAGCCTGCACCTTGTATCGAGCGACGCCCGCCCCATCATCCGTAACGATTCCGGGTCTTTGGACCGTGCGGCGACCATCACCCGCATGTCGGAGCATCTGGTCGCTGCCATCCTGCACCAGGGGCTTGATACCTCCAGCGACAGCGACGTCATCGCCTACCTCTATGACGCGCCCGATCGCTACCACCATCGCATGGTCCTCGACCACTACGAGGACGCTGTTGCCGCCGCCAAGCAGACCTTGGTCATGCAGGAGATGAGCCGATGACGTGCCCACCGAACGATCCTGGAACTGCCATTACCGTTCTGATGTACATCGCCGGCGCCCTTTCCGGCGTCATGGCGGTGATCTGGTTCGTCTGCAAGGACGACCGGCCAATCGCCGAGCAGTTCGACGACATCCGCCGCATGGACAGCGGCATCGGCCCGACAGAGCACGGGAAGATCCCGCTGTGAACCTACGCGGGCACGAGCGTCGGGAGTTTCCGCTGAAGGTGCGTAAGCTGGCCTTCGCGCGGTGCTGCAAGAAGGGCACTATGCCTGGCATCCCTCAGTGCGAGAACTGCGGCATCGAGCTGAAGCCCGGGAATATCGAATACGAACACCTGGTACCCGATGGGTTGCAGGGCGAGCCGACGCTTGAGAACTGTGGCGTCTGGTGCCGGTCTTCATGCTCGAAGAAGAAGACCTTCACCGAAGATAATCCGCGGATGGCCAAGGCCGATCGCGTCCTAAAGAAGAGCTACGGCCTCACGCGCTCGAAGGCGAAGATCCAGTCGCCAGGTTTCCAGCGTGCCGGGCGCCAGAACAGCACACGCAAGCCTACCAAGTTCGTCGGCATGTTCTCGGACAGATAGTCCAGAGCTCCCAATCCATGACCGTTTGACCACGACAAATAGAAGGGTTTTAGAGATGCTGTACGATCCAAAGTGGGCGCCTGTTGAGACCAAGCGGACCGTTTTTCCTCTCGCAGAGTTGATCGCGTGGCTGGAGTTGCAGCCTCCCGGTGCCGAATACGATTTCTACGACATCCATGGCTGTTTGCTGTGCGCCTTCCTTAAAGCTCACGGCTACGAAGACCCTGCCCACGATATTGGATTTGGGGCTGAAACTATCGCTGGATGGCAGCTCGACGACTATCACAGAATTGCTGGCGACATGCCGTGGACCTTTGGTGCTGCGCTTGAACGAGCACGGGACGCGCGTTCATCTTGAGAGACGGCAACCGTACTACATAAGGGGCAGGACAGTGGCAAAGCATCTAGAGGCATTGAAGGCATCAAAGAACTCAATCGAGTTCTGGGGTAACGCGCAGCCGAAGTGCCCGCATTGCGGGAGTGACTTCGATATTGAGCTAAACGAAGCCTACTACCTGTATGACAATATTTCAGGCATTTCCGTTGATTGCCTGACATGCGAGCGCGAGTTCAGCGTGGAGACGCGATGCTCCTACACCTTTAGCACCGACGACCAGGAAGACGACGAAGAGAACGCTGAACCCGGTGCAGAGCTCACGTCAGCGGACTGCCGATCTACGGGAGGCGAGAAGTGAAGCTGAACGTAACCGAGATCAAGGTTCTTCATCACCTCGCAACCGAGTGCAGCCCCGAGCACTGCCCGAGCACGTCACGCATCGCGATTGGTGTTGACCTTTCGATGCTGGCTGCTCGGCGAGCGATCAAGTCCCTGCACCGCCACAAGTTAGCTAATCTGCACCGCACCTTTGACGACGAAGGAATGTGCGCGGGTAGCGGGTACGAAATCACCGACGCCGGCCGCGCCGCTCTGGCCGAACAGAAGGACCGCACCAATGGGTGAGCGAGAGGAATTGCGAGTACAGTGCCGACTTGCCTGGAATGGCTGGCCGGACAGCGAGCAGGCGCGCGGGATCATTGCGGCGCATGAAGCTAAGGACACGCATTCGCGCGATGCCTGGGACCGGGTGATCACGGCCATAGAGTCCTGCGGTCGTGCCCAATCACCGTGGCGGCCGATAGAAACCGCGCCGAAGGATGGGACGCCTATCGAGGTGTGCAACACCCGACATGCGAGCCACGCCCCGGTGATAGTTAGATGGACTGACGACGGCCTACCCGAAGATCTCCCCGAGCCGCATTGGTGCGATGCTGCCACGGCTGATGGATCGGCCCTGTATTTCAATGATCGCTATTTCGATTTCTGGAAGCCTATTACGCCCCTCCGCGCGCCAGAGGCGGCCGACGCGGGGGCTGCGGCGTGGCAGTACCGATATAAGCTGGGCGATGTGTGGTCGGATTGGGTTGATCTCAAAAAGGATCAATTCGACAGGCTGAGCGAGAACGTATCCGTCCCATACGAAAGCCGGGTGCTCTACACCTCCTCGCTAGAGCGAGCGCTTGCCGAGATCGAGCGATTGCGAATCCTCTCCGCGACTGACTTCAAGTCCCCGAACTGTCAGGGACAGCGAGGGCAGGATCGTTGCGACGCTCTCTATGACGCATATCAAGCCGTTAAGGCCCTATCCGTCCCATCGACGGACGGCGAGACCGGAGGTCAGCGATCATGAATAAAACAGTCCGCCGGATCATCGGCCCCACCATCCTCCTGTCGAGCGGAAACTACTTCGATTACGAAGCGCCCGAAACGAGCGAGTTCACGATTGAGGATATTGCGCACGGCCTGTCGATGACCTGCCGCTTTGCAGGCCATTGCATCCGTCACTACTCGGTCGCACAGCATAGCGTCCATGTCAGCCATGTCGTCGCGCCGGAACACGCCTACCAGGGCTTGATGCACGATGCTTCCGAGTTCGCCGTAGGCGATATGGCAAAGCCGCTCAAAGTGATGTTGCCGGCCTACTCGGTAATTGAGAAACGCGTCGAAGCCGCCGTCTTTGCTCGTTTTAATGTGGCGCTGCCTTTGCCACCCGAGATCAAAGAAGCCGACATTTGTATGCTGGCAACCGAGCAGCGCCAGTTGATGATGAACCGAGACGATTGGGATTATACCCGTGGTCGCGCGCCCCTGGATATTGCAATTCCTACGTGGTCCCCGGCAGAAGCCAAAGCAGCCTTCCTCGCGCGATATGCAGAGCTGAAGGCACTTGCGGTTGCCCCTCATGATGGAAAGGCTACGCCATGGTTACCGATCAGATGGTGAAGGACGCGGCGGACAAACTGCGCGACTGGAAGTTTTGCGGCACGGGGCTGCAAACGATACTCACTGCATGGCACGAGCCATTTGATGGCCCGCCGTCGATTGAGGAAAGCAGGATTGCGCAGCGCGCCGCATTTGAGGCCATCGCCCAAATCGCCCGCGCCTCTCTCTCCGCCGCTCTTGGTGATGCTGGCTGGCAGGACATCAGCACCGCCCCGACGGATGGATCTCCGATCCTGGGGTGGTCTGATGAGGGTGTCAGCTACGTCTGCTGGCACAGCAAAGGACGCTGGACCTTTCTCAAAAACTACAAAGGCGATGAGTGGCATTTTGAGCCTACCAAGTGGATGCCGCATCCTGCATTCCCGGCCGTCACTAACGACGAGGTCTCAGGATCATGAGCATGAAGATTGCGCCTTACTCGCATCTTAGCCCTCGCGACCAATTGGCGATGCTACGGCTGCTCTGCCATATCGACGGCCTGAATGTTCTTCGGTCATTCAGCCGTGCGGCTGCGGAGTGTATCGAGACACTTGCGGTCACGCGCCATGGGCGCGACACCGCTACGGATGATGGCGCAAAATGATCAGCACACAAGCTATCTTTCAGCAAATCAAGGACGGTCCAGGCCATTGGCGGTCCTGCACTGGCTGCTACGAAACCAACGAGGGCTACCCCACGGCGCCTACCGACCCCGTGTTTCAATGTGCACTCGGGATGGGTTGCCATGAATGCGGCGGCTTGGGCGCGGTTTGGGATAGCACTGATTACGAGGACATGGCGGCCTTTGTGATCGAAGAAGATCGCAAGCAAGCTGCGATGGCAGAAGCGCTGCGGCTTCTCGCTGCTGAGGACGCCCGGCAGTCGAAGCTACACGACATCCTTGAAGATATACGCGAGCAGATTCGCCTCGGCGTTCCGGCAGAGCGTCGCCCGGAAGGTCTATTCAAGAACATTCAAGACGCCGTTTATGCAATGCGCGGGCGAACCGCGTTGATGAACGATGCGGCTATCACCGCTGCGTTCTCTTCGAGCCATAGTCGCGGAGGCGGGTCATGAAGCCGAACACTCTCACAGAACGACTGCGAGGCATTGTCCGCGTTCCCGTCAACGACGGAGCTGGCCCGCTCGACGGCAAGGACTTCTTTGAGCGGACGTTCCCGACAAGCAACAGATCGG
>Ga0247741_1001660_pt1 | contig 12351 bp, 13 predicted proteins | sample UWRJL213509R2_FD_180945 | JGI IMG/M metagenome (GOLD analysis project Ga0247741, IMG submission 180945) | Plant litter microbial communities from Arlington Agricultural Research Station in Wisconsin, United States - UWRJ-L213-509R-2 | ecosystem: Environmental > Terrestrial > Plant litter >... | reverse complement strand
CTTGATTGTACCGACATATCCCTTGTGAGGTCCTTTCACTACAGTTACTGTAAGTCCAATATGGCGATCCCTCGGGCCTCGTCCCATGGCTCCAGAACCAACCATACCACCAGAAGGTGCGGCTAGCGCCGGGTCCATCTTCGATAAGTCAGCGCCAGGTTTCATAAACACGTTGCTCTTCGGCGCCAGTGACGCGAGTGAACGACATCGAGTCACAAAGACACCGCCATTCTCTGTGATATCTCGACTGTGGAGGAATGCGAAGAACGATTGATGTGTATGCAGAACGCGTCCTTTCCGACCCTGCAGAAGGCCACATTAGCTGCTATGCAAGCAACTCGATCGCAAAGACTTACCTCTCCATCAATCTCCTTCATGTTGTCGTTCACTCTCAGTTCGTGACCTTCGTGGTCAGTGGCGATAGCTCTATTGGAGTCACGACGCATCGAGATTTGATGGGGTTGAACTAGCCGGACTTGACCACTCTGGTCGAGGACACGGAAGGAATCTCGTTCAGTTTTGAAAATGACTCCGACAGTTTGAGCACTAATATATTTATGAGATCGATAATCTTGAAAAGAAGTTGGGCAACTTACTCAAGTTGTACGAGGTCATGAAGTTCATAATTCCCGACGATATTTGAGCCTGTACCCACCTCAGCTGCTTCTCGTAAATCTTTTGAGAAGACGGATATCTAGATAATCGTTATCAGCGCGAGTGGGTCGAACATTGGGAGTTTTCATACCTCCTGCATCGTCATGTCGGATACGAATGTCACGACATTGTCAGAAACGGACACCACCAAGCCAGTCTCATCGGCATTCTGACCCGCCATAACCTTGACATGGTCTCCAGGCTTGAACCTCTTCCGCACGCTACGTGCTGGAATTTCCATCTTCTGCCCATCTAGATCCAACCCTTGTGCCGTGATCGTGACAATATCCCCAGCAACCTCATCAACCACTCCATGCAAGCCTGCCTGTTCACCCTCAAAGACTTCGATATGGTCACCAGGCTGAAGGACAGCAATGGCGGCCTTCCGCGACGCCTCCGCAATAACCGACAAATTGACTACATTCTCGTCTCCTCCGTCCTGCCGTCTGGTGAACTGGGTGATTTCGTCGAGTGTCGGGTTAATGTCTTCCAAGATGAGCGCGTTGGACTTGAAATCCTTCTCCAAAAAACCGTCTTGGTACGTCTCGTTCTGGAAAACATAGGCTTGGTTGCGTTTACTGATGTTCTTGCGGCCATAAAGCTTCATGATCTCCTCGTAGTTGAACAGACGCTGTGGCGGTCGCATAGTTCCGGGACCTGCAGCAGCCTTTTTGCGCTTCTTGTTCAGAGCATCTTGACCCCCATCGTCACGAGGGTTCATGTCAATTCGAGGAACGAGCCTGACACCAACATCTTCTCCATTTTCAGTCAGATCCACGACTTGTGCAAGATCTCCAGCATATTTTCCTCGCCGTATCCGCACCCATGTACCAGGAGTCAGTGTCATATCCTGCTTCTTGATCTGGAGAAGACTGGCCATTTCTTCGATAGGCACGAGCTGGATTCCACGACTGGGATAGACACCAACAAGGCCATTGCAAGCCTGTTGAACCTGTTTGGCGCTGCGAGCTTCGACGTATATCATACCCGGTAGTGAGTCACGTTGAAATGCCGACAGGATACTTAGAGGTCGAGCGGTATATTCAACGTCCATTGCTTTTCGCATGAGACTGAAAACAATGTCGCGTTCACGTCCAGGCTAGAAATTGGTTCAGAGAATAACAGCAATAGAGGGTCTTTGTTCGCACCTTGACGCGAATTTGCCAGAGACTAGCATCATGCACAGAGGGCATCAGTAGACGCTGGGGAATTTCATTCATGTCGCCGGTGTATGGAGCAGCGCGACTTTCTCGATGTCGTTGCGCGACGGCTTTTGCAATTTCTTCCGGACTTTGATGTTCCTCGTTGAAATGCCTCGAGCTATCCAGCAGTGCATGGTTCCGCCTGGTTAGATCGTCGTCCACATCATCGACATGTGCAATGAAATTGTCTGAGTGTAGTGGTGAGGTCGCGCCTTGAAATGCATAAGGAGTATTTACCAGCACCAAATTCTTCCTCTTCCTCCTCTTCCTCTTCATCCTCGCTGACTTCGGCTTCTATGTCAAGGAAGCGACTAGCACCCAATCGTTTATGGCGATGCTAGGTATATACGGGTTTAGGTAAATTCAGAATTGAAACTAGTATATTCTCACTTTAGCGCGCTTTTTCGCCTTTCGTCCGGGACCCTCGTCATCTTCATCCTCATCCTCGTCGTCCTCATCATCCTCGTCATCCTCGTCATCTTCATCATCTTCCACTGCTCTTCGTTTCGCCTTGCTCTTGTTCGAAGGCTGTTCGTCCATGGGTACATCATCCGGCTCTTCATCTCCACCGTTCGCTCCTACCCCCTCTACGTCGTTGTCGTACATATGCTGGTCCTCCTCGTCCGACATGGTGGTTGTGGTTCAAGAGATGATTCGGTCAAGCTACGCCAACATTGGACAGGTATTGAGTTTTGAGTTGTTTGCCAAATATCCTTGCGGGCCGGATTACCTTTACTATTAGGGTCGAGTCAGGCAACTTGAACATCGCTCATATTGATGCTAGCCTCATACTGATTTCTTGCTCGACGTCGACGAAAGCGCTCACCAGGTCTATAGTAAGTACAAGTAGGTTACATGTCTTCCAGAGTCTCAACGATTCAGGTGCGGCAAGGATGGCCTTGCGAGACCTTCCGATCGAAGTTCTGCCAGAGATTCTTCAATTTGTTGTCAAACCACAGCACCTAGTATCGATGTGTTTGGCGAACAAAACATTTCGAACATTCGCCGTGGAAAGACTGTACGAAAGAATCTCAATTTATTCATGGCATAAGGAAGGGAAGACTAAGGTAGCTCGCAGGTCATTGTTCTTCTGAATCCTGACCGTGTAAAATTCAGATTGTCAAACTGTTTGACACACTATCTCGGTATGCATACCTCGCTCATTTCGTTCACTGTCTAGGTTAGTTCCACTGCATGAGTTTTACGAACTTCTAACCCATGTCCAAGAACTTCGCGATTTCCCGAAGACGGTCACTATACTCGATAGTGACCTTTTCGACCACGTTTTGCGTGGCCTTCGAAATTGCGTCAATTTAAGAAAATGTACCTGGACCCGGGATGGGTCACTAAACTCGGAAATTCTACAAGCACTGCAAGACTGTACCAAACTGGAAGACCTAGAATTCAACGGCCACCACGAAGGGAACTACGATCCGCGCCTACTACTAAGCTTTTCTTCTTTGAAGCGTATCTCTATTATCATGCCAAGTGTTACGGTCGTTTCTCAGCTAAACCCTTGGCTCTCATCGGGAGTACGGCCGCTTAAAAGTCTGAGTCTCATATGTAAGGTGAGAGATGATATCTCTTGAGATTTCCTCATAGGTGCTGATAGCTTCGCAAGGCATCGGGAATAGTCACAGATGCTGTTCTTCAATCAATCGCACCCCATCTGGTAGAGCTTGATTACCTTCATCTCACTGGTTGCTCGAAAGTCACGCATCAGGGGGTCTGGGCTGTCGCATCTGCCAATGTGCGTGGTCTACTTGGATTAGGACTGGAAGGAGTATCCCCGAGATTTGTGCGTAAGCTTGGTGCTTTGGTTCAAGTTGCAGTCGTTGACCTACATTGAAGGATATGCCGACTTTTGCGAGTCAATGCTCAGCAAGCGCGCTGAGACGGCTTCGAACCATTACTCTTACCATCCAACAACAAACTCCACTGAAGGAGTGGATAACTGACGTGACCAATCTTCTCGAAAAGTCACCCTTGGAGCTATTTCAGATATACTCCATCGGTGCGTTTTTAGATTCGAATAAGACGGACGATCTCTGGGGACCGATAGTAAGATCACACCGAGAACACCTTACTCGATTTTCTATTCATCGGATGATGATCAGCATGGCAGCAATTCAAACCATATGCAGAGAGTGCACGAGTCTTCAAGAACTATTTGTGGTGGTTGACCCTGATTCCATGGTAATATATGCCCTCCTGTAACACTTAATGACCATATTGACTCTTTTCTTCTTTAGGACGTGATGGCCGAGTATCTTTCCTTCGCCAAGAAATTGCGTACCGTGCACCTCAATTATCCTTTGGACGCATCCAACACGCAGATGCGTATTATGCGACCAGATGACGTCCTTGCCGTCGTCAACCGCTGCAGCTCCACTCTGACTCAGTTTGGATGCAATTCGAGAGTATGGCAGGTGAGTACCATCTGAAGCGGATTTGAAAATACTCATCAGCCCATTTCTTTCAGATTGGACGGACTATTATTAACGAAGATGGTGTTTTACGTGCATATGCACATCTTGGACAGTACGAAAACCCCGATATCCCAGAGCAGTTTCTGGTCGTTCGCACTTAATTGAATAAGATGAAGCCAACTGCTGGTGGTCCTGTCGATGATTACTCTGCTTCTCCTTGTTTTCAAAATCCGACCATGGGAGATCCTGCGAGCTTTTGTCGAGCTTTTTCACCACAAGAACCAAATATAGCCGCGAGAAGGCGGTGGAAACTCCTTTGTGCCAGCTAAATCATTCGACCAATCAGCTTCTCGGTCAATCGTTAAAGTTGGAAGATCGTTAACAAACAAACTACTATTCTCAGGCCGGAATTGACGTCGATCGTATGGGACGCAGCCTGGTAGCGCTCGTGTGGAAAAGGACCGTGTACGCAGTCGCCTATGGGCCTGTCGGGGAACATTAGAGCCTATAAATTAAGCGACACATGGGTGCAGTGTCTACTATTACCACCCCAAATGACCGTCCAATTCCCCTGGATCATTTCAGCTTTCCTGCTGATCGTACTCTCAACACTAATCACTGCTAATGACTTTGCTGGCGCCAACTCATACTTTCTGTATGCCCTCTCTGTGAGTGCACTTGTTGATCTGACAATCTAAAACTCTCAAATGCGTATTGCTTCAGCAATCGGATCGACTTGCAGTGCTGGATGCGATGAAGAATGCTGATATGAAACGTATTGCCGACACATTTACTCAGATAAGGTCTCTTGATTGACCCCGATCAGTGCTTCGCATTTTCGTTACTCAGGTTGGCGCTGGTACCAAAGGATCTAGCGCAGTCGCAGTCAATGACCTCGAAACTGTCACAGGTAAGCCGTTTTTTTATATCCTTTGTCAACTGAAGCCCATTGATCACGCCAATCGGACAGTTGGCTCATACGACGACAATATTCTGAAGAAAATTGACCAGCTTGCGGCCGAGGCTCATGCGAGGGACATCAAACTCGTAATAGCCATGCATGATAGGTCAGACATAAGACTCCTGCAACAAAGTCTATATGCTTACACTACCAACTTCAAATAGGTACTCCCTAGGATGCTGGGGTACAGACGCTTATGTCGCAAAGTATCAGTTACCTACAACTGGATGCGTTAATGGTGTCCCAGACTCGAGTACCTTCTACACGAACAAGAATGCCATAGCCGATGTGAGTGATTTCTAGAGGTTTCAAATCATCTTTCTTTTTGATACCACTGCTGGATTCTTGAAACCGTTAGTTCGATAACCGCCTGCGCCACATTCTCAACTTTCAATCCCCTAATTTTGGCGTACCTTGGCATCAACTGTCGGGTTTGTGCTTCAGCAGTACCAATCAGCGATACACTCTCAAGATTGACACCTACTGTTAGATGCTATTTTCGCTTTTGAAATTCAAAACGAGGGTAGGTGAAACTACATAAAATTAGGTTCTCCGAAATTGACCCACGTCATTTAGGAATGGGACATATGAATCAGATCGCTCCCAACTGGTGGTAAGTTTCTAGAAGCAAAGTGATGGTTTCAATAATGCTCATAGATCATTTTTAGGTGCGACCGCGCGAACACTATGCGAAGTGTTCTCGGAAGTACTGGCATTCAGATTTCGACAGGAGGGGGCACAGACCTTCCCACATCGCTTCAATCGCAGTTTTTCTCCTGTTCGAACATACAAATCATCGCACTCCACGACTACAACGTGAACCCGTCCTACGTTGCATCCCAAATTGACGCTGCAAAGCCCAAAGCAATGAGCTCTGGGAAGCGCTTACTATATGAGGAGTTTGGAGCTTCAGGGAGCTCGAAACAAAGCCAGATTGGCGCTGTAATAAACACATTGGTCTCGGTGAGCCAGTCATGTAAAATTCAAAGATAGTAAACTAGAGCTAAATCCCATCCAGACCGGAGTGCCTTGGATGTACTGGGAGGTATGGTCCTTTATTTCTCTTGAAGCGTTCTTTAAAACCAACATTTGCTGTTTAGTTGACCAAGCCTGGAAAGGGCTCCAGTGACTATGAGGTGCGTCAAAGTGTTGGGCAATTTTAGTTACTCCCTTATTTTATGTACAGGTTTGGACGGACGAACCTTCTTGGTCGACGATTGCCTCACAGTCCCAAGCGACAAGGAAGCATGTTGGCCAGTTTGGATGGCCAGAGATCGACGGAGGTTCATAGGCCTCCAATGTAGTGAATTTTAGAGACATACATTTCAAAGGGAAATTTACTCTAGAGTCAGATACTTTCCGCTGCAGGCCTTAGTGGTGGCAGTTATGTGCAATTGAACTTGAGCTCAGGAGGATGACGCGACCTGTCACGACACGTGACCCACGTAACAATATAGCGTCCACGGCTCTGAACTGTTGCTCCTTTCCCACAGAATGGTAACACGTAGAAGTCAGCGTGCTTCAGAGGCTGCAGCCAATGGTAAGTATCCATAGTTTGTCAGCCCGGAACACTTGGCCTGAAGACTAACTTCCCCAATACTACTAGCAACGGATGCCGCGTTGCTTGGTGTGAACGGCACGAATCCCGAGCAGGAGTCTAACTCGAGCACTCTCAACAACATTCCGGCTACGCCTCAGTCCCAGGGGAAACGAAAGCATGCCGACGAGAGACAAGTCTCAGACCCTGGTCCCATTGCGAAGGTTCGAAAGACGTACACGAAACATCCCGTCCATTGGGCGCTTGATGGTAACCTACTTCTCCAGCTTGGGAGTACAAGGTTCAGAGTTTACAGGGGCCGCCTTACCAGCGAATCCACCTGGTTCCAGTCATTAATAGAACGCTCGGCGGGTATCTTGGATGACGGGTTCGAGGACCAGGACGAAATCGATATGGTTGTTCAAGGAAAGGACATTGTTGATGGCATGGATGTCTTTGATATTGAATTCTCCGATGGTCCGACCGACAAAGCCTTTGCTACCTTGTTGACGGCGATGAGCACCGGGATGTGAGTAATGCATATTAAATTAGGCCATATGGATATTGATAATGATAATCCGTATCGATTGCTGTGTAGTGATTTTGCTCACAAGCCACCAGATATGAACACTCTATCTCAAATCCTTGAGGCGTCCAACTTCTTCCGTATGTCGCGTTACAGGGAATATGCGGTTCAAGTTCTGGAAGGGCTATTCCCCAAGGCGTTTCGACGTCTGCCTGAAGTCTCTCCACACGCTGCGCGTGCAGTAGACTTGGGACGCATATTTCACATTGATACTATCCTTCCACATGCCTTTTATGACCTTGCACGCATCCCCCCTCAGGCACCAGAGGATATCACACATGACGCAGAAGATAATTTGGTACCGAAGATTTCTATCAAGGATATGCAGTTCCTGCTTCACTTGCAAAAACGGCTTTCAATGGCTTGGGATGACATCATGGCCAAAACGGAGACCAAATGCAACCGGGTTGAGTGTAGCTCGACACACCGCCTGCCTGCACTGCTCTCCATCAAGCAACGCTATCCGCTAGACCCTCTTTTGAGCATAAACGAATTACTCAAAATAAAATTAACCATGAAAGGGCCCGCATATTGTGAGGTAGCTTCTAATCGTGTTCAAGCTGATCTCAAGACCTTGCGTACTCAAATTTGGTGCAACATGCGCAAATGGATTGGAGTCGATGTTTAGGATGCTCCCAAATACAACTCGCACACTACTCCGTACTTTACCTTCGTTGTATATTTTTCATTATAGAGGGACCAGAGGATGAACTTACTTATGGTAAACTTTAATGTGCTGGTGGTGAGCGCGTTCAACAGTCGATGCGACTAGTCACATCCACGTGAGCTGTGTAACAATATTACCTGTCATTAGCATAAATTCAGAAATTCAAACGTAGGCCTCCTGACCTCATCTCGTTGTCATCCTGGTCTTCACCCTTTCCCGCACAATGGTAACGCGTAGAAGTCAGCGCGCCCTTGAGTCTCCAGCCAATGGTAAATATTCCTTATTGCGATGGCCTCACTAACTTCAAGTTCATCAACTTCTTGAATGCTAGGTACGAATGAAGCGCCAGGTAATAGTAATATGAACAACACAAACTCCAAGGCAGAGCAGGAGTCCAACCCGAGCACTCTCAACAAAATTCCTGCCACGCCGCGGCAGTCTCAAGGGCAAGGGAAACGAAAGCATGTTGACGACGAACAAGACTCCAATCCTCGTCCCACGGCGAAAGCTCGACAGGCACACACCAAACATCCTGTCCATTGGGCACTTGACGGAAATCTACTCCTCCAGTTCGGCGATACACGATTCAAAGTTCATCGAAGCCGGCTCACCGCCGAGTCAGACTGGTTCGAGTTACTCATAGATCGCCGTGCTGGTACAGTGAAGGACGGTTTTGAAGACCAAAAGGATATCGACTTCGTAATTGAGAAAATGGAAGTTGTCGATGGCTTGGACCTCTTTTATCTTGACTTCGAAGATGGCCCGAGCGACGGAGAATTCGCTGACTTACTGGCAGCAATGAACTTCGGCATGTACGTACAGCAGCTAAACACCAAGTCAACTCACCTTCTAACTTTCCTCGAATTTCTATGCAGAGACTACGTTTATGAGCCGCCAAAACTCGAGACTATTCATCGCCTGCTCGCATCCTCGAGCTACTTCCGCGTGTGGCGTTACTACGATTTTTGCGTGCAATTCTTATGCCAGCTGTTCCCCAAAGCCATCCCAACGGTCCCGGACGTTTCCCCACATGCCGCCTACGGAGTAATTCTTGGCCGTGAACACGGGATAAAGGAAATCCTTCCGCGCGCGTTTTATGACCTAGCTCGTAGCCAGCCACGTGCAGTGGGTGCGGATAACGGTGTCGCTGTGGAACCAGACTCTCCAACTATTGACATCAAGGATATGCATTGCCTCCTCGATGTACAAAAACGGCTGGTGATGTCTTGGGACGAGATCGTGGCTAAAAGCGAACCCACTTGCGTCGCCGCCACAAGATATGATTGCGGGACCGCGCATCGCCTGACTACGATCCTTGCCTCGACGAGGAAACGCTATCCACTAGATCCTATGGTTGGTATACGGGAAATACTTAAAACCAAATTGGTCTCGAAGGAGGGATATTGTGAGGCCGCTTCCGAAAAGGTTCATGCTGAACTCAAGGCACTGGGCGCTCAGATCTGGGCTGATTTTAAGAAATGGATTGGTGCTTCTAGTTAGCGGTACAAATAGTGTTAAAATGGTGTATTCACAGGGAATACCATCGGCCCACGAATTTCTTCCCGTTTCTCAGTGTCGCAAAGTAGTTCAACGAGAGTGAGTGCAAATGGGAAGGTGGTACCTATGCAGATCGAATAAAGATTAATTCCAAACTATCGGTAAATAGGAGGCCGTGTTCTGCTTACCAGGACCACGGCTTCCAAAAGATCGAGGTTTGAGCTCTTGGATAAAGATAGAACAAGGCGAGACAGAACGCACCTCGTTACCAGGTTGCCTGAAACAACGACTGAGTCTTCTGAGTACTCGAAAGCTATTGCTTTATTAACACCGAAATATAGTTCGTACCCAAATAAAGAAAGTCACATACCTTCATCTAATTGCGCTTTTACGCTCGGATGTGATGTCAGACGCTGTTTGGGCAGTTTGGACGATAGCGCAGCCAGACTGCCTATTTGACAATAAATTATCGGAAAAACATAACCAGGCGTGTATGGGCAAGAAGCTCACCTGCGCAAATCATACCAACCCACTTCTTCTTCTCTAGATACTGTCTCACGAGCTCTTGCACTCCGGCATGTTGGGACATGGTCTCTGCACCTTTCGCACCGCCTGGAATGACGAGTAGGTCATAAATTTCCTAGACAGAGTCAAACGGTCTTTTAGGCATAAAAAATGCTTGACACAGGGATCTTAACATACTGGGCCACACTGAGCTGAGTCAAACACCGTGTCGGGTACGATCTTCATCCCCCGTGAACACGTCGCAATAGTTGGAGTCGTGGATGACGATGCGTCCATGATAGTGCTCGAGAGTTCTGGTACAAATGCAGATGTTGTTTTTATACCTCCTCGTACGAGCGTGTCAAATGTTATGGTGCTGTCAGGGGCATTCAACTACCGATTGTACTTCAAATGACGGAATGGGACGTACAACTCCATTTCTTCCGTGCCATCTGCAATCAAGATCAATGCTGTTGGCATTTTAGATGTATTTTTACTTGTTTTTTCAAGCTTATTAGTTAAAAAGTACGGCAGATCTGGGGATGAGGTGGTGGATCTGAAGCAAGAGGTGATTGCGCTGCCATTGCGTCAATATTGGCATCTCCCGAAAAGGAAGGTCATCATGTGATTGCAATTGGCATGAATTAGGCGCCCGTGTGTTGCTTGTGGTTTACATTGTCTCTGTGGTCTGGCGCAGATAGATCTAGCATGAAGTTTCAACCCTTGGTGTATTATTTAACTACTTTTAACGGATGCCCTCAAAGCATCAAAGGGATGTCCGCGGCGTGCACCACTGATGTACGGAGGCTTGATCCTACATTCTTTCGCACAGAGAGAATAATTTTGACCCCAGCGGGCTTCACGGTCCTCAGTTGGATAAGCTCAATGTACTGGAGGTGTAACTATGCCGGAACCATAAACCAGAGGACAGGACCCCGAGGGAACAAAATAGATCGGGTGAGCGGCGCTGAAACCAACCTCGTAGATCCGGTTAGCACCAGACGAGCTTAGAGCACCGCCGGTAGTTTGTATTCAGGTTAGACGTATTATTTGAATTAGCTTCGGCACCTGGTTTCACGATGCGAGAGCGGCCGTGCTCTCAGGGTAATGGAACTCGAGTAACAATCTCTGTTATGTCCGCACTACCTTGGAAGCAATCCCACCAACAGACAGTTCGCTTCAAATACATATCGAACCCTTCTGAAGTCTCTCAATCCGCTTGAAACGCTCAGAAGAACTCTACGCCGAGTTTTGGTCGGTGATTCTGTGGCGCACAGTGCTCAAGCTCTTCATCTTCCACGATGTTGCTTTCGTAAGTTCAGACCCTATGGCAAGCGAAATTCCTCGAATCCGATCCACCGCAACCCTCAGGTCGCCATCCCGGTCCACCTGACTATGGTAGCAACTCGCTAGAACCCGGCGGGGCTGATCAAGGTTACTAAATCGAGTTCTGGGCGGACCTGGAAGTGATGCCGATCAGCGCAGTCTGCGGGGTCCTACCATCACGTGTTCTCTTCCCCACACTACCCCGCACTCAAAATGGCAAATCCTCCGAGATATTGGTTGCTCACTTTCTGCAGCAGCAAGCGGTGCGGTCGACAAGGTTTCAGTGGCATTTGAATAACGGACCAAGGATCGTTTGTGTAGCACAGGAATGGGAGCAAAGGGGACTTTGGATGTCAAACGCGATGGAAGGCTCTAGAATGTCAATAGACCTTTGCGAGAGTGGTCACGCGCCAGGGTGGTGCTCGCACCACATAATCACCCTTTGGCATGGCGTAATGTCGCGCAGCTATATAAACCACAACATCTCGGTCTCGTCTCTTGGTCTTCACTACCATCCATCGCCACTCAACAACACCATCCACGACAACCGCCCACCACCGCCACTCTTCTTCTACCTCTAACCATGACTCGTACTGCCCGTGCTGCATACCCCCGTGCCGTCAACAAGGACCGCTCCGAGTCTCGCTCGGGTCTTGACACTTCCATGCGCAAGTCGGGCGCTGGCCACCACAACTGGGGCAGCATTGCTGACGAGCAACAGTTGGAGGCTGCTGCCTTGGAAGACGAAGGCGTCTCATACGACGACAACAACCCCACTGCGAATGACATGACTGCAAGCATCTCTTCTTGTATGTCCTCCTGTCGCCGTTATCCGACATGTTATTAACGCATTATTATGTCCAGCCGCTTCTGATCCAGGCCAGCCTGCAATCGTCCGTAGCACCAGCGGTAGCCTCTCTGACGAGGAACTTGAGAAGGCCCGTCAGTTCAGGAAGAGGGCTCTCAAGAAGCAAGGGGGTATGTCTTC
>Ga0247741_1001659_pt1 | contig 12354 bp, 14 predicted proteins | sample UWRJL213509R2_FD_180945 | JGI IMG/M metagenome (GOLD analysis project Ga0247741, IMG submission 180945) | Plant litter microbial communities from Arlington Agricultural Research Station in Wisconsin, United States - UWRJ-L213-509R-2 | ecosystem: Environmental > Terrestrial > Plant litter >... | reverse complement strand
AAGAAGATAGGAAATGTGCTCTGAAAGAGCGATTTCGAGGCTTAACCCTAATCTAAGGTCCTGTTGTGACGTATCTTGTATCTGGATTCTATTTTGGGAGTGCCAACCTTTTTGAAAACCGCTGTAACCAATTTCGATGCCATTTGTAACCAGACGACATTCATTTATCTCACCCCCCGCATCGATGTATCTGAGAAGTCAAATGCACCTATATTCAGTACGGAACTCTTTCCGATTTCAAAAACTATCACGGCGATTCCTATTTTCCTCCACTACCGCCTCGAGCGCCTCTGCATCATTCAAGCGACCCAGGTCCCTGTACATGGCAGCAAGGCTCGACATGCTCTTGAGGGTGTGGGGGTGGTCGTCTCCTAATACCCGCCTCCGCTTCTCGCTCACCTCCACAACAAGCGTCTCTGCATCCTTCAGACGTCCCAAGTCCCTATATGTGTTGGCAAGATTTGCCATATTATCTAGGGTCCAAATATGGTCGTCTCCCAGCACCCGCCTCGTCTTTTCCATTGTCAATTCTTGAAGCATCTCTGCAACGTCCCATCGGCCCTGTTTCCAGTATGTGACTGCCAGGTTCGACATAGCTCTCAGACTGAAGGGGTGTTCGTCACCCAGCAATCGCTTCCTCTTCTCCAATACCAACACCTCGAGTGCTTCTGCATCCTTCAAGCGGCCCTGCTCACTGTGCGTCAGACCAAGGTTCCCCATGGCTATCAGGGTGTCCGGATGGTCATCTCCCAGCAATCGCTCTCTCTTCTCCAATACCAAGACTTCGAGCCCTTCTGCATCCTTCAGGCGGCCTTGCTCCCTGTACGTGTGAGCAAGATCACCCATGGCTATCAGTGTATCCGGATGGTCATCTCCCAGCAATCGCTTCCTCTTCTCTGTCAGTACCACCTCGAGCGCCTCCGCATTTCTCAACCGGCCCTGGCCCCTATATGTGCGCGCAAGATGCACCATGCTCGTGAGGGTGTCGGGATGGTCCTCTCCCAGCAATCGCTTACTCTTCTCAAGCACTGTCACCATAAGTTCCTCTGCCTCCTTCCAGCGGCCCTGGGACCAGTATGTCCTGGCAAGAGTGCCCATGCTCTCGAGGGTATCAGGATGTTCATATACCAGAACCAACTTTCTCTTTTCCAATACCACGAGGTAGAGCGCCTCTGCGTCACTCCATCGGCCTTGGTACCAGTAGGTTTTGGCAAGACATCTCATACTCGTGAGGGTGTCAGGATGGTCATCCCCCAGCACTCGCTTCCTCTTCGCCATAACCATCACCTCGAGCGCCTCTGTCTCCTTAAAGCGACCTGCTTCGTCGTAGATTTGCGCTAAATGTAGCCCAACTAATGGATTGATATCTTCCGGCTTGACCGAGGCTATGGAGTTTGTCGTATGTTTCAGAAGTGTGCGGCGATATTTCATGTCCTCGTCGGTGTACGTCAAAGAAGATGATAGCGCAATGATAGTGAGGATGAGCTTCTGCATATTATGTCGATTTCCTTCCATGGTGGTGCCGCTCCAGTGGTGTACCAGCGGATGAATGCTGTAGGTATGGTTTTGACGATCATATTCAATGAGCGAATGTGAGCCTAGGCGCATGATGACCTTCTGGAACATCCAGGAACTCCAGCGTGAATCTCGTCTCCCTAGCTGATTCAACAACTTTGTCACGTCATCCTGCAGTTGCGAATCCTCCAGATTTAATTGGGAAAGTGCCGCTTTTTTGAACATTTTCTCCGAAATTCCTTCATGGTGTAGTAAGGAGCACACCTGGAGAAACGCCTTTGCTAGTCCGTCAAGTTTCTCGTAGCTCAGTCTCCATGTTGAATAGACAGCTAACTGGTATGGATCCTGTCCTTGTGTCTCCTCGTTTTGAAGCAAGTTGTCGCGTTCATCCTGGTAGAGTTCTCGATACTCGCTTAAAGATGAGTGGCAATGAATGAAGGCACCAGCGTGGGCAACAGCCAGCGCAAAGCAATGGAGCTCCTTCAGGATGTGTGAGTACGAAAGTCGCTATTGAGAACAAAAGTGGAAGCAGTTACCTGGACAATTGCTTCTGCTAATGTAATATTCTCCTCACTTCTTTCCGCTCGCGCATGATGCAAAAGCAAGTTTATTGCATCTCCGAGATCCATGCGTTTAACATCCGCATCCGCATCTTTAGCAGTGTAATGGCGAAGCTCCTGGTTGCGCGTCGTAATAAGAATGTTTCCAGATGAGCATGATGGAAAAAATTTCTTCAGCTTCATGTCGACATTGTCTGCATTGTCCAAGACGAGGAGCCAGTTTCCGTCGGTCTGGCTTGCAAGCCAACGTAGGCTTGCCTCGACTGATCTCCCCATGTTTCCGGGAGCAATAGCCTCAAGGTCTGCCCGAGCCGTCTGCTCGTTGGTGGCGTCAACATAGTAAACCTCGGAAAAGCTGAAATTTATAAAAATGTCAGTTATCACAAGCCGCCATATCGTTGATGGAAATTTACCGTTTGGATTTGCACTGTTCGATGAATTTAAATGCCAATTGACTTTTTCCTGCACCACCAAGGCCGTACAACACAAAGATGCGCTGGGACTTGGAATCCGAGTCAAAATACATGCGCATCTTATTGAGGATGTCGTTTCGTCCCATGAATGAAGCTACCGGTGGTGGACATAGCTTGCGCTCAGTTTGCTGTTGGGCTGATTCGTGTGGAGGACCTGGTGAAGCTGGATAATTGATATTTTCAGTAAATATATTGGATTTACAGTAGAGCGTTGCTTACTGAGTTGCTCAATTGTAAGCTGCGCTCTCGGAACTCTGATCACGTCCACCAGTAACGCGAGCTTCTCTTCGATCTCTCTCCTCCTCATATACTGGGCCGTATGAGCTTCTACATTTCCCAGTCTCTCCCATTCGGAGAGTTTGATCTCCTGCATCCCGTGCTCCACATTGAGTCGAAAGTAAGTGGTCGGCAATTTCGCGAAAAGGCCCAGCATGGCCTCATGCGTAGCTTCGCAATCAGTGGTAATTGCTTTTAGCGTATCGAAGATGTCTGTTGCCACGATCTGGCGGAGACCCGAAGACTTCTTTATGCCGATCGTCTCCGCATACCCAGAGCCAATGCTCACCAGGCATCCGATGTGACGAGCGCCAAATAATGACTTGGCTTCATCGAGCACTACTCGACTGGGGTTATTGCGGCCGAGTCCGCCGTCGATGTAAGGTTGCGCTCGCCCAATCTTGATGTGTTTGAAGAAGGTCGGTGCTGCAGATGTCGCTCGAGCAGCCTCCCAGATTTTGCAATTTGAGTGTGTTTCACGGGACTCGTAGGTCCTGAAAAGCACTGGGATATTGGCCTCCATATTATAGGCATTCATGGCGCAAACGAAGCTAAGAAAAAACCAAATTCAAAACCAGAATGATTCAGAGATGACTGTTAAGCTCACGTTCGGCAGCGTGTAGTCTCATCATGCTCCAATAAAAGGGATTCCGGATCACCAGTTGCGTCCCTTACCATCGCTTTCATTGCTTCTTCAAGTCTCGTCGCTTTAAACTTTCCTTCCCCTTGCCATCGCTTCGGATTCGAGAAGACGTGTTTCGCCAAGGTACCATAGTGTTTTATCGCCGTATCCACGTCCATTCGAAGACGCCCGAGCATTAGAGCGGCTATACTGTTGTGCCTAAGTCAGCTACAGTAAGAGAGGTTCAAATCATGTAGCGTACCCCCCAGTACTGGTACCGCCGATTAGATCAAAAAAATCGCACGGTTTAGGCAGACAAGTAAGAGGGGGGTGTCCCTCCTGCTTCAGCTTCATGTTCTCGTCGACCATGAGCTTGTGCATAATTTGTTTGACTATGAGCAACCCGGAAAGCCCACGAATGCCGCCGCCGTCTTTGCATGAAGTTACGAGTTAGTGACCACACAAGCGAGAGAATAAAGACGGATAATTCACCTAATGAAAGTAGCTTGATGGGCTGTTGTCCGCTGGAGGAAGTCATCGTTAAAGTTGTTGGGCTCGATGTCATGAGTACTGAATGGCTTTAGGTTTGTCCGCGAAAGCATTCAGACAGGAACTCAACATCCACCAGCACCTGGACTAGATGTAATCTTTATGGCTGATCTGTTTGCAGTGCAATAAGCGAGGCTAGGAGTCCAGAATAAGGCCGACCTATGTTTAAACGTCCCAGGCACAGGGAGCCAGCTGCTCTATCGGTTTTGAAACCAGTGGTTGAATCATCAGGACAGCCATAGTACTTTCAGTCGTGATTCTGGGGCAAATGTGGCACGAGGGACATGATATGGACCACGGAACTGATGATGATGATACGGAGGCGGTCGGAAAATTAGAAAGAAAGCTATAGGTCCGAACTTACCACTCAACCAAGTCATTGGACTCGTTGATAAGGAATCCATTTAGGCGAACATCGACTTTGGATCTGGTCGGACCTTCGAAAACTCCGAGGACTGAGGTCCTTGCGTTTAAGTGATATTGGGGATGCAATGAATAGAGAAACGCATTGATCAATTTGGCTGTGTAGGGTGAGGCTTGAAAGGGGACAGCTGAGTGCCGGCTCTAGGACCTAGGTGGCTTCGACCAGATGTCTATAGCGAACCTCCACCCATGCCTTCTTCATTATCCCATCATATCGCGACATGCTTTCCAGAGCTTTCGCAGATATAAAGACGAGATTCGCCATTGAAAATGGCTGGATGGAATCTTGCGCTGATATGTCGATGACGATCCAAAAGACATGAATTCAAGACGGAATACAGGATTCCAATTCCAGAAGTCATGAGAGAGTGGGCGATGCACTGAAGCATGGAGTTCGTCGGGCCACAAAGTCTATAACCAGCTGAAGAATGCTCGAATTATGACCGAAGGGTAAAATACCGAGAAAGCCAATCTTCATACACGAGCACTCCTCGGTGTTGGGAGACGTTCGCAGAGGACATTGCAAGTCGTAATTCTGAGGCTTAGATAGTGGTAACAAGAACAAGAACAAGAACAGTGGACTCAAATGCTGAAATCTGCGAGGCAGATGACGGCTCGGCAACTTCCGTTCATCCAACTCGATCCAAATTTCGCTTTCTTCTCCATCGCATCCACCTTTGCTTAGTCGACATCACGATTTATTTTCCCTCTCAGTTGGGCGACGGTACCGTCTGTAAAAAGGAAGCTCCGAAAGAGATCCTACCCACACGTTCTATTCCAATAGGGCTGTTTTCCCCCGCCAAGCAGGCTTCCATAGTTCTCTCGTTCTTCGACACATACGTTTCTTGTTACTTCTTTCCCCATCCCGGCACCCACGGAATGTCTCGGTTTCGACATGTGCGAGGATCCTTCAATCGGTCTCCGCATGTTTGTTCAACGCGAAACCTTCATTCAACGAACTAAGTGTCTCACTTTCATCATGACCTCATGCTGGTCTACGCGTTCGGCATGCGGTTCTATTATATGCAGCTTAGCCTCTAATCCATCTAGATTCGGCTTTACTGATTCACAGGCACTGATACTATCGCTTCAACACCATGTAGGAGTTCGTGGCCTTGCTCAACTGCGTCCAAGGCGATCTAATACTTAAAACCAAGCCCTCAATAACAGCGCTAGGGTTGAAGTCGTAGCCAGAAATCCGCCTCGAGGCGACGTATGGAACCAGGGGGTGGATCCATAGTCGTCAACGTACGTCGTCGTGAAGCTGTGATCGCAGTCGTTTGTTAAATTATTGACGGGCAACTCACTTATTTGCTTTCCGAACAATCGACCTAGTACACACACAGCGGTCACCGCCCTCCGATCTTTGACCGACCTCTTCTCAGTGGACGTCAATATTGCGTTACTTCGGGAGTCGGTGCAGTTGCTCGCCATGGACTCATTCAGGGATAACCTCCGCCGGGTTATATACACCAACCTCTACATCTTGCTGATTCCTCAATGAAAGCGGAATCCCTTTTCCCTTTTCTCCCTCAACACCAATTGTACAAATCTCGCCAGTGATACCTCTGCGAGTTTATGCTACTCTCGACTCAACGACATCGATGTCGTCAGCCTATTGGAGGTTCCGCCATCCAATCCCTGATGGAGTTGGATGGAGGTGACTATTGTGGCATTGTTGTAACACATCAATTTTTGTAACAAGTCTCAATGCATAACCTTGTGTGATTTCGTATGAGTGTTGGACCATTGACTCCAGATGATAGGTGTCGATAATAATATGAACTGGTGGCATGTAACAGGCCTTAGATAGACAGTGAACCTCCTCATCCAACGAGCCAAAGAGTAAGGTGCCGAATGCTTATTTGAAATCTCTTCAAGCGTTCCTCGAAGCGCTCTTTGATCACGACAAAAACCAAAGGGATAAGCCTCAATTATCACAGGTCATCAGTAGTGATTCGCATTAAATAGATACGATGTGTAGAATAAGCGAATACTGGAGGCGAACTACTGAAGGGATACAATGAACATAAGCCTATAAATTAGGATAGTTTATTGAGACACATGTATCTTCGGACGTCGGCTGGTTCTGCATAGCGCTGGTCCAGAGGGTACTGGAAGCGAACAACTAAGGGGATACAATAATCAAAATAAGTATAGATACTAGGATAAATTATTGCGACACATGTATTTTTCAACGTCAGATTGTTTTGCATAGCGCTGGTTCAGAGAATAAACAGAGTGGTTGAATCGGGGTTTAGCGCAAGCACAGTGGGAGGAGGTATCGTGGCACGTACCTTGTAATAATTGAGAACTGCGTCCCGAGCAGGTTGAATGATATCGTTGTTCCGCCCATCTAAAGTCCAATCTGCATGGAAGTTCCGTGATCCTTCCCGAATGGAATGAAGGAAGATACACTTCATAACGCTTTCAGATCTGCATGCTAGGGGAAGAGCATGGGCGAGGCAGAGCATAGCAGAGAGTATGCTAGAACGCTTCTTCTTTTCCAAAGCAGAGAGAATGCCGGAAAGCTTCTTCTTTTCCACAGCAGAGAATATGCTGGAACACTTCTTCTTTTCTAAAGCAGAGTGTAGGCTGGAATGCTTCTTCTTTTCCCAATCTTCGGCCATATGAGCACTGGGGCCGAGACTAAAATAGTGTCGTTTATCAGTGCAGAAAATAGAAGGACCTGGTATGACCTCCTACCTCAATGGGTTTACATATAGATAGTTGCGCATGGAATGCCAGGCAACCAGGGCATAATGCTGCCCTTTGAGCTTAAGTCTGTGCCGTTGGGGATGCAGGGTGACGACGCTCTTGATAATCTCGCGAATTCGCCGTTCTATGCGAAGGAGAGGGAACCCTGAAGCAGGATTCGATGCTGGAACCTGAAGAATCTGAAAGTGATGTGCCTCATAGACCAGCAAAGTCAGTGTTTCGTCAGGATTAGCTTTGTCAAAAGTTTCGAAGCAGACAGCGAGAAGCTCCGTGTCGAGGCGAGGGAATTGCTCCGAGAGATTCTGGCATTTGTTAGTAACCGTTTCGCTATAATGCAGATAATCGTAGCTCACTCTGTCATGCAGCATCTCGATTATTGTCAATGTCAAAAGCCAGAAGTCCCCAGTAAGCCCGTTGGCATCAAAGACACTGTAGAGAGCCGGAAATGATAGCTGGCTCAATTCCTCTCGAAGTCGAGGGGTGCAGAATGAGCCAGCGCGAATGCAGTTGACGACAAGCCAGCAGTAATCGTGGCAATCTGACATAACACATGTGGTAGATCAGTACTCGACGAAGATATTTATGAGTGGGTAGAAATAGCACACCTTGAGAGGGGAGAGGTGATAAATTATCTACACCGAGCTTTTGTAGGCGTAAATTATCTACACCGAGCTTTTGTAGGCGTAAATGACGCAATCCAAGAGCTGCACAGTCGCTCAGGACGGACTCTCGACATATATAGAACTGATGAGATCGGGAGGGGTCCAGCAGGAAATCCGACAGTGAGGTGTGGAAAATAAATATGCGGCCCATTTCGTCGCATCCAATGATGGACTGGAGTGGGCTTAAACAAGCTTTTGTTTCACCAGGTGGCCAGAAGAACAAATCATCCATGGTGTGGGCCATCCGGGCAGAATAGAACGAACCTGGCAGCGGGTTGATGATAATCAAGACTCCGAGAACATGCTTAACCCTCTCAATGTCGCGAACATTAGAGAGAACGTGATTGTAGAGCGAGTTTAATTCTGCATATGGCAGGTCCTTGTCACCCCTAGGTGGTTGGAGGTGGCGAATGACGTCTAGACGTCGTGTTGGAAGCTCGTGTGGGTCTCCGCCGACATATTTGACCGTCGTCGACGCAAAGATGAACTGGCCCGACGACTGCTGGGTGAGCTCACGAAGGACATCAAAGGAAGGCCAGGAGGGTGGAATGTAAGAAGCAAGGGGGTGTTCGTGTTTGATCTTGTCGAACGAGTCTTCCAAGAATCGTCGGATATCGTCTTCTGCGGAATATTCGTTGGAGAGGGCGAGTCGCGAGAGATGAGGTTGCAGGGAGGATAGATTAAAGGTGGACTGAAGATACACCTCCGGACGGCTGGCGATGAGAATGCGAATACGGAATGGAGTGTGATGGAATGCGGCCACCAGCGACTTCACTAGCCCAGGTTGCGTGTCTTTGCCTTGACACTCATCTAGGCCATCGATGATGATAACAAATGGGGAGTCTTTGAAGTTGAATCCAGTGGAATGGAGATGCCGGATAGGTTCGATTATGAGTTTCGCAAGCTGAACATGAATAGATTGTTTGAATATCATGGGATCGGCGTCGACGGCGGTTTCAATAAACTGGCGTAGGGCTGGAATCGCACGAGCGATTTGATAGGCAATGGTCGCGATAAATCGATCGATGTTGCTGCGCTCTGGCGCTGACTTCCAGAAAAAGAACGTGGCCAGGAGGAGTCCATCCGTTTCGCAAATCTCTGCAAGTGTTTGGGCGATGGCCGACTTTCCAGCCCCTGCGGCGCCATAGAGCCATAGAATGAAGGTATCCAAATCGGTGGCGATCTCGCCCTTGATCCAGCTCGTCAACCTGCTTATGACGGCGACACGAGTGTTAGGATGGCATTTGGGAGCGTCGAGTAGCTGTCGCTCAAGCGAATTGTAGGTAGCTCCCATTGCGGATTTCTCGCCGAGAATATAAAGTCCTTCATCGAGTGGTGCTCATCAAAATATGAATCAAGAATAATGCCTTCACAAACCTGTGTGTCCATGAACATGGTAGATTCGGGTATTGAACTGACTATCATAAATGCGGGTGCGTTGAGCGTTGTTGAAAAGTGACACTAATACCAGAAGTGAGTGTAGAGTAGATATAGATACGAGACCCCAACGCACTGGTGGGATTCATGTAGACTTGATTCTGCCCAGTAGGTAGGCTCCCACTAGTTCCGCCACCGTCCTCGCACCCAGATATCCTGGCAGTAGATGTGTCGGCGAGTCGGGAACTAGCGTGTTATAATCTGTGGAACAGCGTAAAAGGTTCCATGAGAGAAGGAGAAGAGAGTTGGATGTCAAGAGACACTTGGGCGGTAGGCAGTGCTCGGTTTGTGCTCAATAGAGATTGTCGATCCTTGGCCGGTTCTGACGTTGTGACTCAGGTTCTGCATTGCATTTTTGCAGGTTCAACTCAGTTCCGCTCGTAACGAACCCGTTCTTGTTGGTTTCGCATCGTATAATTTACCATATCAAGAGAAACGCCTACATTCCTGGAACTGGGTTCTGAGTGGAAAACAGCTCTAGAGCTGGTTCTCTCAACAGATGGGTTCCGCTTCTTTCCATGAAAGATTCCAGGACATAGCACAGAACCGATGGCAGAAGCGTGCACTGACCCCCCTAATGTCATGCACTGCACAAGTCGGACCAAGGCCCGTGTGCCGTTTGGGCCAAGTTTTCGAGTGATCTTGAAAGTTTGATCCTAGGGAATCGGGACTACACCGTGGCGTCGTAGTTCAGTTACTAGCCATTATATAGATAGTCTGATGGATTTATGAATGTATGATACAGGCGCCCAGAAGTCTTGGGCTCGAGGAGATGACAACAAGAGTCAGGTGGTAAGCGCTTAGAGCTTCCCGTCAATTTCAATCACGATGGGTAAGTGATCCGAGGCGCCGTAGATATCTTCTCGAATCTCGCACTGTAAAAGCATAAACAGGGCGGTCAGTTACACGGCAAAAAAATACGAGGTATAGGAGAGGAGGGGTACGCACCATCTTCACGCGTTCCTGTAATCGCTCACTTACGACAACTACATGAGAAAGATGAGACCGTCAGTATGAGCACGAGAGAAGGAGGAACTGCCCCGAAAGCAGGTAGACATACATCCATCAATCCTCCACCCCAGCCCCTTGGCGCGACAGTTGAACCTATACGAGAAATATGTGTACCCGCGGGTGGTGGGGTGAAGGTCACGCCATATGTCGAGGAACTTGTTCGCAGTTGGTGCGGATTCCGTGGTCTCTGCAGTCGATGTAGTGGCGCCCTTGCTTTGAGGAGGAGTAAGGAAGTCCCGGAAAGCGGTCGTCTCAGCTTCGGTGTATCCTGCTGTTTTATTCCAGTTTGTTTTTGGGTTTGCTAGGTCTACCGTGAAAAGGTCAATGAGGATGTTGTAAATTTAGGTTATGCTGCCTCACCCATTGCAGTCGGCGCGACATTCAAATCGCCACCCCATATAACGGGTTTCTTTTTGTCCAGCCCGTGGAGGTGGGCGAAGAAGTGGGTGTTCCAGAGTTTTTTTTCTTCCAGAGTCTATTATAAATAGTGCACAAACTCAATTAGATTTAGAGCAAGCGACGGAATGGAAGATACGAACTTTCAAGCCATTGCCAGCATTGACGACATATGTCCCAACGACATAACACGACGTGAATTCAAGCGTGATGATACGTCCTTTCACGTCGGTTGGGTCTGGATGGCCAGGGATGGTTTCGGACACGCTGAGAGCGGGGGTTTTGGAGAGAACGGCGGTTCCTGCTGGAAGAAGCAGCGATGTGATTGATCAGCGGTGGTAAAAGAGTGGAAGTTGAGTGAAGCCCACAATATCCTTTCTTAGATGCGAACGACCAATATTGGTGAGGGTATTTTTGCTTCAGCGTCGCGTGTGATGGAATTTGGTTCAGCTACATAATGAGAAAAATGCGGGGCAGAGTATCAACTTTCAAAACTCTCGGCGCACTAAATTTAAGAACCAACGAACCTTAGTCTCAGTGATGACGAGTATATCAGCATCCTCCGCTGCCACATAATCTTTAAATCCCTTCTTATCACTCGCAGCAAATCCAGAAACATTCCACGCCGCAATACGCACACGGGGTGTGCCAGGTGGCTTAGCAGGGATTTGAATGTTCACGGGTAAAACTTTGTTCGTTGGGCCCGTATATTCAGGGAGGGATTCGCCGCCTTTCTTTGCTTTCTTCTTTTGAGGTTTTGGTGTGGCACTAGCACTGGAAGCCTGTGTTCGTTGTGATTGTGATTGTGATTGGGACTGCCCCTGCGACTGTGATTGCGAACCCCCTTCAGACTCCTCAGGCTCTGCATCTGACTCATCCATTTTGCGCTTTGACGAGGTACGTTCGATGCGCGGCATGGTAGCTGTAGAAAAGTGTTTTCGGGGTATGATTGGGCGGATTTCGTGGAACGACGCGTGTTTCGCGTGTCTTATACGTCTGAGAGTGGTTGAAGGAGGAAAACGAACGAGTCCAAGTCCAAAGAGCATGACCAATTTATTCCCTGAATGCATGCCATGAGCCAATACCGGCGCGATCACGTGTGCACGGAAGCAAAGCGGCGGGCCGACTGTCTTTATTTAGTGATCGATCAATTCGAACCAGTGCAGGGTCAACTTTCTCTCTAACCCAATCCTTCCTTTCCATCTTTTTTCTGTTTTCTTACGCCCTGAATTCCTGTCATTACACATCTACGTCTTTATCTCGACCTATCACGACGCCGCCGCGGTTCTGTCTGATCTACACTAATTATTGACCACTTTTTACGACAATTCAACGAAATCCTTTGGCTGCAGACTTGCGAGTGGCAACCTTTGGTTCAACTTTTGCGCTGGTGGTCCCGTGTAGATAGAACAAGTTCAACTTTGATTCCCCTTTGAGCATTGAACCGACCTCATCATCATGCTCAACTTGCGTGGTTTTTCTGCATGGATTGAGTCGAATGGAGCGCCTCTCCCTGAGCACCTAGTTGCGGTGGACGAACGGACGTCGCGGGTTTCCTGCTGGATTCCTGGGGTTGAGGGACAGGTACGTCATCTGATGTTATCTCCTACCCTCTGTCTCTGAAGCCCAGCCACAGACCTTCACTGTCCATTGGAAAGACGAGGGCAGCAAGATATCAACCTGTGGCTTCATCACCCTTGATGGCCTCGTCG
>Ga0247741_1001658_pt1 | contig 12355 bp, 9 predicted proteins | sample UWRJL213509R2_FD_180945 | JGI IMG/M metagenome (GOLD analysis project Ga0247741, IMG submission 180945) | Plant litter microbial communities from Arlington Agricultural Research Station in Wisconsin, United States - UWRJ-L213-509R-2 | ecosystem: Environmental > Terrestrial > Plant litter >... | reverse complement strand
CCGTCAAGAATTGGACATAGTAAATACTGAACTGGTTAACGAATTCCGTAAACTTGCAGACGCCGAAGCAAAATTGTTGATGCTGGGCGAAAAAAATCTTGAGCGCAGCCTGCGTTTGTACGGCGCAAAAATTGCCGTGTTCCGCAAACAAGTTTATGTCTGCCGCAAAGACATCAGCCACGAGCAAATCACTACCTTGAAGATGGGCGTGAACCAAGTTCGTGAACAGTTTTACGATATGCTCAGCCGCAAGTACGACCGCCTTTTAGCAAACGCTTAATAAATTTATTTCATAATATTGCTCAGTACTATGCTGAGCAATATTTGCAAATTAGTTATACCTTTCCACTATTCCTGCCAAAAATCCGCGATACTTAAGCTACCCGCAATTATTACCGCCTTGTCTGCTAGAGAAAAAGCTATGCCGTGGACCTTCGCACGTCCCGCCGCTGTACTTCCCTTCAGAAAATTATTTCGCAAACAATTATATTTTTTAGGATTAGCGGTTGGTAGCATCAGCCCAGGTATTGGTTGTTACAAGCTTTATCTTTTTAGGTAGGCATTTAAATCATGCAATTTAACGTACCTTAAGCTACAACTTCCGTATAAATTAATTTTATAAACTGCCATGGATTTCGTTATGTATAGCGACCACTCTTTCAACATAAGTCATGCAGTTATCAGTAAAAAATTCACGTGACTTATTTATACGGTAAGGATCGAGAAGTTTATGAAGTGATTGCTCTAACTCATAATAATTTTTTGTATCAATATCTTTTATAACCCGAAATCGAAATGGAACTCCAGTTGTGTAAAGCTGCTTAATTCGGCTCTCAACCGTACCAGTAGTAATTCCTATTTTTACTATTTCTTCGCCGCTCTTTGTGTAAAGAGAAGTTCCCAAGACATAAAGTTTCCCGATTCCCGCCTCAAGCTTATCAAGACTTTCTGTCTCTATATCTTCGTCTGGAATGCTTACTTCTTGGCTTGCTTCAGGGATCAACGATAAGCGAATTGGTTTTTGTGCTTTATCAACGAAAATCTGACCGCCAGCTCTGGAAGCAACATAAATCTGCGCCAAAAGTGCATGATCCAAATCCTTATAGTGACCTTTTTCAACATTTCTACGATGTGACTCAGTCCCATAAAAATCTGAATAATTGGATTTGACTGTATCTCGTATCTGCTGAGGCGTCATTCCGTCAGAATGAACACGGAGTATGTCTCTGATAAGATCAGTAAATGTCATTATATTTTTCCCAGGAAGTTGCAGCGCTGAAACTAAATAGCAGCTTTAGATTTATGGAGGGTTTGCATAGTAACTATTGCACAAAGGCAAAATAACAATTGATTGAACTCATTAGATAGATTTTTTCAAAGGCTTACACGCTATATACCACCAGCAGATAGTACCGGGGGTGGCAGACAGCAAGATAAGGCCCGAGATTATCAAATATGCAGCGCATAAATCTTTCATTCCATATTTGCCTGGGTTGCTCAATAACAATGCGCACGGTATCGCTAGCAACAGTATCGCAGTTGAAGTAGATATTAAAATTTTCTTTAGCGAAATATAACCAAAGCTCAGAAGATATTTTCCGTAGAAAAAGAAAGCACAACAAGAATTAAATATAGAAAGGGGAAGGCTAGGAAGAAAAACGCACTTGATTTCAGTGGTGCATCATCTATTAAATCTGGAAATATCCAAGCATGAATCGATATTAGCGCCATAGGAGTTAACATAATTAAGGGTGCTAAAAAATTTGCCAGCCATGGATTAGAATTTTTCATTGCGGTGCCTAATAGATTATTAATATCTACAACCATATAACGTCAAACTAAATTCACCCCATCACCTGATGCCTCTTAATCGCCTGCTGCAACTGGCTAAGCGTTACGCTTCGCGCCAGTTCCTGGCTTTTGCGAATATGTTTGGTCATGGCGCGGCGGGCTTGGGTTTTATTGTGTTCGCGGATGAGTTGGCAGATTGAGGAATGTTCGTCGCAGGTTTCTATCACGGCTTGGCGATCTGGAAATCCCAGGCGGCGCAAAATTCGGATGTGATTATTTATATCGCGCAGATAATTCGCGAGGATATTGTTGCCGCCGCCGATGGCGATGGCGATATGAAATGCTTCTTCGCGCACTTTAATTTCTTCCATGTCTATTTCGTTTTCTAAATTTTCGCGGTTCCATTCTTCTTGCAACGCGTCTATATCTTCATCGCTCATATGATCGCAGGCTAATTCGACGGCGGTGGCTTCGAGGGTAATGCGCACGTCGTAATACTGGCTGATGGACTCGATATCCACCGAGCGAACAAAACAGCCTTGTTTGGGCATGATGGTGATTTGCCCTTCGGTTTCCAAGCGTTGTAATGCGGCGCGTACCGGCGTGCGGCTTACTTGAAAGTCTTCCGCAATTTCTGATTCGGTGATGCGTGTGCCTGGGTAAATTTCAAAGTCGATTATTTTTTTCTTGAGCTGTTCGTAAACCAGTTGCGCAGACGATTTGGCCAAAAGTAGTGCTCCAGGTTAAATTATGCAGAAGAGTTATTCATTCAGGAAAAATTGGATGTTTAAGTCTTCATGGTAGGTGAGGCTCTTCACCTTGTAAACAACGCTTATTGATAACTGATTTATGCGATTAATTGCATTTATTTTCATCGTTATTCGCCCTCAAGAAGTGCAGTGAATATTGGTCTAGATATTTTTTGGTGCCAATCTCCTCTCGAAATCCCCGCTATAAAACCTGACCATTTTTGATATCCAATCATAAAAATTCAAATAACTCATAGAGTTGCTACACCTAAAACTGTTCAATTTTTGAACTGGCACGACCCTTGCTAAACACATCGTTGTATACAACGTTGATCTATTAAAGCACACAATGATGTAAACCAAAGCCGGAAATCACCTTAAAACCAAGACCATTTACGGCTAGCGCCGTCACTTACCAATAATTAGCGAGGGAGTACTCATGAAGATAAATAACCGCTTGATTACGCAGTTGATCGCCCCAGCCTGTTTTAGCCCTCTCTTGCTACTCGCGAATTCAGCGAGCGCCGAATCATCGCTAGATTTTGTTGGCGAACTGGATACCTACTTGGGCTACAACCGTCCCGCTGGCGGTGATGACGTCGAGAGTAAAACCGGCGTTGAATCCAATGGCTTAACCACTTCCTATTTAGGCGTACATGGCAGTCACGGTCTGGATAACGGCTTGACCGCAATAGCATCGGTAGAAGCTTTTATGCGGCCAGACTCCGGTGAAATTGGGCGCTTTGAAGATGACATCATGTTCGCACGCGCCGCTTATTTTGGGCTTAAAGGCGACTTCGGCCAATTCACGATTGGGCGCAATACCAGCCTTTATTTTTTGTCCGCGATTATTTTTAACCCATTCGGCGATTCCTTTTCCTTCTCACCCATGGTGCTCTCAAGTTTCGGCGGTGGCGGCCTTTATGGCGATACTGGCTGGAGCGATTCGCTGGTCTACACCACCCCCACTGCAGGCGGTTTCACCACAAGTTTTGCCTACGCCTTCGGTGAAAAAGCGGGCGATAACAGCACCAATAAGATGGCTGCTAATACCTTTTATAAATCCGGCGATTTTGGTTTTACCGCCGCTATCCAGAAAATTTCCGGCACGCAATCGGGCGCCACAGGATTGGGACCAAATGATGACCAAACCGATGGAATCGTCGGCATTAGCTACGCCATCGGCGACAGCACAGTTTATGCACAGTACCAAATGATGCGCGACAAAATTAACGGCGAAGGCAGCGATATTGACCGCGATACGCTGGTCTTGAGCGCGTCGATTGCGGTCGGAAAAGGCGCGCTTTATCTCGGTTATGGCTACACCAAAATCGACACAGATGGCAGCGATTACGACCGCAACATCTATACGATTATGTACAACCTGCCCCTGAGCAAAAAACTCGATTTATACGTCGGCTACACCAACGACGACCCCGAATGGACGGAGAAAACCGGCCAAACCTTTGGCCTCGGTGGACGCTTCCGTTTCTAGATCGCAGCTGGAGAATCTATGACCATGCAACCGCCCGTGAATACCCAAGTGATAGCCGCCAAACCGGAAGCCATCGCCCTGGACCTGAGTAAAGCCGCGTTGGTGATTATCGACATGCAGCGCGATTTTCTCGAACCCGGCGGTTTCGGCGCGAGCCTTGGTAACGATGTGAGCTTGCTGCGCAGTTGCATCGAACCCTGCCAGCGTTTATTAACGGCGGCGCGGGCCGCAGACATGATGGTGATTCATACCCGCGAAGGCCACTTGCCGGATTTGTCCGATGCGCCGGTCGCCAAGATAGAACGGGGCAAACCATCGCTGCGCATTGGCAACCTTGGCCCCATGGGACGGATTTTAATTCGCGGTGAAAAAGGCCACGGAATCATCCCGGAATTGGCACCGATAAAGGGGGAAGTGGTCATCGACAAACCCGGCAAGGGCGCCTTTTACCACACAGATTTACAAGAACAGCTACAGGCGCGCGGCATCGAAAACCTGCTGGTATGTGGCGTAACTACCGAAGTTTGCGTGCATACCACAGTGCGCGAGGCGAATGATCGCGGCTATCGCTGCATCGTTATTAGCGATGCCTGTGGCTCATATTTTCCCGAATTTCACGAGATGGGATTGCGCGTGATTACGGCACAAGGAGGAATTTTCGGATGGGTTGCTACGTCCGGCGCGGTAATAGCGTCGATCAATAACGCCGCGACTCAGGCTACATCGATTTAAACCTTTCGATTTAAATCCAGGGCTTTTACGTTTCAAGACCACGTTTGAAGATTGATCAAAGCACCATCGACTAGAAGCAACTTATAAATAACTTGGAGGTACCGCTATGCAAACGACCAAACCCACTATTTGGGTGCCTGGAGATTGGAATGCGTTCTTCGGCTTCGGCACCAATATTCTTGTAAACCTACTCGTGCTCACAGGCTTGCTGCGCTATGTGCTGAATATGCCGGACGATCTTGTCTTCGGGAGAATCCTGCCGGCGACCGGTTTAATGTTGTGTATTAGCACGCTTTATTACGCGTATCTCGCGTACAAGCTCGCGCAAAAAACCGGGAGAACGGACGTGTGCGCTCTGCCTTCGGGAATATCCGTGCCGCATATGTTTGTGGTGGTGTTCGTGATTATGTTGCCCATCGCCACTATGACGGGTAATCCACTAAAGGGCTGGGAAGCGGGCTTAACCTGGGTGTTCGTACAGAGTTTTGTATTGATGGTAGGCGGCTATATAGCGCCCTATATTCGTAAAATCACACCGCGCGCTGCACTTTTGGGAACTCTTGCCGGTGTATCTATCGCCTTTATTTCACTGCGCCCCGCACTGGAAATGTTTATGACGCCGGTAATTGGCGTGGTGTGCTTTGCGATTATTTTACTGAGCTGGTTTGGCGGCGTTCGCTACTTCAAAGGAATACCCGCCGGTCTTGTCGCCATCGCCGTCGGTACTTTAATCGCGTGGGGCTCAACGGCGATGGGCCTGAACTACGGCGGTCTTACGCTCGAAAAACTCACTCAATCCGTCACCAGCTTTGGCTTTTCGGTACCGATTCCGGCAATCGGCCATGTGTTCTCCGGCTTTGAATTTATCGGCGTAATTCTTGTTACCGCCATTCCTTTCGGGATTTACGACCTCGTGGAAGCCATGGACAACGTAGAAAGCGCCGCAGTCGCAGGCGATGATTTCCCCACAACTCGTGTGCTCACTGCGGATGGTGCTATCAGTTTGATTGGCTGCTGCATGGGCAATCCGTTTATCAACGCGGTTTACATCGGTCACCCGGGTTGGAAGTCGATGGGCGGGCGAATCGGTTATTCAGCCGCAACAGGGATTGCAGTGCTGGTGCTGTGCTGGCTAGGGATTATCGCGGTGTTTTCATCGTTTATTCCGATTGTCGCCATATCGCCGATTCTGCTCTACATAGGCATGCTGATTGGCTCCCAAGCTTTTCAGGAAAGCCCGAAAAGCCACGCTCCAGCGATTATCGTCGCCCTTATGCCGCACCTCGCCGCCTGGGGAAAACTCCAAATCGATAACGTGCTCGGCGCTGCGGGAACCAACGCGGCAACGGTGGGTTTAGACAAACTCGCTCAGACCGGCGTCTTGTATCACGGCCTGTCGGTGCTCGGCGGCGGCGCGATTCTGGGTGGACTAATGCTCGGCGCAATCACCGTATTTATTATTGATCGTGCCTTTGTTAAAGCCTCTGCTTTTGCACTCGCTAGCTCGGTGATGACCTTCTTCGGCTTTATGCACGGCGAAGCCATCGGAATCGGACAAACACCCACAGTCGCCTTCGCATATTTCGCCGTAGCTTGCGTGCTATTCGCCTGCGCGAAATTTAGTGTCGCAGATAATCGGGCACCTGAACCGCTAGAACATAGTCATGCGTAATGGGAGGATCATCTCGTTCCCTATCCGGGCGCCCCAAACTCCTTGCTTGGGAACGCATATATACACTCCCAAGCTGGAGCTTGGGAGCGAGAGGTGAAGTAAAAGGGAATCGTCATCCCCGCAGGGGATACAGTACTCGTTCCCAAGCTCCAGCTTGGGAATGCAGATTTACCTCTAGCTGGGGCTTACGCTGATTTCGGTGGCCCCTTTTTTACTAACACTTATTGAACCCGACTCTTCCACCGGAGCCACTATGACGACTTATCTCTCAAGCACTCCCTATCTCTGGCCTTACGATGGCGATTTACGCCCGGAAAATACCGCGTTGATCATCATTGATATGCAAACGGATTTCTGCGGCGCGGGAGGTTATGTGGATAGCATGGGCTACGATATCGGCCTTACGCGCGCGCCTATCGAACCGATCAAAAAGTTGCTCGCAACTATGCGCGAAAAAGGCTTTCTTATTATTCACACCCGCGAAGGTCATCGCCCCGACCTCGCGGATTTACCCGCTAACAAACGCTGGCGCTCGCGGCAAATAGGCGCAGGTATTGGCGATGAAGGACCCTGCGGCAAAATTCTGATTCGCGGTGAACCGGGCTGGGAAATTATTCCCGAACTCGCGCCCATTGAAGGCGAAATTATTATCGATAAGCCTGGCAAAGGTTCTTTTTACGCAACGGATTTGGAGCTGGTGCTACACACCAAAGGCATTCGCAATTTGATTCTCACCGGCATCACTACCGATGTCTGCGTGCACACCACCATGCGTGAAGCCAACGACCGCGGTTTTGAATGTGTGCTAGTCGCCGACTGTTGCGCTGCGACTGATCCCGCCAATCACAAAGCTGCATTAGCGATGATTCATATGCAGGGCGGCGTATTTGGCGCCGTCACAAAATCGACAGCATTATTAGAAGCGCTTGCGTAAGGAGATAATTTTGGAAAACAAATTGGTGTGGAATAACCTGTTAAATATCACTTTCGATGCGCCGGAAATTAAATGGCAAGATTTTCGCGCAGGCGTAGATATTTTCCCGCTTTACGGCGATGACTCGCCGGGCTGTTCAAGCGCACTACTTCGCTATCATCCCGGCGCGCGCATTCCCAAACATTTACATGTCGGCACCGAGTTTTTAATGATTTTATGGGGCAGCCAATCCGACGAGCGCGGCCACTATAAAGCCGGCAGTCTTTTGATCAACCCTACCGATACCAGTCACGAAATTTTGAGCGAAGAAGGTTGTGTCGTGCTGGCAATTTGGGAAAAACCGGTTCGTTTTATATGAGCTGGATTTCATTCACCACAAGCTCTACTGCAGAATCACCTTACCTGCCAGCTTATCGCGGGCCGCTTCGCTTTATATTATCTCGTTAGCAAAATCCTGCGGCCTGCAAAATCTTAACTATACTGTCCCAGGTATATCAAAATTCCAACACCCAACTTCATAGACTCAACGCCAAAAAATTAACGATAAAAGCTTAAGATTATTTATTGATTCCAATAATCTTTTTTGGCAATTGCATAGCTCAACTCTCGAGAACAACAGGGCAGTAAAATCACTCTATGGCAAACCAACAAAGCGCAAAATACCTATTCTGGAACAAACTTCTTCTGTGCGTTTTAGTCACAGTTATCGCTATGTATAGCCATCGCTTTTTCCCCGAAAAACATTTGAAAATTGCACCGAGCAAAGACGCAAATTTCTGGTTGTATGGCGATACCAATTCATCAGGCCAAACTGCCGTGCAATGGACCAACAAAGAAGAACTCGCGTGGATGTGCAATATCGAAGTTGACGGCAACGATCATCACATTTGCGGATTTGGCATTTCTATCGGCGGAGGAATCGGTACAGAGGGAACCGATCTTTCCGGTTATGATCGTTTAAAATTTGACATGGAATATGAAGGCAGCGATCAAAGAATCAGAATTTATATTCGCAATTATCTCAAAGGTTTTTCCGATATTAATGCTGTTGAATCTCAGCAATTTATCAATTTATTAATTCCCACGAATGAGCTGGGGAAATCACTCACCATCGATTTTTCAAAATTTATGGTCGCAGAATGGTGGATAAGTGCGTACAACGCGCCGCTACAATTAATGTATCCCAGCCTTAAAAACGTAACGGTGTTGGGTGTGGATTTACACTACCCATCCACACCAGGAAAACATTATTACAAACTGAAAAATCTCGAAGCTGTCGGTTTGTGGATAAGCGTGGAGAAATGGTACCTCAGCATATTAATTTTTTGGATTATCGTTATTTTAGTAAACGGCGCGATTAGTTTTTGGCAATTCAAAAGAAAATTTGAGACTGAACACCAACAACTTGAAGAATTAAAAGTGTCGAGTTCAACCCTGGAAAATGAATCCAAACATTATCGCCAACTTTCCATTACCGATCAATTAACCGGGCTCATGAGCAGACACGGCCTCAATGAATTTATTGAGCATTATTTTCCCACGGCATCGCCACAAAAATTGTCGATCATGATTGCCGACATAGATTTCTTTAAAACCATTAACGATAAATACGGCCATGTGTATGGTGACCCTCGTATTGAAAACAATTGGCTCAACGATACAGGCAACCATCGCATCAAATGATGTTGCAGCGCGTTGGGGCGGCGAAGAATTTGTTATTTTGTCGTTTGATGTGGGCCAAGCTGATGTACTGGAACAAGCGGAGAAAATTCGCATCGCCGTGGAGAATTTGGAGTTCAGTGAGATTCCCGGCATGCACACCAGCATTAGCATTGGAGTTGGGATTTTGAAAGAGTCCGAAAGCTTCCTGCGGCTTTTCGAACGCACCGATGCAGCGCTTTATCAGGCCAAAAATAACGGCCGCAATCAGGTTTCCTTTGCCGAGGATTAACTACTCAAAAGAACGCTCGAAACTTGCGTGTGCAAGATTTACAAATCAAAGAACTGTAGTGTGATGCTTGTTGATAGTTAAAATTTTAGATTTCGTGGCAGCTTATAAAAATATTTATAAGCAACCACAGAATTTACTGTCTTTAAAACAAATTTAAATATTAAACCGCTGCTAACGCCTGTTCTAAATCCGCTAGCAAATCATCAATATGTTCAATACCAATACTCAAACGAACTGTGTCCTCACTGATACCAGATTTTTCCAATTCTTCTGGCGATAATTGGCGATGCGTTGTGGATGCAGGATGAGTCGCCAAAGATTTGGAATCACCAATATTTACCAACCGAGTAAATAACCTAAGCGCATCCAAAAAGCGTGCGCCAGCAACCCGGCCTTCGTCAGACTTAACGCCAAAAGTTAATAAGCCCGATGGTTTTCCGCCGAGATATTTCTGTGCGAGTTCGTAATAAATGTTATCCGGCAGGCCTGCATAATTTACCCAAGCCACTTTTGTATGGGATTGCAAATACTCAGCAATACGCTGGGTATTTGCAGTAATGCGATCAATACGCAGCGAAAGTGTTTCAATACCCTGCAAAATTAAAAACGCATTGAAGGGCGAAAGTGCCGCGCCGGTACTGCGTAAAGGCACAACACGCGCACGACCAATATAGGCAGCTTCACCCAAGGCTTCGGTGTATACAACACCGTGGTAACTTACATCTGGCTCGTTTAAACGTTTAAAGCGTTCTTTATGTTTTGCCCACGGAAATTTTCCAGAATCTACAATCGCACCGCCAATACTAGTGCCGTGGCCGCCCAAATATTTTGTTAGAGAATGCACAACAACATCCGCACCGTGTTCGATGGGGCGCAACAAATAAGGCGTGGCAACTGTGTTATCAACAATTAATGGAATACCATGCCGATGCGCGATTTCCGCAAGCATGGCAATATCAGTTACGTTGCCCTGTGGGTTGCCAAGGGATTCAACAAAAATCGCTTTGGTTCGTTCATCAATTAAAGGCTCAAAACTGGAAGGGTCGCGATGATCTGCAAAACGTGTCGTAATGCCAAATTGTGGAAACGTATGCGCAAATAAATTATAAGTTCCACCGTATAAAGCCGTAGAAGAAACAATATTATCGCCCGCTTCCGCAATCGTTTGAATCGCATAAGTTACTGCTGCTTGACCCGATGCTAGTGCAAGTGCTGCAAGCCCACCTTCCAACGCAGCAATTCTTTTTTCGAGCACGTCATTGGTGGGATTCATAATGCGCGAATAAATATTCCCTGCAACTTTCAAGTCAAATAAATCTGCACCGTGTTGCGCATTATCAAATGCGTAAGCAACTGTTTGATAAATAGGAACAGCAGCAGCTCTAGTGGTTGGATCTGGCGAATAACCGGCATGAACAGAGAGTGTTTCGAATTTCCAATTTTCAGACATAAGGAGTTCCTACTATTATTTAAATGATGAACATCAATGCGATAACCCGGCGCTGAATACACCTAGTTGATTTCAGCGAAGTGAGCAGAATGTAGAAATTTGAACAACTCACGTCCAATCTTTTTTTTGCATTAGCTTATAACGTGAATTTAATGACTATCAAACGAACACCAAGTTCAATACTTAAAGTCGGGTTTTGAATTGGATTTTATTTTTTAAAATGAAAGGAGAAAACCGAATTGCTCCAGCCTTCTCCCGAATTTTTAATAGAATTTATTGTTAATACTCACACCAATCCAACGCGGTTCACTTGGCGAATAACTATTCCAATCATAGAGGCTGCCGTAATCAACATCGAAAAGATTGCGTGCGATTAGTGTTATATCAAAACGTTTACCCTGAGTTGACAATCCAATTGCAAGATCAGTTACACCGTAACCATCCTGTTTTGCGTAACGTGATAAGGTTGAACTCGGGTTAAAACTGCTGACGTAATTGTAATTAATACTGGTGTGGAATTCCTTATCATTAAATACCGGAATCACATTGTTAATAGAAACGTTGTAAGAAATTTTAGAGGCGCCTGCAATAGTTCTTCCACTAATATCGTAATAGGGAACCGCTTTTGAATCTCCACCTAACTCCGGTGGTTTTCCTGAAAATTTAAAATCATCGTAACGAGGGTCGCTATAAGCACCGGCGAATCTCAGCGTGGTGTTGCCAAAACTATAAGATGCGTCAAGCTCTACACCTTTCGCGATAATTTTTGGAACATTGCCTAAACCAGAAGTATACGCGGGCTTGTTATCGGCATTAGCGATAGTTTGCGCTTCATCGTAATAATAAGTGGTTTGAATATAATTACTGATGTCTAAATAATACAAACTGGTGTTCACAATTAGTTTGTTATTCAACAAACTGGATTTCAAACCAATTTCGTAGTTATTGGTTTTTTCTGGTTCAGTTAGCGCAGATTTACCACCGCTTTTTGTAGCGCCAACAATTTGCGATACTCCCGCTTTTTCGCCGTGTTGCCACGCAAAATAGACGGTGTAATTTTCATTGAGTTTATAGCTCGGGCTAATGTTGGCGTTTTTCAATACGTCATTAAATGGCGCCGCCTCCGTATCTGCATACACGCTGCCAATACGCCCGGCACGAATTCCTTTTGCTTGAGCGACTTGATTTTTTTGCTGAGCGGTGAGATTTCCATAACCAGTCACTTTAAAATATTTGAGTGCAACAGCATCAGCCAGCGCAAGTTGAGCCGCAGTATTTTTAGTGGGATCGACCACGCCTGCCGAATCACTATTAAACCCACCGAGCTGTATGTTGTTCACTGAAACAGGATTTAACTCAGGTGCAAAACCTTGATGTGAAACATAACTGGTCGAATGCAATTGTTGGCTATGTTCATCCGAAATTCGTAACCCAAAATCAACGGTCGCTGCATCGGTAACATGCCATTTAATATCTCCAAACCAGGCTAACTTATCGCCTTCGGTTTTACTGTAAGTGGCGATATTAATTCGATCCACAGAATTCACTAATAAATAACGCCCTGATGCATCAACATCCAAC
>Ga0247741_1001657_pt1 | contig 12359 bp, 10 predicted proteins | sample UWRJL213509R2_FD_180945 | JGI IMG/M metagenome (GOLD analysis project Ga0247741, IMG submission 180945) | Plant litter microbial communities from Arlington Agricultural Research Station in Wisconsin, United States - UWRJ-L213-509R-2 | ecosystem: Environmental > Terrestrial > Plant litter >... | reverse complement strand
CGGTCGCGCGTGAACGGAGGTGGCGTGCCGTGACCGCCGTAGGTCGGGTGCTCGCTCGACCACACCACGCGCCAGCCGTGATCGCGGGGCGGCGCGACGAGCGGCTCGGGCACCACCGCCTGCAGGAACGTGGGGCCGAGGTTCACGAGGAGAAGGCGATCGCCGGCGGGATCGTCCTGCATGTAGCGCAGCACGAACGCGCGATCGGAGAGCACCGCGCCATCGAGCGCTTCGGGGCGCGCGTCGGTGAACGCGGGGTCTTCGCGGCGGAGGCGCAGGAGATCGCGGTGCAGCGCGACCACCGGGTTGTCGAGGCGCCGCTCGGCGGGATCGAGGATGCACGCCTTGAACGTGGACTCGATGCACGGATCGAACAGGGCCGTCTGCGCCTCGGGCGTGGCGAGGCGCGGGAACTGGCGCTCGAACGCGGCGCGGCCCTTGCGGATCGGCTCGTGAAGATCCTCGGTGTGATCGACGAAGAACAGCCACCGCTTGCGCGAGCCGGTCTCCTGACCCTGGAACAGCATCGGCAGCTGCGGCGTGAGCAGCATCAATGCGGTCATCGCGCGGATGGTTCCCGGGTCGCCGAGATCGGGGAGGCGCTCGCCGAGGCCCACGTTCGCCACCTGATCGTGATTCTCGAGGAAGTGGACGAACTGCGAGCGCGCGATGCCGCGGGTCGGTGTGCCGCGCGGGTTGCGCTGCCAGGGATAGAGCTGGCCCTGATAGAGGAAGCCGCGCTTGATCGAGGAGATCAGCTCCTGCGGCGTGCCGCGGTAATCGTGCAGGTAGCCCTCGACGAGGCCGGTCGTGGCGACACGTGCGGCGTGGTGGAAGTCATCGTTCCACAGTGCGTCGAGGCCCTCGCGGATGAGGTTCGCATCCTGCGGCTCGTTCTCTCCGACGAGAAAGATCGTGCGCCCGCCCCCGGCCTCGCGGGCGCGGCGCGCGAGGGCGGTGATCACGTGCTCGCTCGAGCTGTCGATGATCGCCTGCGTGGCATCGAGGCGAAGGCCGTCGAGGTGGAACTCGGAGATCCAGTAGCCGGCATTCTCGATCACGAGCTCGCGCACGCCGGAGGACTCCGCGCCGTCGAAGTTCACGGCGTCGCCCCAGTCGTTCGCGGTCGAATGCTTGTAGTGCGGGGACCACGCGTACATCGTGTTCCCCGACGGACCGAAGTGGTTGTAGACGACGTCGAGGATCACCGCGACGCCGCACGCGTGCGCGCGATCGACGAAGCGGCGCATGTCGTCGGGCGTGCCGTAGTTGTGGCTCGGCGCGAAGAGGTTCACGCCGTCGTAACCCCAGTTGTAGCGACCGGCGCACTCGTTGATCGGCATGACCTCGAGCGTGGTGATGCCGACGTTCGCGAGGTACGGCAGCCACTCCATCGCGGCGGCCCAGGTGCCCTGCGGCGTGAACGTGCCGATGTGCATCTCGTAGAGCACGTGCTTGCTCGCGGGAATGCCGCGCCACGCGGAGTCGGTCCACGCGAACGTGCTCGGATCGATCACCTCGGAGGGGCCCATCGGGCCATCGGGCTGGAATCGCGAGGCGGGATCGGGGACGAGGTTCGGATCGTCGCCGAGACGGAAGCGGTAGAGCGAGCCCGCGCCCAGGCCGGGGACCGATCCGGCGTGATGGCCGGTGCTGCTGCGGTCGAGCGTGATCTCGCGCGGGGTCGGCGACTCGACGACGAGCGTGACCTTCGCGTGGGTGGGTGCCCAGACGCGAACGCCCATGCCGCGTTCGGTGAGCTCGGCTCCGATCGGCAATCTCCGTTCTGGAACCGGCATCGGGCGCTCCGAAGGTGCAGCCGATATGCCACGCAAGTCATCGATCACGCGCGATCTGCGGTGCGGGAGCGTGGCGAGGTGGCTCGATGGGGCGCAGCCGCTCGCCTCGACTCTGCGGGATCGCCGGTATACGTTCCCGGCATGTCACGCCTGTCGACCCTGTTGTTCCTCGTCGCGACCGCCTGCGGAGGTCCGTCCAAGCAACCGCCGCTCGCGCCGCTTCCGGCGGACAAGCCGGCCGAGCCCGCGACGCCGCCGCCCGCCGCGAAGCCGGCCGAGCCCGCGCCGCCGCCGCAGGCCGCCGCTCCCGCCGAGGTCACCGTTCCGGCGGTGGCGAACACCGTGAAGCTCGTGAACCCGGGCAAGGGCAAGCGCGCGCCGCTTCGCTACACGAACAAGGCCGGCGACAAGCAGCAGGTCGAGGTGGCGATGGACTTCGCGGCGAAGGAGATCCACACCGGCAAGTCGCCCGCGGATCAGATCGTCCCGACGATCGTCCTCGTCGGCGAGGCCGAGATCAAGACCGTCGACAAGGACGGCAACGCGGCGTACGTGCTGACGGTCAACTCCACCGACGCGCGCGCGAACGAATCGAAGATCCCGGTCGATCAGTTCAAGCTCGTGCTCGGCTCGCTCGCCGGGCTCACGATCAGCTCGACGTTGAATCCGACGGGGACGGCCGGCGACGTGTCGATGAAGATCGACAAGCCGAGCGACATGACCGCCGGCGCGCTCGAGCTCGTGAAGATGACGCTGCCGGGCTTCCCCGTGCTGCCCGCCGAGCCGGTCGGCGTTGGCGCGAAGTGGCAGGCGACCGCGAAGCTCAAGCTCGCGGACAAGCTCGACATCACCCAGGTCACCGACTACGAGCTCGTCGCGCACAAGGGCACGACGTGGACGATCAAGGGCACCACGAAGGTGAGCGGCACCGATCAGGACGTCGGCGAGGGCGCGAAGATCACCGCGATCAAGGGCACCGGCACGTCGGAGACCACGATCGCCGACGGCACGCTCTACCCGACCACGAAGTCGTCGCTCGAGACGCAGTTCACCGCGAACGATCCGAAGGAGGGCGCGGTGCAGTTCGCGCTCAAGGTCGGCGGCGCGGTCACGCCGAAAAAGTAATCAGCTCGGCGTGGAGGCGCGCGAGTCGCTCGCGCATGGCCTGGCGCGCTTCTTCGGGCGCGAGGATCTTCGCGTGACGGCCGAGGCCGAGCACCCACTGGGTGACCCACTCGAAGCCGTCGCAGTCGACGAGAAGCTCGGCGGAGCCGCCGTCGAGCATCGTGATCTCGCCGACGGGCCAGTTCGCGCCGATGCGCGTGACGGCGAGCGCGTCGAGCTCGATCTTCACGTTCACCGAGTCGGCCGAGGGGACGTAGAGGCGATCGCGGCGATAGGCCTCGAGGTCGAAGCCGGCGGGGCGCTCGAAGCGCAGCCCCGTGGTGTGGAGAGCGGCGATGCGATCGATGCGGAACGTGCGCGTGTCACCGCGCTTGTGGCAGTGGCCGACCACGTACCACTCGCCGGCGTGGTGGACGATGCCGTACGGATCGAACGGGCGGCGCTCGACCTGCGCGCGCGAGGCGGCGGCGTACTCGATCTCGACGCGTTCGTTCTTGCGCGCGGCGGAGACGAGCGACCGGAGGTGGCTCGCTACGGCGGCATCGGGTTCGGCGACGATCGTGCTCGTGGCGAGGCTCTCGGCTTCGCGCGCGTCGCGGCCGAGCGCGGTGAGCAGCTTCTTCTCGGCGCTCTGCATCGCGGCGTCGAACGGGGCGATGCCGCTCTCGCGCAGCGCGCGGATGCCGAGGAGGAGCGCGGCGCCTTCGGCGGGCGTGAGGCGCAGCGGGCGCGTGAGGCGGTGCGCGAGGTCCACGAACACGCGGCCCTCGTCCACCGACACCAGGAGATACTCGCCCGGATCACCGTCGGGCGGACCGACCTGCGAGAGGAGCTCGAGATCCGCGAGCATCTCGTCGCGCTCGGCGCCGAGCATCTTCGCGAGCGCGTCCACGGAGACGCCCTCCGGATGCTTCGCCACGTACGGCACGATGTAGAGCAGCCGGCGCAGCTTTTGCGACACGTCACGCATCGACACCCTCGCCGTAGTGAATGGAGATGGCCGCGAGCTCGTCGGCGATGCGCGCGCGCAGGCGATCGCCGCGCTCGATGCGAATCGCGCCCTTCGCGGCGAGGATGCGCGTGGCGGCGAACTCGAAGTTGCCGCAGTCGAAGGTGATGAGCAGCCGGTCGCCATCTTGGCGCTTCACCGCGTTGGGGCCGAAGTCTTCGTTGCCCACCTCGGCGGCCTCGGGAGAGAGCGCGAGCTGCACTTCCTCGGGCGAGTCGGTGGTGAACGTCCACGGCGAGCGCTGCGCGAACGCCTTGATGTCGAAGCCCTCGGGCCGCTCGAAGTCCGGAGACTTCGGCTTCGGCGCCTGCACGGCTTCGTGCATGCGATCGACGCGGAACGAGCGCACTTCCTTGCGCAGGTGGCACCAGCCCACGGCGAGCCACGCGCCCTCGCGATAGACGAGCGCGTACGGATCGAGATCGCGCGTGGACAGCATGCCGGTGGCGGCGGCCTGGTACTTCATCGTCACGCGCTTGCGGAGACGCGTGGCGGACTCGAGCGTGGCGTAGATCTCGCCGAGCTCGGGGCGATCCGCGACCACGCCACGGACCGCGGGAAAGTGCACGACGACCGCGGTGGGCGAGGCCGGGCGCGGAAACACCGTCGGCGTATCGGGCAGCTCGGGCAGATCGAACGCGAGCTTCTTGAGCGCGAGGTCGACGATCTTCGGATACGTGCCGCCGGGCATCGCGTGCGCGACCGACGCGGCGAGCACGAGCGCGGAGATCTCGTCGGGCGTGAGCCGGACCTCGGGCATCTTGAAGCGCTTGAGGTCGATGACGTAGCCGCCGTCCTCGAGGGAGTCGTCCTCGTCGGGCGTGATGTAGCGGATCGGAACGCCGAGCTCGAGGAGATCGGCCTTGTCGCGCTCGAATGCGCGCAGGCCCGCCTCGACGTTGAGCGTCTGGTACGCGGAGAACTGCTCGCGGATCTCCCGATACGTCACGGGCGTGCGCGCGCCGAGCAGGATCATCACGAGATCGAGCAAGCGCTTGCTGCGATCGCCGCGTGTGCCGCCGTCTTCCTTGCCCCCCTTCGGAGCATCCTCTTTCCCCTTCGTCGGCTTGCTCGGCACGTCGCTCGTTCTATCACGCGCCCGGCGAAAACAGGAACGCGTACTCGACGGTCTCGTCGCGATCGAACGATCCGAAGTTCAGCGCCGACAACTTCGCGCAAACACACTGATCGATGTCGGCATCGAACCCGAACGTGTGGATGTTTTTCGCCTTGCCGGTTTTCTGCACGGTGAATCTCGCGGTCACGCGACCTCGCAATTCGGGCTGGTATTTCGCGCGTTCCAGGTAGCAGCGCTGAAACACGGGCAAGCGCTTGCGGATCTCGCGCGACACGAGCTCGCTTGCGGTGATCACGTAGTTGCCGGGGAAGTCGCCCGGGCTGGGACCATCCACGGCGCGCGTCGTATCGATGAGCGAGTCGGCGCAGGCCGCGCCCGCGGATGACGGTGCGAGCGTGCCCACGTTCGAGATCGGCTCCGGCGGCGGCGCCGTGGCGCGCGATCCGCACGCCGCCAGCACCACCAACCCGAGCGCTCCTCGCATGCGGAACAGCCTACGCGATGGCGCCATCTGCGGCTCCGATTTCGCTACAGTGCGCGCATGTCTTCGGAAGGCGGAGATCCACCCTCGGGAAAACCGCCCGGCGGACCGAACCCGCCGAGCACGCTCGCCGGCGTGCCGCTTCCCACGCGCCGCGCGACCCTGCCGCCGCCCAACGCGGCCCAGCGTACGAACCCGCCGTCCGCACCGTCACCGTACGCGCCGAAGCCCGCCGCCTCGCCGTACGCGCCCGCGCCGTCGACGAACGAACCGAAGCCCACATCCGGCCCCGGCGCTCCGTCGCCGTACGCTCCGCAACCCACCGCGAACCCGGCCGCTTCTCCGTACGCTCCGCCGCCGGCCGCGCCCTCGCCCTACGCACCGCAACCAGCGAGCGGTCCCTCGTCGGGTGCACCGTCGCCGTATGCGCCGAGTCCCTCCGGTCCGACGCAGCCGACCGCCGCGCCTTCCTTCGGCGGATCGGGCGCCACGCCCTCGCCGTACGCGGCATCGCCGAGTGGCCCATCGTCCGGTGTTCCGTCGTCCGGTGCGTCGTCGTCCGGCGCTCCGTCGGGTGGATCGCCGTACGCGCCGCGTCCGAACACGCCGTCGCAACAGCCTCCGCTGTCCGGTGGGCCACCGTCGGGTGGTTCTCCGTACGCGACACCTTCGCCGTACGCGCCGCAACCGGCCAGCGGGCCGTCGTCGGGAACGCCGTCGCCGTACGCGCCGCAGCCGTCGGGGCCGACGCAGCCGTATCCGGGTGGTTCGCCACAGGCGTATGCCGCGGGCGCATCGGGGCCGGTGGGGCATGGCCCGTCGTCGGGGATGCCGCAGATGCCGTCGGGGCCGGTGCCGTCGGGGCCGAGTCAGTACACCGCGTCGGGCGGAACGCAGATGCCGCCGCAGGCGTGGGTCGCGGATTCACCTCCGGGCGAGACGCCGTACATGCGGTTCGTCAGCTTCCTCAAGATCTCGGCGCGCCGCGCGTTCCGGTTGCGCATCGAGCCGAACGAGGTGCTCCCCGAGGAGCGCGCGGCGCTCGCGAATGCGTCGCCGCCGATCCACGACATCAACCTCCAGGGCTTCCTCGCGTGGCGGCGCTCCGTGCTCTTCCTCGTCGCGTGCACGCTGGTTCCGCTGACGGTCGTCGGCGTCACGGATGCGCTGCGATCCACGCGGTGGATGCCGATCTTCTTCGTGAAGTTCGCGCCGGCCTTCGCCGAAGGCGTGTTCTGTTACGTGTGCTGGACGCAGCTCAAGGACTGGGCGAACTGGCGCAAGCAGAGGAGGCGGCTGTTCTACGGCTGGCTGCTCTTCATGCTCACGCCGTTCGTGGTGTTCCTCTATCCGCTGCGCACGGTGTTCGAAGGCATCGGCAACATGAACCGCGATGCGCTGCTCGCGCTCGGGTTCGAGGGTGTCTACAAGACCGTCCTGATGCCCTTCATGTTCGCGATGCTGGCGATGCTCCAGCTCGCGCCGAAGGCGATCTCGCTGATGCCGGGTCTCGTGCGCGCGTCGCTCGTGATCAAGCTGCTCTTCCCGGGCGTGTCGGCGCCGGGCTGGCTCATCGTGATGGCGGCGCCGCTCTACGCGCTGCTCGCGTACGTCATTCTGATCGTGCCGTATCAGTTCACCGGCAGCGGCTGGTTCATCGCCGGCGTGGTCGGCGTGATGGTCGGGCAGGGGCTGCTCGCGCGCGCCGGGTTCGCGCTCGCGAAGCCGATGGACGACGAAGAAGCGATGCGGGCGATCAAGAAGGTCCGCAAGATGTACGTCACCGTGATGATCACGTCGGGCGTGCTCATCATCGTCGCGCTCGGCAGCCTCGTCTCGAAGCTCAACCTGCGCGCGACGGACGTCATCCTCGCCGTCATGAAGTTCGAGACGAACGTCTTGATCCTCACGATGATCGGCTCGGACCTCGTGGTCACGAACCTCGATCGCGCCCGCAGCGCCACGCAGGGCAAGGACCACGTCGAGGACGCCACCGAAACGAAGATCGCCGCGTTCGTGAGCTTCGAGGCGCCGCCGCCACCGCCCGGCCCGGCCCAGTAAAGATCGATCCGATCGGCGATTTCGTTCGTAGCCGTGTAACCGGGGCGGCCTGCCTGCGTAGGCAGGTCATGATGAAGCTCTCCCTCCTCGCGGCCGCGCTGACGGCCAGCCTCGGTGCGTGCGCCACGGACGACGACGCCGTGGACCCGGCCACCACGCCCACCACGTTCAAGGTCCGCGTCGAGAACATCGCGCCGTGGACCGTCATCAAGTCCGGCGTGCAAGCGCAGAAGACGAGCGGCGCGAGCGGCCCCGCCGGCATCGGCGACGCGTTCGAGATTCCGTTCACCGCCGGCAAGAACCAGAAGGTCAGCTTCGTGGCGATGTTCGGCCAGTCGAACGACTGGTTCTTCGCGCCGGGCCCCGCCGGCATCGCGCTCTACGACGACGCGGGCAATCCGCGCTCGGGCGACGTGACGAGCGAAGTCTCGCTGTGGGACGCGGGCACCGAGATCGATCAGGAGCCCGGCGTGGGCGATGCGACCGGGCCGAAGCAGCCGAGCCCCGAGTACGGCGCTGCGGATCCCGTGGGCACCGTGCGCATGATCGGCGCGACGAAGGCGCTCGCGGATGGCAGCAACTTCGCGCTGCCGCCGATCGCGCAGATGATCAAGGTGACGCTCGTCCCCGGCGCGAACCGGCAGTTCACGCTGCGCATCGAGAATGCATCGACCGCGCAGACGCTCACGACGACCGCGGGCAAGAGCGGTATCGGGATCTCGCCGGTCGTGTGGGCGCTGCACCTCGCGGATGCGCCGTTCTTCACCGTCGGTAGCGCGGATCGCTCCGAGGGGCTCGAGTGGGTCGCCGAGAGTGGCCGCAGCACGAACCTCGGCGCCTCGATCCGCGTGCGCACCGGCTGGCCCACGCCGATCTCGCCCGGCGTCTACGCCGTGCATCGCGATCCGGAGGCGATCTACGCGCTCGGCCTCGACGATCTCGGCATCGGCCTCGAACAGCTTGCCGAGTCCGGCAACGCGACGATGCTCGCCGACTCGATCGGCGCGAACGCGCGCACCACGGATATCGTCGACAACGGCTCGTTCTCGATGCCCGTCGGTGCGACCGCCGCCGGTCCGGTCCGCCCGGGCGGGGCGTACGAGTTCCAGATCGTCAGCCTTCCGGGCCAGCACCTCTCGTTCGCGACGATGTTCGGGATGTCGAACGACTGGTTCTTCGCCACGCGGCCCGATGGCATCGCGCTCTACGACGAGGACGGCACGCCGATGCGCGGCGACGTGACCGGCGCGATCGGCCTCTTCGACGCCGGCACCGAGATCGATCAGGAGCCCGCGATCGGCGCCGACACCGGTCCGCAGCAAGCCACCCCGACGAGCGGCGCGCTGGATCCGATCCGCATCGTCCGCGAAGTGCCGAGCGCGGTCTACGGCGTTCCCGCCACCACGCACCTCCGCGTCACGCTCGAGCCGCTGGATCAGAAATAGTAACGCACGCCCGCGGCGGCGTTGAGCGAGATGCCCGCGCCTTCGTCGTCGGCGAAGCCGTACTCGAGCACGCCGGCGACCTCCACGAACGCATCGAGCGGCACGTTCTTGAAGTCGAACAAGAGGCCCGCGACCGCGCGCAGGCCAACGGCGATGAAGCTCGATTCGCGGCCGTTGCGGTAGTCGATCACCCGGATGCCGGGCCCGAAGTAGAACGGCAGCACGAAGCTGTCCTTCGACTGCAGGATGAACGGGTGGAACACGTAGTCCATGTGGACATGGAGGCCGCCGCCGACGAACGCGAAGCCGGCCGCCGCCTGGATCGCCTGATCGTCCTTCAGATAGAGCTTCGCGGAGATGCCGGTCGGCTCGCCGAGGATGAGGCCGATTCCGATCGTGCCCTTGTCCATGCGCGAGGAGTCATCGGCAGCCGCCGTTCCTGCCAGACACGAGATCACGGTGACGACGAGCGCAGCCCTCATGGCTCGACGCTAGCCCGCCCTCACCCGCGGGGGCAACTAACCGCGCAAGAGGCGCGCGAGCTTGTTCCGGCTGATGCCGAGGGCGCGGGCGGCCGCGGACTGATTCCCGTCGAGCCGATCGAGCGTGGCGACCGCGTAGCGGCGTTCGGCCTCTTCCAGCGGCAGCCCGGCGGGCAGCGCGATCGAATCCGCTTCGATCGGCGGTGCTTGCACCGGAATGCCGACGCTCGAGTCATGTGTCCCGGGCACGACCACGCGCCGCGGCTCGAGCGCGAGATCCTTGATGCCGATGGTCGTGCCCTGCGCGAGCACCACGGCGCGCTCGATCGTGTTCTCGAGCTCGCGCACGTTGCCGGGCCACGCGTACGCGACGAGCGCGGGCTGCACGTTATCGGCGAGCCGCAGCTGGCCCTTACGATAGCGCCGCGCGAACTGATCCACGAAGTGCGCCGCGAGGTCGGTGATGTCGGCGCCGCCGCGCTCGCGCAGCGCGGGGATCTCGATCTCCACCACGCGCAGGCGGAAGTAGAGATCGCTGCGAAACTGCCCGGAGCTCGCCATCGCCGCGAGATCGCGATTCGTGGCCGCGACGATGCGCACGTCGGCATCGAGCGTCTCGCGCCCGCCGATCCGCTCGAACTTCCGCTCCTGCACGAAGCGCAGGAGCTTGCCCTGCAACAGGAGCGGCATCTCGCCGATCTCGTCGAGGAACAGCGTGCCGCCGTTCGCCGCCTCGACCTTGCCGATCACGCGGCTGTCCGCGCCGGTGTACGCGCCGCGCTCGTGACCGAACAGCTCGCTCTCGACGAGCGCCGCCGGCAGCGTGGTGCAATCCACGTGGATGAACGGCGCCTCGCGCCGCGCGCTGTTGACGTGGATCGCGCGCGCGAGCAGGCCCTTGCCGGTGCCCGTCTCGCCGTGCAGCAGCACCGTGGCGTCCGTCTGCGCGGCGCGCACGATCATCTCGTACACGGCCGCCATCGCCGGCGAGATGCCGATGACGTGGTTGAACCGCCCGCGCAGCGAGAGGCCGCGCGCCGCGTCGTCCCCGCGCAGCGTGGTGTAGTCGATCGCGCGGCCGATCTGCTCCGCGAGCATGCGGATGAATTCTTCGTCGCGCGCGGTGAAGTCGCCGTCGCGCTTGTTGAGGACCTGGAGAACGCCGCGGATTTGCTCGCGCCGGATGATCGGCGCCGTCAGCATCGACTTCGTGCGGTACCCGATCTTGGCCGCGATCTCTTCTGCCCACCGCGGATCACGCTGCGCGTCCGTGATGTTGACGAGCTCGCCCGTGGAGGCCACGTGCCCGACGACGCCGTGCCCCAGCGGCACGCGGAGCTCCGCGAGCTCCGGCAGGTTCGCGACGCGCGAGCGGATCTCGCCCGTGGCGCCGTCGATCAGCCACAGCGTGGTGCGATCGGCGCCGAGCGCGCGCGACACGCGATCGGCGAACGTGCCGAGCAGATCGTCGAGCTCCACCTCGCCGGCGATCATCGCGCCGAGGTCGGCCAGGAGCTCGAACCGCTGCTCGTGCTCGCTCATGCGCGGAGCCAGCATCGCACGGATGGTCATGCCGCGGCGGCGCGCTCCGCGTCGCGCGCTACGAGCACCATGCCCTCGCGTGCCGCCACCGTACCGGGGAGGTTCGCCTGCGCCTCGGCCTCGATCGCCGCGAGCTGCGCATCCGTGCGATTCGGGTCGTGGTGAAACATCACGAGCTGCGGCACGCCCGCCGCGCGCGCGAGCTCCGCACCGGCGAGCCACGTCGAGTGGCCCCAGCCCACCTTCGACGGATACTCTTCGGGCGTGTACTGACTGTCATAGATCAAGATGTCGGCGCCGGCCGCGAGCTTCTTGAGCGTGGGATCCACGCACGAGAAGTGCTCCGTGTCCGTCGCGTAGACGATCGACTGCCCGCCGTGCTCGAGCCGGAATCCGTAGACCGGATCCGGGTGGTTCAACTTCGCCATCGTGATCGTGATGTCGCCGATCGTGAACTTCTCGTTCGCGCGCAGCTCGCGTGTCGAGACCTGATCGGCCAGCTGCGCGTAGTCGACCGGAAAGAACGGCGCCTTGAACAGCGAACGGATCGCGTCCTCGTGCGGCATCACGCCGTTCGGACCACTCGCGATCTCCACGCGGTGACCCGGCACGTAGATCGGCGTGAAGAACGGCAGACCCGCCACGTGGTCCCAGTGCAGATGAGACAAGAGAATCGTCGAGTGGCGCGGACCCTTCGCCATCCGCTCGTCGCCGAGCGTGCGCAGCCCCGTACCGGCATCGAGGATGATCCGCGTATCGCCCGCGGTCACTTCGACACACGCGGTGTTACCGCCAGCGGTCTTGTCGGGGCCCGGCGTCGCGATCGAACCACGAACACCGAGAAAACGAACCGTCAGATCGTGGGTGGACATCGCTACCTCCATCTCAGTTGCCGGGAGGTAGAGCAGCTTCGGTGCCAGGCGGGTTTCCGGGTACTTACGGCGCCGGGTGCTCCGTTCTGGAGCATCATCCGTAGTGGATCGAAGCAGGGTGCTCCGATGTACTACCGGCGCGGTTTCACGGCCTTCTCCGCCGCCGACTTCGCGACCGCCACGAGGTCCCCGATCGGGAGCTTGCGTGGATTCGAGCGGCGCCACACGGCATGAAAGACGCGCGGTGCGGGCGGGACGAGCGAGTGCACGGCGAGGCCGGGAGCGTGGGCCGGCACGGTCCAGCGATCGAGGATCGCCACGCCGGCGCCCGCGCGCGCGAGCTCGAGCAGCGCGTCGGAGACCGGAACGCGGCGCACGGCGATCGGCTGCAGGATGCGGTGGCCGCTCTCGCGGTGCCACGATGTGCGGACCGCGTCGTCGAGGCGCGCGAGATCGTGATCGGCG
>Ga0247741_1001656_pt1 | contig 12362 bp, 12 predicted proteins | sample UWRJL213509R2_FD_180945 | JGI IMG/M metagenome (GOLD analysis project Ga0247741, IMG submission 180945) | Plant litter microbial communities from Arlington Agricultural Research Station in Wisconsin, United States - UWRJ-L213-509R-2 | ecosystem: Environmental > Terrestrial > Plant litter >... | reverse complement strand
GGGGTGGGGCTGGAGGCGCCGCGACGACGGCAACCTCATCGTCGCTCTCGTCGTCCTCTTCGTCCTCGTCCACCACTACGACGGGCTTGGCAATGATCGGCGCGGGCGTGGGCGCGGGCGCGCGCTCTGGAGCCTTGGGCGGGGTGGGCTTAGCCTCCGCCGGGGCTGCATTGGCGGCGGCCGCCGCTGCGGCAGCCTTGTCCGGCTCGTTCGGCTTGACCGGCGATGGGCGCGACTCGAGGGCAAGGCGATGCGCCTTGCCGATCACGGCGTTGCGGCTGACGCCGCCCAGCTCTTCCGCGATCTGGCTGGCGGTCTGGCCAGCTTCCCACATCTTCCTCAGCGTTTCGATTCGCTCGTCGGTCCAGGCCATCTTTATTCCTCAAGTCGCATTGCCGGGTTGCGGGCGACGGCGGCAGCTATTAGCGCGTCCGCGATGAGCAGCCAGCCCCCAATCGGCGAAATCCAGTCGGCAGTGATGAACGCCCCCGGCGTTCCCGTGATCAGAAACGTCAATTGGGGCGGTCTTCGAACGCTCTATATCAAGGAGGTGCGCCGTTTCTTCAAGGTGCAGCTTCAAACGGTATGGGCGCCAGCGATCACGACCCTGCTGTTTTTGATCATTTTCACTGTCGCGACGGGCGGAAAACGCCCAGTCCATGTCGGTGGAGTCGATGTTCCCTTCGCCGATTTCATCGCGCCGGGTCTTATCGTGATGGGCATGCTGCAGAACAGCTTCGCCAATGCGAGCTTCTCGCTGCTCGTCGGCAAGATCCAGGGGACGATCGTCGACTATCTGATGCCGCCGCTGTCGACGGCCGAATTGCTGGCCGCGATGGTCGGTGGCGCCGTGACGCGCGCCTTTTGCGTCGGGCTGACGGTGTGGCTGGCGATGGCGCTGTGGCCGGGCGTGCATGTCACGCCGAGCCATCCGATCGCGATCCTGTGGTTTGGCCTGCTCGGCGCGGTGTTCCTCGCGCTGATCGGTATCCTGACCTCGATCTGGGCGGAAAAGTTCGATCATGCCGCCGCAGTGCAGAATTTCTTCATCGCCCCGCTGACCCTGCTCTCGGGCACCTTCTATTCGGTCGATCACCTAGCCCCGGCGTTCCGTATCTTCAGCCACGGCAACCCGTTCTTCTACATCATCTCGGGCTTTCGCTACGGCTTCCTCGGCACGGCCGATTCGCCCGTACTACTGGGCAGCATCATCATCCTGGCGCTCGATATCGCGCTTGGGATCCTCTGCTATCGGCTGCTGAAGAGCGGCTGGAAGCTGAAGAACTAGACCCAGCCCTCCAATACCTGGTCGGGCGGGCGGTGGCCGTCGGCCCACATGCGGATATTGGCGATCACCTTCTCCCCCATCGCCATGCGGCCTTCATAGGTGGCGGAGCCCATATGCGGGATCAGCATGACGTTCGTGAGCGCGAGCATGCGCGGATCGATCTCGGGTTCGAACTTCCACACGTCCAGGCCGGCGCCGGCGAGTCGACCATTCTCCAGCGCGTCGATCAGCGCATCCTCGTCGACGATGCCGCCGCGTGCGGTGTTCACGATGCAGGCGGTGGGACGCATCAGCCCGAGGCGCCGCGCGTCGATCATGTTCTCGCTGTCGGCGTTACGCGGCGTGTGGATCGTCAGGATGTCGATCGCACCGAGCAGGCCGTCGAGCGTGTCGTGCCAGATCGCGCCGAATTCCGCCTCCACCGTTTCGGGCAGGCGGTGGCGGTTGTGATAGTGGATCGACAGGCCGAACGCCCGGGCGCGCCTGGCGACGGCGCGGCCGATGCGGCCCATGCCGGCGATGCCCAGCGCCTTGCCGCCGATGCGATGCCCCAGCATCCCGCCCGGCGACCAGCCCTTCCAATGGCCGTCGCGCACCAGCCTTTCGCCCTCGGCGAGGCGGCGGGGCACCGACAGGATCAGCGCCATGGTGATGTCGGCGGTATCCTCGGTCAGCACCCCCGGCGTGTTGGTGACGGCGATGCCGCGCGCACGCGCGGCCTTCAGGTCGATATGGTTTACGCCCGCGCCGTAATTGGCGATCAGCTTCAGCCGGTCGCCCGCGCCCTCGATCAGCGCGGCGTCGATCGTGTCGGTCACGGTCGGCACGAACACGTCGCAATCGGCCATTGCCTCGGCCAGCCGCGCGCGGTCCATCGGGACGTCGCCCCGGTTGCTCGTCGTGTCGAACAACTGCTCCATGCGCGCCATCACCGCGTCCGCCAGTTCGCGGGTGACCATCACCCGCGGATTGGGGACCTTCGGGTTCGGGGCGCGTCTCATTTCGGGCATGAAACCGGCTTGGCGAAGGCTTTTGCCGTCGTCAACTTGGTTGAAGCGCGCGCGCCGAACGGCGTAAACGAATCTCGGCCAAGGGAAGACCAGTTATGCGTTTCGGGATGAGTATCGTGCTTGCGGCAGCCGCGGCCAGCCTGGCCGCGTCAGCGGTCGCGCCGGCACTCGCTGCCCTGGTGCAGAAGAAGACGCCCTATTTCGCGTCGATCGCGGCGGGCAAGGCACGGATGCGTACCGGGCCGGGCAAGACCTATCCGGCGAGCTGGCTCTATCAGCGCGCCGACCTGCCAGTGAAGGTGATCGACGTCTATGATCGCGGCGCGTGGATCAAGATCGAGGACCCGAGCGGTACGCAGGGCTGGATGATGGGCACGCTGATCAGCGACACCCGTACCGGGCTGGTGATGGGCACCATCGCGGAGCTGCGCGATTCACCGCGTTATGGCGGCCGTGTGGTGTGGCGGGTCGAGCCCGGCGTGGTCGGCCGGTTGAGCAAGTGCGCGCGCGGGTGGTGCTATTTCGATGTGCGCGGGCAGGGGGGGTATGTCGAGGCGAACCATTTATGGGGCGTGACGGCCGACGAGACGCTGGGCTGACGGCCATGCGGATCGTTCGCGACGATGTGAGCCATCCCGATGTGATCGCCCTGCTGGAATTCCATCTGCGGTCGGCCTTCGAGAATTCACCGCCCGGCAGCGTGTTCGCGCTCGACCTGACCGGGCTGCGCGATCCGGCGGTCTCGCTATGGTCGGCCTGGGACGGCGACGATCTGCTTGGCCTGGGCGCGCTGAAGTCCCTCGATGTCGACCATGGCGAGTTGAAATCGATGCGGACGGCCCCCGCGCACCTGCGCAAGGGCGTGGCGGCTGCGATGCTCGATCACCTGATCGCCCAGGGCAGGGCGCGAGGTTATAAGACGCTGAGCCTCGAGACGGGCAGCAATGCCCCCTTCGCACCAGCGCGAGCGCTTTACGAGCGGGCGGGTTTCGTCGTGTGCGGGCCGTTCGCGGACTATGTCGATACGGACTTCAGCCGCTATTATCGGATGAGCCTGTAGCGCGCGCCGGGCGCCAAATCCTCCCTGTTCCAGCGCGAATAACAGGGAGGAACAGGGAGCGAAAAAAAGTTTTCTCCCGTTTGGCGGGCAAAAACGGCATTTCACGAGATTTATCAGATGGTTGGTTCATATCACGGTTCCAGGTAACGGGAAGCGTCGATCGATCAACAGGAAACGCCCTCCCGCTATGGCCGCGAAAGTTGCCGGGAAGAACAGGGACCCGGCACCTTCCAACAGATGCAGGTCATGAGAAGGAGCGGGACGGCCGCCAGGTGCATTCGTCCGGCCCTAAGATTGCAGTGATTCCCGCAACGTTGAATCGATTGGTGCGTATCGGCGCGCAATTAGGAGGTGAGCCGCCGCGATCTCTGCCTTCAATCAATAATTTATGGTCATTTCTTCAATTCCGTGGCTTGCCAACGCGGTTGTGGCCTTCCATCATCCGCGCGGAACTGGGGGGCCAGATGAAGTTGAAATTTATCGCTGCGGCGGCGCTCGCCGTGGCTGCTCCATTGTCTGCGCAGGTCGCCAGGCCCGCCGATCCCCTGATCGTGAGCGCCGCGACAATCGATTCCGTGGCTGATCCTCAGAAATCTTTCGACGCCTGGACGGCTGCGTTATCGGCACTCAAAGCAGAAAAGGCGCAACGCCGCGCCGAAATCGCCAATGCGATGCGCGGGCGTGCCGATGCCCTGCTAAGCCTGAGCCGAACCGAAGAAGCCATTGCCGAAGCCCAGGCGGCACTCATACTGCTCGACACCAGTCGCGACGCAGATGTCGTGCGTGCCGGGCTGTTCACTACGCTGGGCAATGGCGCCGATGGCCAGAGCCAATGGCCGAAGGCGCGCGATTATCATCGCCAGGCGATGGAGCTGCACGCAAAGATACAGGGCGCGGAATCGGTCGAAGCCGCGGCAAGCGAGGCGGATCTCGGGCTGGAGCTGACCAAACTCAGCGATTATCCCGGAGCGCTCAAGGCGCTCGAGCACAGCTTCGCCGTGCAAACAAAGGCGAAGCCCGCCGCCGACCCATCGCGGCTGGTCGCGGGGACCTATCTCGCGAACATCTATTTCAGCATGCAGCGCCATGCCGAGTCCGAGCAGCTGCTGCGCCGGCTGGTTGCCGATGGGCAGCCGCTCGGTGCCGCCCATCCGCTGATGTCGCAGATGGTCAGCCAGCTTGCCGCGTCGCTGGCGGCGATCGGGCGGCCGATCGACGCCATGGCGGTGCATCGCAACAGCATCGCGATGCTCGTCGCCAACAACACCAACAAATCCGTGCTGGCCGACGCACTGATGGGGGCGACGATCGCCAGCCTGCAGCTTGATCGGCCGGAGGAAACCGAGGCGCTGGCGGCGGAGGCGGCGCGGAATTTCGAGGCCTATGGCCAGCCTCTGTCGGGTGCGGCGGCGCTGACCCAGGCGGCTAATGCGGCCCGGCAACTCGACCGGCCCGACGTGGCGCTGGCGCGGGCCGACAAGGCCGTGGCGACGGCCAAGGGACTTCAGCAGCCAGTGCCGATGGCCACCGCGCTGTTCGAGGGCACTCAGGCGATCGCGCTCGCCGTGAATGGGAGGGCCGCCGAGGCGCTGGTGACGCAGACCCGCGCGTTCGAAGTGATCGCCAAGGTGAGGCCGGCCGGCCATGCCCAGCGCACCTATGCCGAGATGGAACTAGGGTGGCTCACCGCGCTGAACGGCGATGCGAAAGCCGGATCGGCGCGCATCAAGCCGATCGTCGAGAGCATTGTCCGGCGAAACCGCGAGCTTGAGGTCGCCCGCACCCGGGTGGTGCCGATCACGTCCAACCTGGAGAGTTTCAGCCAGGCGATGGAAGCGGCCTATCTCGCCGGGGATTCCGAATTCGGCTTCATGCTGGCCCAGGTGCTGACGGAGTCGGACGCCGGGCGCGCGACGCTGGCGACGCTCGCCAAACTCTCGGCGCGCGACCCTGAAACCGCGAAGCGGCTCGATCGTCGGCGTGCGCTGCTGGGTCAGCGGATCGATCTCGACGGGCAGCGGCTGGCGAAGATCACCGACGCCGCGGCGGTGGCCGAGATCAACGGCAAGATGGCGCCGATCGATGCGGAACTCGCCGCGATCGATGTGGCGTTGACGCATGACTTCCCGGATTTCGACAAATTGTTGCGCCCGGCGCCCGAGACGCTCGCGGCAGTTCAGCAGAGGATCGGCCGCGGGGAAGTCCTGATCGTTCCGGTCACGACCTATCACGGCTTCTACACCTTTGCCCTGTCGCGCGATCGGGTCAGCTGGGGGCGGTCGCCGCTGTCGCGGACGGGCGTGCGCAAGCTGATCGAGCGGATTCGGCTGGCGATGCCATCGACAGGAGCGATCCGCGCGGGACAGGAAAGCACGGTCTCCAGCGAGAATATCGCGCCGACCTTCGATCGAGCAGCCGCAGCCGATCTCCATGCCGCCATCTTCACGCCGCAGGTCGCGGCGCTGACGGACAAGGCGACGTTGCTCTCGATCGCGGCCGACGATGTGATGAGCACGATCCCGCTGAGCCTGTTGCCGACCAGCCACGACGCACGGGCGCCCTGGCTGATCGAGCGCGTCGCGTTGCGCGTGGTGCCGGCGATCGCGGCCCTTGGCCGGTCGGAGTCAGCGCGGAGCGCCAGCGACGGCTTTGTCGGCATCGGTGCGCCCGCGCGTCCCGCCACCGCCGCCGCGGTGGCCCGAGCGGGCGCGACCAGAGGCGCCATGTCGCTCTCCGACTTTGCGCCGCTTCCCGGCGCCGAGACGGAGTTGCGGGCGATGGAAAACACCATCGGCAGAGGCCGAAAGACTCTGCTGACGGGCGCCGATGCGACAGAAACCCAGCTGCGCGCCGCCACGAAGATCAGCACGCGCATCCTGGTGTTCGCCACGCACGGCCTCGTCTCGGGCGAGTTCGACATGCTCAACGAGCCGGCCTTGCTCCTCGCGCCCGATCCGACGGTGCCGGGGGCCGCGGGCGATGGCTTGCTGACGGCGTCCGAAGCCGCGACACTGGATCTCGATGCCGAATGGATCGTGCTGTCGGCATGCAACACGGCCGCCGGCGATCAATTGTCGGCAGCCGGGTATAGCGGGCTGGCGCGCGCTTTCCTGTTTGCCGGCGGGCGCCAGATCCTGGCGTCGCACTGGCCGGTCCGCGACGATGTCTCCGCGCGCCTGACCGTCGAGACGATCCGGGAAGCACGCAACGGCCGTTCGGGCCCGGAGGCGCTGCGCACGGCGATGCTGAAGCTGATGCGGGACAAGGCGCTGCCGGGCGCGAGCAACCCGGCATTGTGGGCGCCCTATATGATCGTTTCACGATAGAGCCGGCTCACTGCCGTCTGGCTTGCTGGAATGAGCCTGCAGGCGGCCGAGCCGACCGGCTCGGCCGCGAATGCAGGGCGACCCTTCAAGCGGTGCCGGGTGCGAACACGCGCAACCGATGGTCATCGGGATCGAGCGCAACGAAGGTCATGCCGAAGTTCATCCGGGTCGGGGCCTGAAGGATCCGCAGGCCGCGTCGCTTCCAGTCGGCATGCATCGTCTCGACGGTGCCCGCATCGGCCACCGCGAAGGCGATCTCGCTCGCACCGGATTGGCCCGAGCTCTTCGGTTCGACCGTCTCGCGGCCCCACAGGCCAAGCATGACGCCCTCCCTGAGCGCCAACATGGCGAAGCCAGGTCTCTGGTCGACGACGGGCAAGTCCAGCAGCTCATGGTAGAATGTAGCGCTGGCTGCATCGTCCTGGACGTGCAGCAGCAGGAAGCTGAAATCGGGCATTGAAGATCTCCTTGGCCGGCGGGGCGCGAGGTCGCGGCCGACGGGAGTCGTCTACAAGCGCATGCTGTCAGTTTATGTCAGCAGTCATCCAGTGGGTCATTGCTCGGGAATGTTTCGGAGCGTCCGCCACTCCTTCAGCAACGCGGCGCGACGGCGCGGGTATCGGCCGGGCGTCACGTCGATCGTGGCGATGCGGTCAGTCCTGAAATGGCGGTAACCTTCACGCAATTCGCACCACGCGATGACGACACGCACGCGATCGAAAAAGGCCAGCGCGAAGGGCCATATGGCGCGGGTGGTCGCGACCCCCTGTTCGTTGGCATAGGCGATCCGCACCTTGCGTTCTGACCGGATCGCCTCGCGGATCGTGGCAAGCTCGGCGTCTCCGGCGGCGATGGGCTCGCCCGGTCCGATCAACAGACCCGAGGCCTGGATACTGTCCTTGAGATCATCCGGAAGCACCGCGCCGATCTTCGCGAGCACGTTTCGCGCCGCCTTGCCCAGAAGCCCGTCCGCCCGTTCCGAAACCCAGCGCGAGCCGAGCACCAGCGCCTCGATTTCTTCCTCTGAAAACATCAGCGGCGGCAGCATGAAGCCCGGGCGAAGTACATAGCCGACACCCGCCTCACCATCGATGTGCGCGCCTTGCGCCTTCAGGGTGTCGATGTCCCGGTACAGGGTGCGCAACGATATGTTGAGTTCGTCAGCCAGCGCGGCGCCCGTAACGGCGCGCCGATGCCGGCGCAGCACCTGAATCAGATCGAGAAGGCGTTGCGCGCGTGACAAGGGCTGCTCACCCGATCATGGCCAAAAGCGGTGCCCGCTGCCATAATCTGGCAGCAGATGATGTCAAATCGGAGGTGGCGGATCGTCGAGGCTCCCGGGCGGAAGTAGCCTAGAGCCGCTTGCATTACATCAGAGCCACCAACAGGCCGTTTGTCCTGAGTAGCCATCGAGTAGCCGCGAAGCGGCGTATCGAGAGGGCGTATCGAAGGACAGGTTCCGAGCGACAACCTGTCCTTCGATACGGGCTCTCGATACGCCTTCGGCTACTCGATCCCTACTCAGGACGAACGGATCAGATTTAACGCTCGTCGCTCTAGCTCAACAACTCCACGGCCATCGCGGTAGCCTCGCCGCCGCCGATGCAAAGCGATGCCATGCCGCGCCTGCCGCCGGTGGTCTGCAGCGCCGAGAGCAGGGTGGCGAGCACGCGCGCGCCCGAGGCGCCGATCGGATGGCCGAGCGCGCAGGCGCCGCCGTGAATGTTGAGGCGGTCGTGGCTGATGCCCAGATCGCGCATCGCGATCATCGCGACGACGGCAAAGGCCTCGTTGACCTCGAACAGATCGACCTCGTCGGCCGACCAGCCGGCCTTTTCGAGCGTCTTGCGCATCGCAAAGACGGGTGCCGTGGTGAACAGCGACGGCGCATGGGCGTGGGCGCCATGCGCGACGATGCGGGCGATCGGATCGAGGCCGAGCTTCTCGGCGATCGAGGCGCGTGTCAGCACCAGGGCGGCGGCGCCGTCCGAGATGGAGGAGGCGTTGGCCGCGGTGATCATGCCGTCCTTCGAGAAAGCGGGCTTGAGCGTGGGGATCTTCGAGGCGTCGCCCTTGGCCGGCTGCTCGTCCCGGCTAACCTGGGTCGCGCCCTTGCGGGCGACGATCTCGATCGGCACGATCTCCCGGTCGAACGCGCCGGAATTCTGCGCCTTTTGTGCGCGTTCGAGCGAGGCGATGGCGAAATTGTCCATCTGCCCGCGCGTGAACTGATATTCGGCGGCGGTATCCTCGGCGAAATTTCCCATCAGCTTGCCGGGCTCATAGGCGTCTTCGAGGCCGTCGAGATACATATGGTCCATTAGCCGGTCATGACCGATGCGCGCGCCGCCGCGATGGCGCAGCGAGAGATAGGGGGCGTTGGTCATGCTCTCCATGCCGCCCGCGACGATCAGGTCGGCGGAGCCGGCGGCCAGCGCCTCGGCGGCCATGATCGCGGCCTGCATACCCGATCCGCACATCTTGTTGACCGTGGTCGCCTCGATATGGTTCGGCAGGCCGGCCTTCAGCGCCGCCTGGCGCGCCGGCGCCTGGCCGAGGCCGGCGGGCAGCACGCAGCCCATATAGATGCGGTCGATCGCCTCGCCCGAAATCCCCGCCCGTTCCACTGCGCCGCCGACGGCGGTCGCACCCAGTTCGGTTGCGGTCGCGCCCGCGAGCGAACCCTGGAAGCTGCCCATCGGGGTGCGGGCATAGGACAGGATGACGATCGGATCGGCGGACATGCTTGGGCTCCGGCTGGGAGAAGATGCCGGCGATCTAGGCGCGTGCGGGGGCGATTACAAACCGGCGCAATGCAGCGCGGCACTGCGGTTTTGCAGGGTGGGTCACCCTGCCGGCGTCAGGCCGGACTCGTTCCGGCATCTATTTTGCCGCTCCAGCCTCGTCTGTTGGTGCGCGTTCCGCGGATCCTGGAACAAGCCCGGGGTGACGCAGTGAGACAGGCTCAGGCGGCGCTGGTCTCGACCTTGAAAAAACGCTCGATGACATTCTGCGCGATGCGTGCGGGACGCAACGTCTCTGCATCCACGCAGCACCAGCTCGACTTGACCTCGGCCAGCACTTCCTCGCCGCGCTTGATGATCGTTTCGTAAAAGGCGCGCGCGCCGTGCACCTTTTCAAGCAACACGGTGGCGATGACGTCGTCCTCGAGGAAGGTCGGGCGCCGATAGGTAATCTCGTGCTTCAGCGCGACCCAGAGGTGGCCGGCGACCGCATCGGCGGGCGCGAAACGCTGCCAGTGATTGATCACCGCTTCCTGAACCCACTTCAGATAGCTCGCATTGTTAACATGCCCCATGAAATCGATGTCGGCCGCATCGATGGCGATGGCGTAGCTGTGCGAGGCGAATTCAGGATCGGACATGGCCTTACCTTAGCGTAAACGGCAAGTTTTGGCGAGGGCGAAGCGGCGGCATTCGTCGTAAAGATTCAGCGCACCAACTTGGGCATGACGCGGGGCCCGGTGGAGGGTATCGCTTCCCGATGGAAAACACGCTCGCCACCGCGCTCAAATGGTTCGCCTCGGGCAGCGGGATGATCGCGGCCGGTATGGTCTCGCTCGATCTCGGGCGCAGGGTGACGGGCTGGGGATTCGTGCTGTTCCTGGCCTCCTCGGTCGCGTGGATCGGCGGGTCGGTGCTGACCAGGGACTTCGCGCTCGGTACGCAGAATGTCGTGCTGTTCGGGATCAATCTGTTCGGCGTGTATCGTTATCTGATCCGCAAGAAGCCCAATGGCTGATCCCTGGCTGTGGCCGGTCGGGCTCGGGGTGCTGGGCGCGGTGATCGGGAGTTTCCTGGCGACGCTGGTGATCCGCTGGCCGCAGGATCGGTCAGTATTGAGGGGGCGGTCGCATTGCGACGGGTGCGACGCGGTGCTCGGTCCGCGTGACCTGATTCCCTTGGCGAGCGCGGTGCTGGCGCGCGGGCGGTGCCGCCATTGCGGCGCCGCGATCGATCCGCTGCACTGGCAGATCGAGCTTGCCGCGGTCGCTATCGGTGTGATCGCCGGGCTGGCCGTGCCGGGCACGACGGCGCTGGCCGGGGCGGTGTTCGGCTGGCTGTTGCTGACGCTCGCGGCGCTGGACGTCACCGATTTCTGGTTGCCCGACCCTTTGACTCTGACACTGGCGCTGGCCGGACTGGCGACCGGCGTCGCCGGGGTCGAGCCGCCCTTGAACGATCGGCTGATCGGCGGAGCGGCCGGTTTCGCGTCGCTCTGGCTGATCGGCTTTGCCTATCAACGGCTGCGCGGGCGGGAAGGCCTGGGCGGTGGCGATCCCAAACTGCTCGGCGCGATCGGGCTGTGGCTTGGCTGGCGGATATTGCCTGCGGTACTGCTCCTTGCCGCGCTCACCGGGCTCGCCTTCGTGCTGGTCGGGATGGTGCGCGGCCGGGCGGCGAAGCTCGACGACCGGATGCCCTTCGGCGCGCTGCTTGCGATCGCCGCTTACCCAGCATGGTTGTTCCTGTTAGGATCGTCGGGATGAAGCTTTTCGCGATCCTGCCATTGCTGTTCGCCGGCGCCGCTTCCGCACAGACCCCGCCGCCGGCCTCGATCGATGGGCTGCCGATCGGCGCGATCCCGACCCAGGCCTTGCCGGCGACCGGCTGCGCGGCCTTCCTGTGGACCGCTAGCGGCACCCGCGCGCTGGTCGCGATGGCGAGCGCCGATCCAGCGCGGCTTCGCCTGTCGATCGGTGGCACGATGACCGATCTGCCGCGCACGGAGCAACGTGATGCGGGCGGTTTCGGCTTTGCCGGGACGACTCACTACCAGGCGGGCGACGTGACGGCGGTGCTGACCATGTCGATCGAGACGCGGGGAGACCTGAAAGACGGCGCCGCCATTCCGGAGGCGACACTCAGGATCGACCGGGCGAGTCAGGACAGTATCATAATACCGGTGGCGGGTCTGGTCGGCTGCGCTTCATGATGCCACGCCGAACGGCGGGCTGGGGAGAGAGATGATGGCGACAATGCAGGAAGTCCTGGCTAAGCAGCGCGCCGCGTTCATGGCCGAGTTGCCGGTGTCGATGGCGGTCCGCAAGGACCGGCTGAAGCGGGCCGCCGCGATGGTCGGCGACAATGCCGCGAAGTTCTGCGACGCGCTGAGCGAGGATTTCGGCCATCGCAGCCGTGAACAATCGATGCTGACCGACATCGCCAGTTCGATCGCGCCGATCAACCACGCGCTCAAATCGGTCGAGAAATGGGCGCGGCCGGAGAAGCGGCCGGTGCTGTTTCCGCTCGGTCTGCTCGGCGCGAAAGCGTGGATCGAATATCAGCCCAAGGGCGTGGTGGGCGTGATCGCACCGTGGAATTTTCCGGTCAATCTCGTCATGTCGCCGCTCGCCGGGGTGCTTGCGGCGGGCAACCGCGCGATGGTGAAGACCAGCGAATATACCCCGCGCGTCGCCGAGTTGTTCGAAGAGATCGTGGGCGATTATTTCGCCGCGGACGAGTTGGCTTTCGTCTCGGGCGGGCCCGAGGTCGGCAAGGCCTTTGCCGAACTGCCGTTCGATCATCTGATCTTCACCGGCGCGACGGCGGTGGGCAAGCACATCCTCCACGCGGCGGCGGATAATCTGACGCCGGTGACGCTGGAGCTGGGCGGCAAGTCGCCGGTGATCATCGGCAAGTCGGCCGATCTCGCCA
>Ga0247741_1001655_pt1 | contig 12362 bp, 11 predicted proteins | sample UWRJL213509R2_FD_180945 | JGI IMG/M metagenome (GOLD analysis project Ga0247741, IMG submission 180945) | Plant litter microbial communities from Arlington Agricultural Research Station in Wisconsin, United States - UWRJ-L213-509R-2 | ecosystem: Environmental > Terrestrial > Plant litter >... | reverse complement strand
AGGTGACCACGCTGATGATGTTTTCGGCCGGTCCGAGCAAGATTTCGATCTCGATGCGCGCGAGGCTCACTACCATGCTCTGCGCTCTATTGAAGAGGACGTAAGTCGATCGTTCACATGTTGACGAAAATTTTCTGAATGCCTTTTGTCTCTAGGCCGTGTTCCTGAAGCGAAGCATTGACCACCTCGAACGGTATGATACCATGCACCACGCCTTGGTGAAAACATTGCTGACTTGCATTTCTTCCAATATAGACGCAGCAGGAGTATCTGCTATGAAGGTTGCAACGCCTTCACCGCAGCTAACAAGAAGAGCTGCTGGAAGAAGTGTGATGCCATCTGGAAGTAAATGCTCGACGCTGGATATCATCTAGATTGCATAGTTCAAGTTGGAATAGCTAGCATTGTTTATCGATCGCAAGAGCAATTTCATTGGGTCATTTTCTTTCCTGAGGCGAACGCCCTCTCTGAAAAGTAACACCCTGGGGGTCAGTGAATCGAAGGCAAGGCACTGAGAAATATCTAAGAGGAAGTAAATCAATATTAATGTTATCAATCTCGAAAGATTGACCAATCTCTCAACACTATCCCTCACTTGGCTGCCTGATCTGACTTGGAAATTGAGAAACAACCAAGTAGCTGGGCCTACACCCTAAATGGATTTTCGGTACCCAAAAACAAGTTGGATTACTCGCTGCCATCGACCGCCACCTTTCCGTCGATTGTGAGGACTGGGCCCCGAGAACGGCGACGTTCAACTTCGGAAATAGTTGTTGCGCTCCTGGGTAACAGGGAGGGCAGAAGGTACGAGATTCAGGCCCCATGCACCAAGTCGTGCGCTCAGATTCGTAGATTACTTACGCTGTAATGGACCCTCAATACGGACATGATTACCAATCCTTTTCTGGCGGGGACGGTTGGTTGAGGTTGATGTTGGCCGTGATCAAACCCTATCTACTTCTGCTGTTGTGCCTTTGGACCGGAAACGATGAGCGGTACATCGTTTCATATTTCTGCAATTATCTTAAGATGCTGCGGGGCTTATTCTGTGAATCCGAGGAGTGACACTTCCCTCTCGTCTCGTTAATCTCATTAGCAGTCCGGATCAAAGGCGGCTGTCGAAATATGCAAAAGTTGGCATACGCCGAAAATAGCCGCCCAATTCGATAATTTATCAGACATTCACCTGGTGACTTAACTGGACGGTAGAATATTTTTTGGTCACTCTCGGACAATTCATGACGGAAATTTATCAATTGGTCGCTGTTGTGCTCCATTCGCGATGGGCGCTTGTGGATATATTCAGTCAGTCGTACCGTTCTTGCCAGTCCGTTAGATTGTTTGCCTCTTACGGGCGACGATTAGCACAATACACACATACCGATGTAATCTACCTTTGTTTCGGGCGCTGCGCGCCTAGTTAGGGTGGTTCTGAGAACGACGGGCACTCAGTGTGGTAATTACTATTTTCGAAATAATAGCGCTCGCGTCGACCAAACAAACAAATGAATCTTCGAGCACCTATCTTCCGAGCGCATTATCTCAATATCTCGAGCACTTAGAATTACGATTTTAAGTCCACATCTTTTGAACTCCAGTAAACTGTCGGCCTCACGAAGTTTATTCGCCCGCTGAGAAACGGACCAGCCTTCATTCTTGCCCAGTCGAATAAGTAGATTACGCTTCGACCGCCCTTTCAATCCGACATACACATGCGAGAACGATGAAGTCGTTGAGGTGGAGCTTATCATTTGCGTCTGCGGCTACGGCGTCGCTTATGCACGAATCCAGAGTCGCTAGATTATTCCAGATGGAGAATTTTCAGCTGTATGGTCTCCGGTCAACCCAGTACAACAGGAAAGTAGATGAATACCTGCAATATGATCTGATTGAACTATTCCTCGTACTTTCCCCGCAATCCACTCGCGCGTTTTCTGTGAGATCCGGGTATACTACATGTTGTCCGTGCTAGTTGGGTGATTGTGCTCAGATTTTTGGATTACGAGCCCCGTATCAGTCCCAGGGTAGGTCTTAACCGTCAGTTTGCAGGGTCGTTTGGTGACCTTGCTATCAACTTTCCGCGTCCACTCGGTATGTTTTTTGTCGTAGTGATTCTTACCTCCGGTTCCATGCCGCAAGCAGGCACAGTGTGTTCTCAAGTGATAGCGCTGAACCCTAGAAGTGTCCTTGATTCTCCGAAGCTCGACCAGTGAACTCCGACTCTCCTGCTCCCGATTCAGAAACGACTCGAAATCACACCAAGAGGGCCAGACAGATTTTACTTGGATGATGCCATATCAGAGAGATAACTGCCATAGTCTGCCTTTTTGGCGAGTTTAGTACAAAAGCAGCCTGTTGTTGCAACGAGACAGTCGTGAACGGTGATGGCGAGAAACGTTACCAGACCCAAAGAAAAGTCGCTGGTGGCCTTTAGGTCAGATGTGACAAGAGGATCCAGTATAGCGAGAACGGCGAGGATCATGACGATGACCCAGTGCGCCAACCCGTTTGGCGAATGAAGCTTAAGTTGATGAAGAGCAGCCCGCCATTCCAACTGCTCGGTGGCCAAAGCATGACAAAGATAATTTCCAGTTTTAGATTAAGGTTTGATGCGGAAACTCACGTACTGATGATTTCGCTGACAAGTGGCTATTCAAAGGCTATCGACCTCAACGTGCGATTTCATCTCAAAGGCTGTTCTAATTGTGAAATTGACCTGAACTAGGTCTCTAAATGGTCGAAATCTCAGTCCTCAAGCGGCCTAGGACAGAGGCCACGGCAACCCAACGAAAATTCTTCAAGAAGTCAGCGAAAGGCAAAGTCATTAAAGGTGTGCTTCTTGCTTTTCAACATTTGCCTTACCAACATCTCTCAAGTTTTACGGGAGCGATACCTCCGCGACGATGTTTCATGTGGCATAAGTGGGTGCCGCGATTGTCAGGGGGAAGTACTTCCAGGGCCTGGGGAAAAGAGTCATTCCTTGTTCCCCAATGGCCATTTCCTACTTCCCGATACGAATGTTTTCTTGTCGCAGGTGAGGACCCAATTTCAAAGATCTGAAGAAATCTCCGCCTATTTTTAATAACCAGCTTGACAGATGGATCTTGTGGAATCTCCTCTGTTTACTTCCCCGATAATTTTACTTCAAACCGTGATTGAAGAGGTTCGCCATCGATCGTTGCCGCTGTATAATCGTTTGAATGCCCTGAAAAAAATGGATGATAAAAGAATTTGGACGTTCTACAATGAATACCGATCGTACGTGTTCAGCTACATATATGATGATGCTCTTAACATCACCTCAGAGAAACTGCTATTGTTCGAGAAGAAGGCGAGACGCCGAACGATCGCAATGATAGAGGTATACCTCTATTCGTCAACTGGGACCGCAATAAATGTTATTCAGGTATCCGAAAGGCTGCGGCGTGGTACAACTCGCACATAAACCTCAACCGCCCACTCATTCGGGGTCAAGTCCCACCAACTTTGCCTTCGGTTGTACTCCTCACTGAAGACGCCGCGAATAGACGGAAAGCGGAACAGGGTGGTATACCATCGATATCAGGTTAGAAAATGTGGTCTTTGCTCCCCAGATTTTTAATTCTCAGTCGGCATTCTAGTTCGGAAGTATGTGGAGGGTATGAAGGACAGCGCTAAATTACTAGACTTACTGGCCGCAGAGGGCTCAGACGACATCGAACCAACGAAAGCGGCCGCTGGAAGGCAAGAACTGTATCCTGAGGTATGTCCGGACGATTCTTTATTTGAGCCTCAACCTGATATCTCCTCTAGTATCTTCCAACGGCAACTTTGGCAGCGGGCGTCAAGGCTGGTGAATTGCATCAAGGACATTTCAATGCAAATCAATACAACTATCTAGAGGGCAGTGTTTCCGTACCTGCTTTCACCAAGCCTGTTCTCCTCATCGGTCGTGAAAACATGAACCGAGCTGTCAATGGAGATGTGGTCGTGGTCGAGGTTTTCGACGAAAAGGAATGGAAAGCGCCAGCTGATGAGGTGGTGGACCAGGATGCAACCCTTAAGAACGACGATGCGGAGGAGTCTGCAGAAGATGACGAGGATGAGGGAGACGAAGTTCGAGCGCGAGAATCCAAAGTCGTCCAATCTGAAAAGCGAGGTCTGGATAAGCAGCCTACTGGTCGAATTGTAGGAATCATCAAGCGAAACTGGCGAGCGTGAGCACTTTTTTGGTTACTATATGGGCTTCTTTAGCTGAAGGTGTGTTGAAGTTACGTCTGCCACATCGACAGTACGTCGCTCACATCGTCAAACGCGACGTCCTTGTCCCAACAAACGGTTTTTGCAACTCCTGTCTCTCGGCTCCTACCCCGCATCCGCCTCCGCACGCGACAAGCACCATCTCTGATCGGCCAGAAAATCCTCGTAACTATCGATCGGTGGGATGTGATGTCTCGATATCCTGAGGGCCACTTTGTGCGTGCCTTGGGGAAGGTAGAAAGCAAGGAAGCGGAGCAGGAGAGTCTCCTCCTAGAGTTTGAGGTTCCATATCGACCGTTTGGTAAGGCAATACTGGATTGTTTGCCCGAGCAAGGCGAGCAGTGGGTAGTACCACCGAAAAGCACAACAAGTCCAGAGTGGAAGGATAGAGAGGATTTGAGGGAGCTGCTAATCTGCAGTATCGACCCGCCAGGTATGCTTGGCTACATATTCTGCATCCTCCTCATCAACTTCGTTCTTAGGGTGCCAGGACATTGATGACGCCTTGCATGCTCGGCTTCTGCCCAATGGTAACATTGAGGCCGGTGTCCGTAAGTGCTTATCTTCGTCTTTGTTATCCAATCTCACCGTTACCCCAGATATTGCCGATGTATCTCATTTCGTCCATCCTGATACGCCGATGGATAGCGAAGCTTCATCCAGAGGGACGACTGTGTATCTCGTGGACAAGCGTATTGACATGTTACCAGCTCTTCTGGGGACCAACCTTTGTTCTCTACGGCCGTTTGTGGAAAGACTGGCTTTTTCTGCCATTTGGGTACTACCAGTTGTACCTTCTCTTCCGTTGGTGCTGATGTCGTTTTCTGTTCCTTAGGAACTAGATCAAGATGCTAATATTATCAACGTCCGTTTTACGAAGTCCGTCATTGCCTCCAAAGCTGCTTTCACTTATGAAGAGGCTCAAATCCATAAAGACGACCCGTAGGTTTTATATCTCCTAAATATATAGGTCGGATTCCTTACCAACTCTTTTCTTTAGACATCGTCAGGATGATCTCACTGCAAGCATACGCCTCCTAAATACACTGGCCCAGAAGCTGAAGGCAAAGCGCATGGCGGCTGGTGCACTCAACCTCGCTTCTCCGGAAGTCAAGATACACCTCGATTCTGCTGAATCCTCAGATCCCATCGACGTCGAGCAGAAAGAGATGAGAGAGACGAACAGTCTTGTTGAAGAGTTCATGCTGCTAGCCAATATAAGCGTTGCGAGGAAGATTGAGGAGACGTTCCCTCAGACTGCTGTACTCCGGTGCGTCGAACTCAAGGGCTCGTTTCCCTATCGCTGATCGCCACCTTCTATGGCAGGCGCCATCTACCCCCTCCTCGAACAAACTTTGAAAAACTGCAGGATATCCTATTAAAACGTAAAGGAATGAAGTTGGACGTATCTAGCTCTGGAGCGTTAGCCGCATCTTTGGATCTATGCGTTGTACGTTTCTATATCGCTCGCTCGTGCAACCACCTGACTTCGTCCAGGATTCAAAAGAGCCCGCATTTAACACCCTTGTTCGCATCATGGCTACACGATGCATGCTATCGGCAGAGTACTTCTGCTCTGGGAGTGTAGGCAAGGACACATTTGGGCATTATGGACTTGCAAGCCCGATTTATACGCACTTCACCAGTCCTATCCGTCGCTACGCTGGTCCGTGCCAAGTCTCACAAAACCCTTGTTGTAATGTGAAATGACCATTGAATTTCAGATGTCTTAGCACATCGACAATTGGCGGCATCAATTGGGTATACCCCGCTCCATGCCTCGTTGCACTCCAAATCCCATGTCGAACGCATACTAGACGTAGTGAACCGCCGGCACAGGATGGCTCAAATGGCCTCACGGGCAAGCGTTGAGTTCTATGTCGGCCTTGCACTGAAGGGTCGCGGGGAGAAGGAAAAGCGAACTATGGGTGACGCTGCTGAGGTCACAGAAGAAGCGTTCGTCATCCGGACGTTCAGGAATGGTGTTGGTGTGTTCGTCTCAAAGTAAGCCCCTCCTTGGTCGTCTTTCCGAATATACTCAACATGAAGCAATGGTATAGATTGGGCATTGAAGGACTTGTGACGTTCAAGAAGGACATGCAGTTCGACGCGGAAAACTATGTCATCACCGTCGGCGAAAAGACGATAGCAGTCTTTGATAAAGTCACGGTTAGGATTGGGGTCGAGAAAGATAAAAACACTCAAAGAGGTCGAGTGAAGATGTCGCTTGTGCATCCCATAGATTCCGCAGACTTGTAGTCGTAGGCCAGGGGATGCCATTTGTAAACGAAGCAGGAGATACGAAACCTTGATGTGTGTTACGATATGTTGGGTCCCCTTATCCTTACATCCAGATAAGTACCCTTGATACCAACTGAGTGCTGGGTTGGAGCCTAAATGATTATATTCAAAGTAAATTATCCGTAGCACTTGGCTCGAGCCTTCTCCACTATGTAAATTTATACATACACGAGTCACAAACATTATTATGCGAGCTCATCATTGCTTGAAGGACCCACGAAATCTCTAAAATCCAGCTTTAATGCGACGGTTCTCTTCACTGATCTCTACCAGTGCAAACGATGAGTTGGGCACTGATAACCGGAGGGATTCTTAAAGAGGTAGAGCTGATGATAGTCTTCGGCATCCCACCAAGGGCCGGCAGAGACAATCTCTGTAACGATCTTCTTGCCTTGAAGAACGAAGCATGAACAACACTACACATTATTTCATATGAGACGACATACCTTTAGGCGTAAAGTGCTTAGCCTGAACCTCCTCCGTAACGCGCTTTGCGATGGCTGCTTGTTCGTCGGAATGTGTAAAGATTGCAGAGCGATACTCTGATGGTAAGTGTCAGGACGAATTCAAGTATCGACCGCCGTACAGAACAAGATAACAATTTGGGACATTAAGATGAAGGGAATGCAAGCAATATTTCACGTACGGGTGCCGGTATCACCTCCTTGACGATTCTCAGTGGTTGGATCGTGTGTACGATAGAAGAATTCTAATCGATTTTCATCAGACGTCTATACTTCGAACTAAAGCAAGATACGCACCAACGAGCTGATCATAAGTGACGATGCTGGGGTCGAATTCGATCTTCAGAGCCTCTGCATGGTCTGTCGCTCCACCACATACGAGCTTGTACGTCGGTTGCGAGACGAGAGGGTTACCACCGGTGTATCCAACCTGTGTCGACAAAATTCCCTTCTTTTCCGATGGTGGGAAATGCTTTAAAAAGATATGCTCGACACCCCAGAAGCATCCAGCGGCGAAAGTCGCTATTTGTGGTTGGGCAGTGGAGCCTAGTGAAAGATTGCGTGACAGTGAGCTGAGGATCACCAGCTGGTTCGACTCGAACTCACTTGTGGACATTGTGGTTTTGAAGACAGAGAAATCTGTAACAGCGGGTGTAAAGATGCTTTTGAGACGGCCGAGCATCGTGACTGAGTTCTTATATGGCGGAAGACTAGTGAGACACGCGGAAAGTTCTAAAAGTAACCACGGAGGCGGTGCAGTCTTATGAATGATGCACGTGACCGATAAAATAGCAGCGCGTCAGCCTCAGGCACAGCTGTGAATTTGAAAGCTGAGCGCTGACCTTTGTCAGTTTGGCTTTTTTTTTTTGGCTGTGCAACTGCCAACTATGAACCTGTGCTTTCAACCAACACTGTTCAGGGAACGATTCCGCAGTGGAGAAACCCATATTTTGAAATTACGAGTCCCTCTTTAGATGGCTCCTATTGGTGGGCGGAATACAGAGAGTCCTATGTAGGACGCAGTGGCCAGTGCATGTAAAGGGATCAGTGATGCAGGAATAGGTGGCGGGGACGCAAACCCCACCGCCAGTGACCCACTATCAACCTGCATGTCCTCCACCAGTACGTTCACTTTTGCGCTCGAGGCAGGCAACTAACATTCTTCTGGTGTTTATGTTCGAAAGAGGTGCTGTCCAGGCATCATCCTCGAAAAAACGCCTCCTCTCTAGTGCTCGTGCTAGCATCGATAGGTAGGTAGAACATCTACTTTCTTTGCTACTTGGTTGCTTCGGTCGCAGGAGCAAACAGTGGTACGTCTTTCGACTTAAACCTGCCAACATGAACAAGCTGCTGACTCGTTGGCACTGGTAGAAGATGCATCTTGCCTCAGTTCACGTTCAACGGATAGGCTGGAGGATCGTCTTCTGGATCGTTTGCCTTACGTTGGACATCTATCCACTCATGTCTATCTCACCGCCATCTACCATCTATGCAAACGAGGTGGCATCTCATTCGAGTCATTATGGCTGCTGTGAATGTGATGGCATAGGTTCAACTGTAGGTTTTTAGCTAATATTAGGTTCTGTTCTGCTGAATAAATCCTTGCTGAACATCACCTTTGGATTTCATGGGACTCCGAGTCGTTCCTGCCGCCCAATGCGATGGCCTATCCAACAAGCTCAAGCCGAGAGATCTATATTTTCTGCCCACTTTTAGCAGTTCCGACTCTGTTGTCGAAACCATTTCTTATCATCACGTTACTGACCCTGTTTCCTACTTGCTACCTTGGATTGTTCGAAGGTGTAGCTTTTACGGGGTAAATATCATCATTGACATCTCGAATCCGGCCTACAACGACTACGGAAAGTAAGCTTCAAATAAGGCCTCATACTCATCTCTTTTCACTCTCCATCCGTGGCCTACCATCAAAATGCGGTAGCGTTAAATATCCATCGCTTCCAAAGACTCCACACTTGCGTAGAAACTTGACATATCGAATTTATTAGGCGGGGAAGTCTATGGATGTCGATAACCTATGCCGGGGAGAGGCATATTCATGGTGTATGTGTCCTGGCCTCTGTCAAATGTCTGGTGGTATCTGCTGCGTTGAAGGATATATACGCCGTGAGAGTTTGAGCGCCGACTCCTTTACGCCTGAAACCCTACTCCAGCTGAGGGAATGAAGGTCTGCGATGGAATGTGGGAGTGTTGGGCGAACATTAGGGCGCCTCCATCCCTTTCTCGTCGGGGAGGACTTTGATCACGTCTGCAAAATCTCTGTCGCTTGTGTTGTCATCTTTGCTTTGTGGGTCCAGTGCTAGTCACACTCGTAGACGGATCAGTTGCCGGTTTATGCCGCAGCGATGATAGTCAGTTTGGCCTTTTGAGGGCTGTGCGAGTACTTTTGAGCCACAAGAAACACCGTCCAGTTATGTAACTTAAGTTTCCGATTTAACCACCTAAAAACTGAGAGAACGTCACATCAATGGTATGGTCGCACACCCTCGTGTCTCGAATGACTGCAGATGGGGATTGACCACATTCAAATACGCCCTCGAATGATTTAACAATGTCCAGACTGGTCTCGACAATGTATTTTAGAAGCGAATTCCCAGAAACATAACATGACGAACGCTGAATCGAAAAGAAACCCCCAAATCTCCCTTAGTCCACCACCTAGTAATGGATAAAAATCCTGAGTCGAGAAGGCCCTAGTGCATTCATCCCCGGAAGCGCTTTCCTGACATACGACGCGGCTGCTCCACTGAAATTCCGCTGCTCCAGCGCCACCTTTATCTTTTCAGGGCGCCCATTACCAATGACAACAGCTAAAAGCGTCAAAGTGGTGGTCTCAACTCCGCCGAGTTCGGGCCTCTTCAAGGTATCGTCCAACGCTGCCCATTCATGTGGAGAGTCAAAGTAAGCGAGATTGATCGGACCGTTCCCATTGTACAGATAATAGGATGATAAGTTGACTGCGATTTCAATCTCCCGTAATTTGGGACTAGCTGACGAATCGCGGAGAAGACGGCTAGCCTCCTCCACGAAGGAGTGACGACAGTCGGAGATGTCAGGATAGCCGAGTTTGATTTTGAGGCATCGTACGTGAGGGAGTCGGGATAAGTCAAGGAGCGCGGACTTATCAAGTGAGCCTAGAATAAAGATATCACAACTGGGAACGAATCAGTAATGTAATCAAAAAACTCACAAGTCAACCGGATAACGAGTTTTTCGACGTTGGAGACCAATGGTTCTGACATAACCTTTTGTAGTTCCTCCAAGCCAGTCTCGGAATAAACACTCGTAGTCACGCATCTGAGGCTCGAAGCCGTCATTAACGCAGTGACAGGGTTTCCGGGACGATTAGCCAGGTAGCGGCGCAGGGGGAAAGATTCTTAATACTCGATTGACTGCAGGTTCTTGGGGTAAACGGTAGTAGGCAATGAAGAGCACTCCGATAATGGGAGCTCTTGCAGTCCAAAGTCGCGTAACATCAACGTTTTGATTGCCGATCCGGCAAGGAAATCCCGACGGACATTGACGAAATTGCTCAAGCTGAGCGATTGAAGCTTGTGTATGAGGACAAAGTCCTGGAAGGATTGTCGAAAGTCGGTACTCGTAGTCATCCAGTCTAGAACGCCGTCGCAGCTCCTGACTGAAACCGACAAGGACTTAACACCAGGAGCATTGTCCGGTAATTGGCGAAGCAGACGAGCGAGTTTGCCGTTGTGAAAGCTATTGGCCGAATGGATGATTGAAAACTTGCCACAGAGAGAGATAGTAAGAGATGTTGTGTAGGATGCGAACCCCCCGAGGTATAACGATGTATTAGACTCCATGATATCGCAGAGGCCGCCTAATCGATTGTCCCCTGTATCTGACTGCCGATCGCAGACATCGATCTTTGGATACAGATATTTTCGCGTCCGAGGGTAGAAGTCACGCGACACCAGCGAGATGGCAAACAACTGTTTCTGTCGCGCTTTTGAGTCTTCGAGAAGCCCGGTTTCGTCAACCATGATGTCCACAATTTCTTGGGGAATGTGCCGGATCCGAAAGGGTCGCTCGGGCTGCATAAATTTGGTGGACAGATTCCCGCCTCCGGGTGGCACCACCTTCAACTCTTCAAGCGGCCCAGGCTTAGAGGCGGGAGTGATCCAGTATGGCTTATAGTTCGGTTTCGGTTGAGGAAGGTTGATGATTCGAAGAGGGGCTTCCTGCAAATCTTCTTCATCGTCATCATCGTCATCACTTGGGGGCGGTTCCGCACCGTCGTGTGTTCCTAAAGTATAGAGATTATTGTTGTTGGGAAGTAACTGGATCTCTGGTAACTCTGGGTCATCGAATATGCCCTCTTCTTCTTCCTCGCCATGAAGCGACCCCACCTGGACAGGTGGTTCCAAAATAAGGTGATCGTTGCCCTCCGACCGTCCATGAGTCCTAGAGACAGGCCATACATGTCTCTCAAAGAGATAGGCAGTTAAGGAGATAAAGATACACGTCGTAATAATTGTGGACATTGAATCCCACCAGAATTCGGAGGAGAACATCGAGGAGAGGGGCAAGGAAGCATACATGGCTTGCAGTGATGATATATGAGGTCAAATGTTGGTCAGATGCCAGATATTGAGACAAAGGGAATTCCACGTGTTCAAACACGAGGGAAATGCGAGGTGAACATTCTGAATATATTCAGAAGAAATGGCTTTACTGGCCGTTCTAGAACGTGAAGGATGCAGGTAAGAATACGAGTCATTGAAGTTGTTGAAAGGTTCAACATTCTTGTCACCTTACACAGACGTCACGGTCACGTGTATAAAACGCGACCAGTTACAGAGCGCGCTCATTGATGAAGAGGACGCGCATCAAAGTGTGCTAGAGACTCCCGAGTTCAGAGCTTGGTCACATTTCAAACATTCGAGAGAATAATGCACGGGAAATAATTTACATGTGACAATTAACTCTAATCTATAAACCTCTATCTATGCAATGCCAGTCTCTAAGTCAAATACACTATTGAACTAATTCTCGACGGGAAAGAGAATGTCCCAGGCCTGCTGCTCCGATAGCATCAGTGCCCTGCTGAATTTACTGTCTACAATGTCGATTGTGCGCTAGATAGTTGATGAGCATAAACGAACTTTGGATTCAAGGTGAGAATTGGCTCACATTCAGAAGCTCTATCGCCTCAGGATTTTTCACGGTGTCGCCGACCTTTAATTTTCCTAGCGCCACACCAATGTCACCCTCAGGGAGCGCCTCCTCCAAGAAGCTCTGCATTCTATCCCCGGAAATGGCGAGCTGGAGACACGCCATCACCGCGAAGACCTCAGGAGCCCCATCTTCAAACCCGCGTTT
>Ga0247741_1001654_pt1 | contig 12363 bp, 10 predicted proteins | sample UWRJL213509R2_FD_180945 | JGI IMG/M metagenome (GOLD analysis project Ga0247741, IMG submission 180945) | Plant litter microbial communities from Arlington Agricultural Research Station in Wisconsin, United States - UWRJ-L213-509R-2 | ecosystem: Environmental > Terrestrial > Plant litter >... | reverse complement strand
TGTCCTTGTTGAGATTTGAGAAGATTACAATGAGCAACCGATTCTGATTCTGAATCCTGGTGAGGTCCGAAATGATCGTTTTCAAAGTACTGAAAATAAAGTCGTCTGTGAGCCACTGTATGTTCGCCTAGATGTGTAGCTAACGTACTCAAAGAGATCCTTCAAGTCCGGCTCCATTGCCTTGCCTGCCGCAATAATCTTCTCTTCCTCACGTCCGGCCGTCACATTCCTCACGATCACCATCATGAGCGCCTCTACCCTTTCCTGCAATTCCCGAACCTTCTCTTCGACAGCTGTGGCGTCCTAGTCAAAGCACCTTCCTTCAGCTTGATTTGTACTCGCACACTATTCAAGTACTCACCTCGCACACCTCGATAATTTTGATAGCGACACCGAGCGCATCCTTCAACAGCGGCACGGGTATCAGCTCAGCCACCGACTTTAACACCTTTACCACCTCCTTCCCACTAGCGGTAACATATTGTTGAGTATCAGGAACAACACGTTTCTCTTGCGTTGCTAGGGTCTACACAATATGAGCGCAAGACCTAAGGGTGGGTATTCATGCGGGGATCACGCACATCCGTCGCTGGGAGGAGTCGAGACCTTCCCAGTGGGCACCAGGAGAAACATCCACCTTGGGGATCCATGATGATGCGAGTTGGGACGAAACAAAAACCATGGTGGAGGGGACTCAGGCCTCGAGGTCCCAAATTGCTCTGACCCTGCATAGTACCGTCATGCTGTGTGATTGATGCTGACACTCAGATGTACAGTTTGGGACTTCGGAGACGTCCAATATCATCCTTGCGTTGTGTTTTAGATCGTCCAGTTGTAACAGCTATTGACAATGAGCTGAGAGTCGAAAATGGAATGGGAGAGGGGCTCACGAGTTCCCTCCTGCTTCCAAATCTGCGACACGCGTGCAAAGAGCCTCGCAGACATGAGTCCAGTGAGCTTCATTGTAACTACCCAGAGACCTTGAGGCGAGTAACACTTAGTGAGGCCACCTACCAACGATGTCGAAAAAGAGAGGAGCAGGGAAAGACCGCATTGTTTTCCTTGCATGCCGGGTACGTTGATAACCGAATCCGGCTCATGATCTGGCAGCCTGATACTGGCTCATTATTTTCTTTCCTCCTAAGCTCACTGTGTCAACCGCATGCACCAGGGCCCAGAGCCCTCAACATTCGCGAAGTCACGCATACTCATTATTGACACTTGAAAGTAGCACTTACGTCCAAAAGATTCATATTTTTGAAATGGAAAAGTATAAGGAATCGCCCCTCTGGCCTGAAACGCACAACTGTCCACTGTACAAACGCTATAGTCAACCGAATAACCGACAGTGAAGGAAGACGAAAAGAAAAAACCAAAACATCCCAGAATCTCCTGGATATCTCTCAATAGCAACACCCAAAAGCCCTCAAGGCTGTCCGTCAACACGTCGAACGTGTCAGAAGCGCTGAGGAATCAAGGAAACTCCGGAAACTCAAGTTCGCATCGCACACCGTGACACTGAGAGCAAGATGCTGGACTGTGAGTCCAAATTCAAGCCCGAACTTTCGTCCGTTGACGTCACGGATGACTTCTTACCAGAGTAGGTGAGCAAACACGAGATTACGCACACAATGCGTATGAATTCACCCCAATTAATCTGTAGGAGATAGTATGCGTCGAAGGACGAGATTTCTCATGGCCAATTGCTCGAGAATAAGGTAGGACGAATGATCGGAAGACTTCCAGAGCGTTGAATGTCGACGGCCGCGGACTGTGAGTCTGAAGCTGTTCCCGAGAAAGTTGCCAGAAAGCAGATAGCGCAGATGTCGGTTGTGTCTTGGGGGTACTTGGTACCAGGTATCTAGAATGCGGGTGATGTGAGTTCCAAGTCAGAATCGCGGTATCAAAGATTAAACAGGAGGGAGAATGGGAGACGAACGAAGAAAAGACGCGACCAAAAAAAACTGCGGTGTAAAGACAGAATATAATAGAAGTGCCGTTCACCTGTGCTTTTGTCAGCCAAGAATTGCTTCTAGTCGGTGCTAGTGCTGTGGATACCTCGCAAGCAGAGAGGATAACTGATGAGGCCTCAAGCCTATACAAGCGTTCCTTAGGTGCTGGGCAACGTGGGGGGAGAGAAGAACGAGACATCAGACATATACAGCAAGTCAACTAGGCAAGGCTCATATCCACAGTCCCAACAACCAATTGCCCAAGGGACATCTGATGCATCGACAATACGCAACGCACAGTCGAAGGTACCACCAGATGACGGACTTGTACTATAGCATCGACGATGGCGTCTGAACCAGAGAAGGATAAAGAAGGGAGGCGAGAGCGAAAACGCTAACCCAACTATATTGAACACTTCACGCGGTGGACAGAGGTGCTTCGCGTTGGGGTTGAGTTGTTGGTACGTCTGCGGGCCCCAAAATTCTTCTATATATTCGTCATCATTATTGGCACCACTGCCCCGAAAGTACTGTGTAGGAGGCGGAGTATTGGGTATTGGGTGTGATCTATGCAGAGCAGTTCGGATGGGTTATAGGTCGCTGGAACAATGTAAGGACATATATCTTACTCACATACATGGCAGGGTAAGTCTACCACCACCTGTTTACCATTTTTGACTGACGAATACCCAGTTTCTTGCCTATCCAGCCGAGTCCTAATCCCACACTATCTCACAGACTCACTGCCCATGGTGCATCGAGATCTAGCGGCATGCAGGCATTAGTGCAAGGTTAAACGTCACAGTGGGTGGATGGGAAGTTATACCAGAATTATCGGCCAGCCAACTCGGAACCTGGAGTTTTCAGATGGGTTAGGTTGTGTTTCCGAATCGACGGCAGGAATCGATGTCTGTCTTGGATGACGCTGCCGTTGAAGTTTTAAACTCCGGCTGGAGCTCCTTTAAGCTTTAAATTTAAGCGCTTAAGCTTTTAAGCTTTTAAGGTTCATCATTTTCACCCCTATCGTCTCTCTGCTGTTAACTAGTAACTCCTCTAATTCAACATGGATTCACCGAGTGAGTCCTATCGTCTATTCCCTCGTCTGTTCCACACTGACCCGTTTTCTTTTAAAACTTCAGCTTCAGCATTAATCGAAGGCGATGTATATCGAGATCCTCCTAATCTTTTGGGTGGATCCCTTAGTCTCTTTGTGTATCTATACCATACTGATCATCCCCCTTGTAGACGCTTCCGTCAAAGCGATGGAGACCACAAGCTCAAGCCCGGATCTTTTCAGCGAGTCCCTTAGTTTCTTTCCTTGCCTATACTAGACTTATCACCTTCCGTTTAGAACTCTCACCTTTCGTGCTCGAGTGCATGGACTTTGCTCGCAAACGCCAACGCCAGCGCCCTACCTCACCCGCCTCCCCGATGGTGGGCGATACATCCCACCCCTCCACAAACACCCCTATCTCACAAGACAGCGGTGCCACCGTTCTCTCCATTCACGCTGTCTCCGACTACGAGAGGACTTCATACTACAACGGCATCACTGACAATGGCGAACACCCAGACCTCCTGTACCGTACAAGATCAGATAAATATCCCTGGATTCAGCCCACTGGGAAACACGCCTATCAGCCTACCAAGTCGGTTCGTGGAGTCTACAAAACCCCGCTTAACGGCATATGGAGCACTGTCGGTCCCCAAGTCCGCGACCTGGTGAGAGGTCTGAGGAATCGCTACTCCATTGATCCCGCCCGCTTCGTCACTTACGGAGAAGACGGGCAGGAGACTCTCGGTCCTGTCGTGATTTGGGTTGGGGTCTATCCCGGCTCTACCTCTGCTGACACCGCTTACGAAGTGTCCCAGAACATCCTCGAACTCCTCGAGAAGAATGGAGTCAAGGACGTTGAAGTAGAGTGGCACGAGGCGGTCTCGTGGAAGGCGGCAGGACCAGCGCTTCTACGCGTTGTCGATGATATCAATCCCACCGTCCACGTCCGTCGTCATCTCACCGCTGCTCTCGGAATGCCCATTGCTACCGCGGAGAGGGAGGTAGATGACGTCCAGGGTAGCGTCGGATTCTTCTTCCACGAAGGTCGCGACAAGCACGGCAATCCCAGCAGCAAGGTTTTCGGTCTCAGCAATCGCCATGTCCTCCTCGCGAAGGATGAGGGGACATACGAATTTAAGGGCGCCGGTACACCCTGCCAGTACGTTCGACTTAACGGACACCGTCGCTTCCAGAAGGGCCTCGATGAGATCAAGGTCGCTGTCAGTGACTGCGGGCTGCTCGCCCAATTCTACACCGAAGAGATTAGCAGGTTGGAGGCGAGGGGGACGAGCGACGACGACGCCAAGGCAGAGGTGGAAGTGGAGGCAGAGGTGGAGGTCGAGAAGAAGGGGGTGGCGGAGGAGGAGGCGAGACAGCTTATCTTAACTCAACAGAAGTTGGAAGAGCAGAAACAGGCCATTGCTGGTCTCGAGAAGTTCTACGGGGAAGTCATGGCAGAGTGGAAAGATATCTCCAAACGCAATATCGGCCACGTGCACTACTCTCCACCCCTCTCTGTCAACATCGAGCGTGAACGGTATACCGAGGATTGGGGCACGTTCGAGGTCGACGAGGCAAAGTTCAAGGCTCATTTCATGGGCAACGTCGTGGATTTGGGTGCGTTTTGACTCACCTTTCTCATATTTACTTCGTCTAACAAAAACAACCCTTTTCAGGAACCGCGATTTCTCCCGATAAAATAATGTCGGTCATGCACTCTGAAACTGATGCTGGGACGGCTTTCAAGTATCCGGGGAAGCGTGAGTTGAGGATCAATGGTGTCCTCACGCAAGAGCAATTGGCCAACCCTGACTTGATCGATGATAAAGGCCCGCCCCGCCTTGTCCTGAAAGATGGTTGCGCTACTGACCTCACCATTGGATACTACGCTGGCCTCCAGTCATTTGTCGCCGATGAAGGCGGCGTCGAGTCCACGGAACTCGCCATCTACAACTATGATCAGAGATCCGGCCCATTCTCAAAAAAGGGAGACTCTGGCTCCCTTATCTTTGACGGCTTTGGTCGCATGGTTGGTCTCCTCCACTCTGGGAAGTCGAGGAAAGGGTTCACCAATGCCTATATCACCTATGCTACCCCTGCCTGGTGGCTTATTGATCGCATCAAGGAAAGGTATCCACACGCTGACTTCTACCGCACCACCTGGTAAAGGCGAGCATCTCCACAATTTGATATCCCATGTGCTATTGCTTTGGGAAAAGGTACTCAATCAGATGGGAAAGTTTGCAAGTCAAACTCGAAATTAGTCAAGGTATGAAAGCACAGAAATTTTGAGGATAAAAGGAGAGAATATACAAAAAAACAAACGTGGGTAGCATCCGATATTTTAAATACTATCCGCTCTTCAAACATCATCTTTCACCCTCTGAGGTAACGTTCAATATGCATATATCTTTGGATCAGCCTTCAGTATCGAAAGCATACCGGTCTGCCTCCTCTCCCTCTTCAACTCCCGGATCGTCACTTGTGCTAGTTTGACTTCCAAAGTGATGCTCATATGAATCTTGAATGACTTCAGCATCTGGAGCACAAAATATCTCGTTCCAGATGATAATATCATAACCCCGTTGCCGGATTTCCTGCATTTGTAGTACTACGTCTTTGTCGAGGTGGTCCTTGAGATCGAGATCAAGGTCTATGTATAATTCAAGCTTTCGGAGTGGCCTATATTGAGTATTTTCAAGGTACAAAGTGGGAGGGAAAAGCGATGGGACCAAATGCCATGGGGGAAGGTACTCTTGCATCTTTATGAAGGAAAGTTCTTCGAGGTGAGGGAGGAATACCGTGTTAGGATTCTGTGGAAAGTCGCTAACCAGCTTCGTACGAGCAAGGAGGTCGAGGAGTTCATCAAGCCTACGCATGAGCACCTTCGAGAAGACCAATTGCTTTAGAAGCGGTGTTGCTCGTAAAACAGGTATAACGCCCGCAGGCGTAATACCAGCCTCGGAAAAGGAAAGGAATCGTAAAGGGCACATCGACCGACTGATGAGGTGTCCCAAACTATCCAGAGACTGGGAGAAACACCCACTGAGATCAAGACTGACCAACGAAGGAAGGATAAGTCTGCTGAACAACGCGTCTGCCATGTTGAAAATGTATACTTTCCATGATGCTAATCTTGACGCGGTAAAAACCTCCCCCAAGTCGGGCAGACCAGAGTCTTCGGGTGGCATGAAGTCGACGGCGAAGTCCACCAAATGCGTTGCTTGTCGCAAGAGTTCCAAACACTCGCCTATGTTCAATGTACCAAGTTTGACTTTTGTAACGTTCTTCCAACTGATCCTTATCAATGAGAATGGAATCCCGCGAACCTCAACTATCTGAGGGGAAGGAAGGCCGAAGGGGATAAGAAATGTGTGATTGGTTTGACGACATGTGAGGTGTATCCTGAGGTGTTTGAGATTTGGTGCACCTGACGCGACCCCTCTGATGTGAGAGAGGAAGAGCGGCGCGATCCAAAGATCCAAGGTATTCCAACGATCCGAGTGATCATTCAGCACCTCCAACAACGACGAATGTGTTCGGTACTCTATTTCAGTGTAATTCCGTGCGAATGGCAACTCCAGCCGGCCCTGGATATAGAGAGGCAAAGAGCCTGAGAGTCGAAGGGATAGAAGCAAGGACTCTCTGTAAACTTGGGGTTCCACCCCATTTAGAATCGGAAATCGGATGTAGATATCCGTCCAGAGCTGAGGAGTGGACCTGATGATATTCCGCCATGATTTGCACACCATACCAAGGGAGATCTGGTATTTATGAGGGGTAAATGGTGCTTCAGGCGGGAAAACTTCAACGCCGATTTCAACTGGACTCGAATTTGGTTTGCACAACATGAAGATATTCGAGGCCAACTCCATAGGAAGATAGCGAGTGATTAGATCGTGCGCTGTGTTGACGCTGGCCTTGGTGTGGGCCTCTTGGATGTAAAGTTCGTCGAGAGGCTCCTTGCATTCACGGATCCTTGGCTGGACCTCCTGAAGCCTCAAGCAGGCTGAGCAGCTTTCGCATTTGGATACACCACGGTGCATTTGCTGTCACACCTAGATGATATTCAGTTTCAAAGAGATCACCAAATGACCAAGTCTATATTTTACCTTGGGTTTCAAGTCCTGGCCACTGTATAATTCCAACGATGTATGACGGTGTTGCAAAGGTTGACAGCAATGTTGATGGGAGAGAAGAGGGTTGAAGGTAACATATTACAAATAGAGTCAGGACAATACTCGAATGTAAACAACATTCATCTGATAAGTTCTAATACTCGTCTGAAGTTACACTGGTTTCATCGTCCTCGTCAGCTTCCTCTCCAAGTTCACTTTTGGATCTTTACTCGTGTCATTTGGACCTCCGAGGCTGTATCAGAGCTCATTGAGGCTGGCATCGTCTTCCTTGATTGATATGTCATGTCGTCGACGAATTCCAGTAATTGGGACACCGTATCCTTGTCGATGCAGTTATCACCGAGCCTGGGATTGAACTTGGGAAGGGGCCTGTATCGAGCGTCTGCAGGGCTTGATATTGTCGGAGGTCTAGGGAGGTAAGTATGAGCAAAATCACGCACGGCAGATTTACCATTCGTAAAAAGGATAACGGGTGGAACGTGGTGCGGGTGCGAGGGATGTACACGATGGGAGGACAAAGTCGGAGGGAAAAGAGAAAGAAAGGCTCAGATGAAGCGATCTGAGTCTAGTGAACATCTGGCTTCACAAATTCTATCCCCAAAATCCGCAGGCGTTACTTGACGATAGCCAATCCCTGATTGGACGAATTGCCGAAGGGAGCGCTGGGGTAACAGCTGGCACCACCCAACAAGGAGATGTTGGCGAGGATATAAAGGGCCTCGGCCCTCGGGGGTATAGATCAGCGGGGCGTCTGCTTTGGTTCATATGTTGGGGTCTTTCTCGAGGATCTTGATGTCAAGAGTAGATGAGAGTTTATGGGACGAGGGTGGCGGTTTGCCCGGGGTGCCAATGGCGGTCATGAGGTTGAGGCAGAGGACTTGGCGATTGGCGTTGCCAAAACGTGTCCATAATTCGACCCCCGTTTCCTCCTCTGGATCGTGATCATGTCCGAAATTTGCTTCATGTTGGGTTTACAGAACCCCGAATCCGTATAGAGCAGGCCTACACTGGCAGAACATATGCGCTTGATGCGTATATGCCCGACGCGCTAGTGCCGCAGCCGCCTCACGAGGAGAAGAATAATCGATGGGGCCCTGAAGGACAGGTCTGTGTAGGTGTTTGTTAGGTGCTGGGCGGGAAGGAGGGAAAGGCGAGCAAGCGGACGTACTGCAATTCGATGCCACACCCATATCATGATTTCAACTCATTCATGATTCCCCGCTCGCACTAGTGGCACAATGTCCGACAACGTATCCCGACTGCCCATATATCGACAACCAGTCCTCAAGTGACGAAATCCTCTGACGTGGAGAGCGGAGGAAGCCAATGGGCGGAGCGGATCCTTGAGCTCGAGGGCTACGAGCTGAGTTTGAGATCGGGTGGGGTTGCGAGGAGACGCGGCTCGAGGGTGGGGACGAGGGTTATCATAACGGCGGTTGGGACGAAGATGGCGCAGATGTGGGTTGAACACGTTGAAATTTTGAAACGTTGTATCACTGCTACTGGCAGTGCATTAATAGTACGCTAGTACGTGGCCCAACTTTATCGCCAACGTTGGCGGCGTGGAACACTGAAAGCTGGTTGTTCCGAAGGGTGCGTGGACACGTGTCATCGCGATCGCGATCGGTTGATGGGTGCCAAGCCGTTCCTTTTGGGGCAACGGAAAGTGTAGATATTCCTATCTTATCTGCACGTCCTGTGCTTGATCGTGTAGCATCACCTCAACTAATTCTACCTACATAAGACGGCCAACCAGAAATACTACTGTGCACCGGGCTCAACGAGATAGTAACAGCCGTATTCCAATTCATCGAGGGTATGTACGTATAACCTTGATCTGAGTCGTCGCCAAGACACCAGTGCTCAAGCATAAAGTCAACGAACGTTCGCTGTTACCCACTGGCAGGTTCAAGAATTTGGGTGAACGTAATCCAAGTATACGCACAGGAACTTCAGGATATACATTTTCTCAATTGACCTTGTGAGGCTTTTGGAGGGCGACTGGATTTTTCGAACCCTCCATGGAAACCAGGGCTGTCGCGTTCATCCTGGGTCCAGAATCTTCCATTCACCCTCGCAGCTCACATGCACACCCAACCACAATTTAATATACCGCTGCCCATCTCAAAAACCTTTATGTACAACTATCAACATATCTGAGTGGTGGTATGCGGAATCATGTCATCAATACAAATCGAAGTGCTTGGAAGTCGAATTAGGCGCCCAAGGGCGGTATTTTCCTGGACAACATGAAGTGACCGACCTCAAGGCACATGATTGGCAGGCTCTTAAGTCTTGGTACATTCAATCAGATCAACCATTAGTGCCGAATTTGACAGAACAAAATGAATATCAGCATCTTTGATTGAGTAAGCTATGCAAAGCTATGCCCCTTCATTCACGTAGAAGGTTTACTGTGAAATTTTCCTCTGCTTTAAGGGCCGAAAAATACGCGTGAGATACTCACACACACTATCAGATGTTCAGAGGGTGATATACATACCAGGTGTTTTGAATCACGCATCATTCCCTCCCCTCCTTCACAATGTCCACCAAATTCACGTTCGGTCAAAGGTTGAGCAATTTCAAGGCTGCGGTGTAAGTGCGCAAGGGAATTTTTCATCGACAAATGGTTACTCAACTGTCTTTTGATAGACTCAGCACCGGCGCCGTCACATGTGTTTTATCTATCACCCTAGTGAGCATGCCTCAAATCCAACTCTGTATGCTCGTGTGACCGATCATCAACAGTACAAATCGCTTCGAACGGCAGTGTTCACTCGTGGAAAAGCAATAAGGCTTCCACATGCGAGCGACTCGGCTATATTCTTAAACCTCATGATTGCGGATCTCATTCAAGCAGTCGGTGAGCCTGTTTACTGCTATGCCTATCCCATAACTTACGAATGATATCCTACATACAGGTATTCTGCCGAATATTCAATGGATGGCAGATGCGGTAAGGTGGAAGATACTTTATACCCAGAACAAGCCTGACTCTAGATATTTTTGTTTCAGCGCGTCACCGAAGGCCCACTGTGCACCTCCCAAGCTGCTTTGAAGCAGGTTGGAATTGTCGGTGTATCTTTTACGTGCGTTACTCCTCCTTCTATTACTATGCGAAACTGACTAGGGGGGAGAAGGCTGCTGCTATGCACGGCAAAACGAGTCCTAATGTACATACTCTGGGTTGCTATAAGTTATACAATTATGAGGTGCTTGCTAACTTAGTCTTGGTTGCTTTATGCGACCAGATTAGCGTGACCTACGCTAGGTGAATATGTGGATGGTGAGCTTAGGATGTATTAACACTACATACGGTTATACACCATATATATACTACCAATACATTAACTACGTCCAAGTACACTGGACACCATCCTGGAGCCGAGTTTCGTACAATGGCTCTCTCGCTTTCGATTCGCTACATTAACCATGTTACCACATCCCACACTTTGACGCTTCAAGAACTCGTCGCTTGCGTACATGGGCAGTCACAACAACGAACCCAACCCAAATGAAAGGTGGTTGGGCTAACGTATCCTCGGTGCCATTGTGGTCTGTAGGCGCCGTCGCTGTCAATCACTTGGTCAATGAGGAGGTGAAGAGGGGGCGTACCAAGGCAGTGCATGCAGCCACATACCCTCATCGAACGCAAGACGCGAAAGACGACTGGAGGTGGTGCCTGATACATGATACGGTACACACTCATCGGACGCGAGATATGATCGAGAGGAGGTCGGGGCGGCTGGCACACCACATCAAACACGACACGCGAATGAGAGGGGTGACGGCTGCATACTCGCATCGAACGAGAGGCGGCATTAAATGTGAGACGCGAACGACATGTGGAGGTGGTGGCAGGCACAGCACACACCTATCGAACGCGAGATGCAAGCTACAAGTGGAGGTGGCTGCACACCCCGGCCGAACGAGAGGTCGAAGTGGCGACTAACACAGCACCATCGAATGCGAGATGCAAACGACATGTAGGGGCGAGGGCCGACACAGCACACACCCATCAAACGATGGATGGAGATGGCTACACGTCTTCATCAAACGCGAACTGCGAACGAGAGGTGGAGGTGGTGTTACCCACCATGCCCTCATCAAACGCGATATGCGAACGAGAGATAGCTTAAGCCGTGCATCAAACGCAAAAGGGGAGGAGGACAAACCTCCTAACACTAGGCGCAAAATCACATTTTCGGAATCCAAAAAATCACATCACAATCAGAACTTTTGGGCTCGAAAAAATCAAAAGACATATGGGGTACCGAGATTTCTATATGGAGGACCGACGGTACTCCAAATAGTAACGAATATTTGCAGTTCGAAAGACTGAAGTGTGGGAAATGCATTTTTGTAGTCGAAAAGATCACTTTTGCGCCTAGTGTTACCTGCGTCGATCGCCATCAACCTCCGCAAAGCTCACTCCATGTCCGCTAGGTCTGCTAACGATCCCTTGTACCTTGTCCCACCTCCAAGTCGCCGTCAAATTCGTGCTAACGTCCGTGCTGGTTTGTTGTTTCTTGATTTTACATTTCTTCTGGCCGGCTCTGATAACAGTGGTGGGTGGTCTTGAAGCGATGTCGAGGACAGGGTGGGGGACAAACCACCTGCTCACTTGCAGATGGTGACACCGATTTCACATCGCCACAAACTAGCAGGTGGGAGGTGGCGGCTTTGCTTCATGCACACAGCGCCCATGTCGAGAGGGTGCCGGCCTCAGCGGGAAGGCGCTGTTGGCGGCTCATATGAGCTGCCACGGGTATCTAGAGTTGATATGCATAGTTAGTAGTAAATAAAAGAAGCTATACAGGTACTTAATTACCTTCTTTTGGGTCCTACTAACGGCGCATACAAGGCGAGCGGGGCAGTAGAGGTGGTGATGAACAGCAATCAACAATGATTTGCATTGTTGATCTAGTGTTTAGCCGTGCCGGGGCGGGCTATCCGGCTCGACCGAGATCCCCGAACACCGTCCAGAGCGTCGTTGGGAGGCATTCAACAAGGAGAATGGCCAAGTTGATATCTTACCTGGGGTTTCAAGTCCTGGCTACTACAGTTTCAACGATGTTCGACGGTGTTGCAAAGGTTGGCAGCAGTGTTGATGGGAGAAGGCTGAAGATAACATATTAAAAATAGAGTTAGGACAATACTCGCATTCATCTGATAAGTTCTAATACTCGTCTGAGGTTACAGAAGCTTCATC
>Ga0247741_1001653_pt1 | contig 12363 bp, 14 predicted proteins | sample UWRJL213509R2_FD_180945 | JGI IMG/M metagenome (GOLD analysis project Ga0247741, IMG submission 180945) | Plant litter microbial communities from Arlington Agricultural Research Station in Wisconsin, United States - UWRJ-L213-509R-2 | ecosystem: Environmental > Terrestrial > Plant litter >... | reverse complement strand
CCTCTGCACTCGCACCTGTTGCCCCTGAGAAGCCAGAAGGCAACGTTGTTCCAGATCCACCCGCACAGCCCACGAAATTCACGCAACCGACGCAACCCGCTTATCCTGACAATCCCCCGCCAGTTGGTCACCAACATCAGGTCTCAACTCCTGACGTTCCTGCCATCATTTCACCATCGACCACCCCGTACAACTTGATTCCGCCAGTCAAGACATTACCGCTTACAACTGAGGATATCCTTAGTCAATGTCCGAGGTACGCCTTTTCTGACTAGTTGGTGCGCACGTGAGACCATTTCTGGGCGCTTATTATCCACAGGTTCCGCATTTTGGTCGTCGGCAAGGTGGGAGATTTGAAGTTCTCTCCAAAATCTATTTCTGAAGATCGGTTTAGTCTGGAGTAGGAAAATCTTCCCTCATCAATCATGCATTCAGTGTTGATAAAGCCGTAAGCTTCTCCCTTCATATACAAGGCTCGCCACTGACGCCGAGTCGCTACAGACTATATCGCATCAAGAACATGGAGTGTGCGACATCAATACTGAGATTATGTCACCTCAGAACCCACGCTTTGTTCTACACGATTCTCAAGGGTTCGAGCCAGGGGAGACACAAAACCTGGACAGAGTCAAGGCGTTCATCGGTTCTCGTACTGGCGACTCCGTAGATCTTAAAGAGAGGATACACGCTATTTGGTGAGTTAATCGTCCAAGCATTGTCCAAGTCCTGATATAATCTTCCTGAATTTTAGGCTCTGCATTCAAGCACCTTTCGCCGGTGGTCGAGTCTTCGAGACAGGAGACGAAGAGTTTCTTAAATTCACTTCAACGAAAGGTAAATGCTAAACGGACGCTGCTGTGATGGTTTTACCTGATGTTTTCGATCGTATTAAGTGCCTATAGTGGTTGTTTTCACCAAATTCGATAAACTCGTTAGCCGAATGGAAGAGCGTCTAACTTCAAGGGAGCTTGAAGCCTCTCCTGAAGAACTCTGCTTACAAAGGGCTGAAGCCGAATTTGAAAATGTGTGCGTCGCTCCCCTAAAAAAGATCAATCGTAATCTTTCTTCCGTTAAAGTATCTGGTGGGTTATCCTGTTTTCTAAGTGTTCTAAGTAGCCTATTGATTTTCACATTCCCTTTTAGTGGATTCACTGTATCCTTCAACTTTATCGGATTTGATCCATCTCACGCAAAGTACCGTACAGAGTGACATAGAAGGGGACGTATGGATCGTTTCTGCGATGGCTCAGAGGGCCAGCGCTCAAGCGAAAATCAAATCGTCCATTGAGTAGGTCATTGTCCTTATGAATCCATTCAACGTGTTGACCGTCGTTTGGCATCAACAGGGTTGGCATGAAAAGTAACGCAAACTTTCTCCTTGAATTCTAGGTAGCTTCATGTGATAACGCCCCTTCTGTATCTCTCTAGGATATTGGCAAGGTCTTGCATCGAGTACCAGTCTATCGGGTTCGACGCTGGAACTGTGCCTCACCACAATTCATGCCGATATAATCTCAAGCTGGAACTTTAATGATCCACATGGTGTACGATGCCTATCCTATTGCTTCTTGCCTAACACACTAATTTCTGCTATCCTTTAGCTGCTGAATGGTGCCGAATTTCAAGAAAAAATCAAGAGTCTTGCACAGTTAGTTACACCAGAATCTTCAGATTGTGGTTCATGGTTGTGCGTACCAATGACACCGAGCCAGAGTTCTGTTCAGATAATGACTATGACCTGACTTCTAGCACAACGAGCCTCGAGAATCTGCAAGCTCTTGTGGGATTGGGCTCCGCCATCGCATCTGCTGCGGCTCCAGCCGTTGCAGCCATCGGTCTCTCCGGCATGTTCATAGGCTGGATAAAGAAAGTATACCAGCAAACGTACGTGCGACACAAGCGATTCTAAGCTTGTTCACTAATTTTCCCTTCATAGCCCGGAGGTCCTGCGTTGTCTGATGGGCTACATAGTTGACTTGACACTTGTGTTGGATCAGCTTTTCCTCGACACCCTGCCCATTAAACCTCCACGTTATGTGAGTAGTGATCAAATAGAGATGGCGTTAGAGGGTTACAAGGTCTCAGAGGCGACTAAAGTCCATCGAGCTATTCGCGAATACGCGAACAAGGCAACCTTTCCGCAGATCTTACAGGCCAATAATGCGCAGGAGAAGGTAATAGAACTTGTTCATGAACATCTTGCAGGTGGTGCTTCGTTTAAATATGGTCACTTATGATTAGTACATGATCTGGACTTGACCTCTCCTTCGACTCAAAAATGGTACTTCCAGCGCTCTACAGGCGCAAGATCAAAGGGCCGGTGGGGATGCACATCTCTTCGAGTACTCGTAAACTGTAAATCGAGCATTCAAGACCCTGATGTTGTCTGACTCGGGGAGATGTTCGCGCCTAGTAAAGTCTCAGAATCGTCAGCGCATCCAATCACCTGCCTTACCTCGACCCTCGTTGAGATGGAGGCATGATGTAATGACGACGTTATATATGATATTGAAAAGATGTATGGGCGCTCGATTTGCGGGGCAGCTAGGGAGTGCTCGCGATGAGGACAATATCAACCCTATGTGGCCTGTGAAGCTCGTTCTCATAGGTCGTGCAGTTAATCATGACTCCAAACTGGTAGACTCGATGGCCAAAAGCCATAGCATATCTTAGGCTCAACGTCAGCTCTGGCACAGTACATAATTGCCATACACATACCTGCGACTTGAAAGTCAGTAGATCTTGCGTGAGCCATTAGCCTGAAGACTAGACTCGTAACCAGTCGAGAGAACGTCAGCTTGCAGCTTCAGAACAAGGAGGACCTTGGTTCTCCCCTGAAGACCTTGTCCCATGTTCGAGTGCAATTTCTAGATATCGCAGACTCGTCTTGGGATTCTCGCAGGAGGATCGGCACCATGAATTAGCCGATGGGACACTCCAAGTTAAATCTGTGCCGATTATTGATCTCCGTTGGCTTAATATAGGAAATGGAGGTTTTCCCCAAACCCGATGACCACAAAAAAAAAGAACAAACTTATCGTTGCCATCAACTGAGTGTAATTCCACCACCTCCACCAACTTCGATGGTTTATATCGCCTCAGACAGCTCATCCATTGTTTCCGAACGCGGCGATTAAAGTATGTATTTCTTGTGGATCTGGACAGTATACCGAGCCTCACCCGTCCTCTCGATGTGTCCTGCGCCTCTGATGGTGTGTTCGAAACGATAAGTCGTTGCCACAGTTCTGACTGCACGATAAACCCTCAGTGACACCCGCCCTTTCGGCTGGTGGTGCAATTCAAGAGGAGTCAAGCGGATACGGCATTGACTGGTCTGCCTTGGGGTCGTTTCCAACTCTTGGCCATTATGACCTCCTTCTTTCCGAGATCCGGAAGAATTTGACGTTAAGATATGGCCAGCTGACGTGATCACAACGGTGACTTAGTCTTCCTTAATTTCTCGAAGCGGTCACTGGCAGGCTGGTGGATGAAGCCAAATGAGAGTTGCAACTGTATGAATGATCAGATCGATTGGACGTGAAACGGAGAGTCGGCAAATGCTTACGTCGGGGCTGAGGCGGCAAGAGATTCGTCGAGTCACGTTTGAGAAACAGCAGCTGTCGACATCGACGTCGCCGATAAGGCTTCAGTGGAAGCAAAGACGGTTATTGAACGACATACAACCAGCGTTCAAAATATCCCTGGGTGGGCATAAATTCAGTTGTCTTGCAGGTAGACAGTGATGGATAGCTGGCAGTAGGATTCCGCATCTAGCACGCGAAGTGGGACCCATCCATGGAGGTTATACAGGACTGTACGTGAAGTTCCGAAGCCCACAAGTCGACAGCGTGGTCACTGCTTGGACGTTGGTGTTAACAGAATGAGCTGGCGGAGAGGTATTCAATATCAATAACGACGAATATACACGTTACTTACCATTCCTCCATTCCTCAAGGTTGGACGTTGAGATGTTCAAACTTCCAATGGTCCTAGTAAACGACGGTGTTTGGGTGCACACTTGGCCAAGAATATCAAGTTATGAAACGAGCAGAAGTTTTTTTTATTGGAGCCACCAAGGATGTTTCCGAGACGAGGTAGAGAGGTAGAGAATCTTTGAATGAACACTGGCAGTCTGGGAGAAACCTGCGAGAGATGTCTGATGTCCGGAAAAGGAATATTTTACCTAATGCCCTTTCTTTCTGCTACCACATCGATGCTGACCTTGACACGTTGGTATCGGCACCATTACTATGGTCAACCTCTGCAGCTTGGCAGAGCCAATTACGTCGGAATACAAGATCCATTTACCTTGAACATGGTTCATTGTCACTGAATTTACTATTTGTAAGTCCTCTGAGGCACGGTTTCTTCACTTTCGTGAGCACCTCCGTTGCCGAGCTAGTCTCAGTTCCAGTCCTCTCTGAATTCGCACCTTGATTTGGATATATTTTGACATCCTTTCCCTAGCTCGACTGCATCCAACCAAGTCCTTGATCTCAGGCTTCAGCCGAGTGTACTTTACTTTGGGACACTCCAGCCCAAACGCACTTTTACCTGTTCCACCTGCTCCCGTCTTTCCTCCTCCTCTGGATCCTCCCTCCGCGGCTGATGTCACCAACGCAACGACCTCGCCCCGGGAACCTAACCCTTCGCATGCGCACGCACGGCGGGCCACAGCTCCTGCCTCAGCTCTGGTTTATCGTCTCTCACCACGCGTTCTCTGCCCTGTGGGCGATAAGAGTATGTGCACCATTGCGGCTCGTTCGGAACCCTCAACCACGCATATATCCTAAACCGAACCTTGATATCGTGCAAACTCTCCCTTCCATCATCGCTGTGCCTGCTCCCACCTCTCTTCCTCCCATTGTTCCCTTCCCTATACTCTCACTTCTTAATGCAGATGCAAACACATCCGCTGCTGCTACCTCCGTATTGACACCTCTGGGTCAGCGATGGACAACTGGGGCCCTGAAGGCTTGACAGTCTATCGCTTATATTCCAACATATTGAGGACGCCGCCGTGCCGTTGGCTTGGGTTAGCCGCCGCACCGAGAACGTTGTGCTAGCGAGCAAGAGGTGCTGACGACGGGTGTATCATCCAATGCTGAACGTGCCCACCGAGAAGGTTGGCCTGCATGCAGAACCACGCCCACGAGTCCGACGGGCTGGGCGATACGACTTGTATTCTGGAAGGAGGACTAGGCTCTACATCCACCTTGTAGCCCCATTGTTGGGTCGGATAAGGAGGTTTTGGAATTTTTGGGCTATGCGTAGCTTTAACGTCGATGCTGGGATTGTCCCAACTCCGTCTTCGTCTTTGGATGAGGAAGGTTCGGTATGTGGGTGGGGCGAGCTGGAGGAGGCAGGGAAAAGGCCGGGGCAGCTTGAGGCGTCCTGGTCTACTCCGGCGCTGTATCCTTTGACATTCACAAACCAAACTTTCAAGCCGCTGGACCCAACTCGATTCCCACTCAATCTTGGCATTTGCACGCCCATCGACGGCAACGACAGCAAACCAAGCTGCAGAGACAGCCCCGGCTATTTCTCGCGCTTTTGCCTTGTCCGATTTCCCTGAGCCTTTGCATCGCCGTCATGCCCTCTTGGTTCACCTTTGCTGCCGCTTTTCTTGACTTGGAAACATACAAGATGGGTCCCTTCAGCTATGCTGGGCATGACCGCCCTATTTATACGGTGCGGTCAAGCCCTCGGAAGCGGTCGACATGGATCGATCAAACCCCAACCCGTGAGTTGGATAGGCATGCCGAATATGATTCCTATTCACATTCGAGTTTTTCCAGAGGAACAGAGGCACCTTCTGAACCCACTGTTGGGTCGGATGGGACCCGGGATTTTTGGGGGGTTTGATGCAGCAAGAGGATCAAATATAGCTTGAGGAGGAGACCGAGAAGAGATCGAGAGGAATCGACTTGTATGGTACTGGCCACAACTGGATTCATACCCAATCCGTGCCTAGTACGCCCTTCAACGCCAACGACAGCAAGCCAAGCTGCAGAAGCAGCTCAAGGCCTCCATCTTCACTCTCTTCTGTTTTTGGATCTCCTTTAGCCTCTTCGTCGCCATCACTTCCTCTCGGAAGGTTGAAAATGCTCTGTTTGATTTCCGCGCGATGTCCTGACAGGAAGATGAGTCTGAATCCATTCACCATCACCGACATGGATACCGGCCTTGGGTCTGGAAACATAAGATGCCCTCCACCGAGTCATGTGTCCGCCTCGGTCAAGTTCATCGCGGCGGGGCCCACTCCAACTCGAATCCAATCAGTTAACCTTTAATTGGTACGTTTGATAGATTTCTCTCTCCAAATTTCACCGTTCTTAAATGACATTCAGGCAAATATACAAACTTCATGACTGAACTTTCGGCTGAAATTGCAAGGCTCGATTAGAGATAGATAACCATATATCGTTCGCAGGACGAGTATCTGGCACGGAGCTCGTTGGAGACCCTCTCCGACCTTCCAAATGGCTGTAAGCTTGTGTCTCATCGTAGTGAGTGGGCATTTGGATTCGTGGCTGTCAAAATGTGCTAACATTCATTGCCTGTGTAGATCTGGTGACTGGTTAACCTGGTGACTGAGTATTTCAAGCCGGAGGTTTGACTTGTATGTAGTCGTTGGGTCATCTGCTCTGACAAGCGTCGTCGCCAAAGCCTGCCACTGTCATTCTCCTTTTCTACTTCTTTCGGGGAGGATGTTTGCATTCTCAACTGTAGCCAGAAGTAGACACAGCAAATATATAATAAATTGTACTCACCGAACTCAATATCCTGCTCTCAAATCTGCCTCTTTCTACCTGTCGGCGTTAAAATTTTGGTGCGCCACTTGGGCCGCACCGACATTTCGAGTTTTGTTGCTCGACTCGTGTGCATGATGGACCCTTCCTGCGTTAACTCCCTGGATTTGGATTGTACTGTGACTACATAACGAACAAGACCCTTGTATACGTCCATATTTGCTACCTTAGACTGGTCTCACTACCCTTATTGACACCTTACCAAATTCAAATTTAGACACACCTGGAGAGCAGCGTCTCTCTGACCTACGGTTGTTACATGACACGAATGAAACCTGGGTTTTCCACTCTTGATACTTCAATATGAATTGAAAGTATGCATATCTTCTAGGTACGGCGAGCCTCAATGAATAAATAAGATGATTTCATGCTCGACTCCTCGCCGGCACGGGTCGGACGATATGTGGCTGTACTCGGCAGTGATTAGCGCTCGTCGGTAAAATAAGCGTCATTGCACAGAAGTTGCAAACTGTGCAAAAATTATGATTAGAATCATCGGTGAGATACACTTCGCTCCCTCCATCCAATATTTCTGCTCGTATCATAATTACTGGTCCTCAGGTGCACATACCTTGGTAGTCCAAGGGTCTTAAGTATTCTTGGCCAGCCTCGCTCTATTGTTATAACTTTAGTAAAAGGGTTCTTTGTGGCGTCTCTGGTGCGATCAGGTTTATTTTTACATTAAACTTTATCAAATAAAAGCGCGACTTGCATGCGAAATTAGGTGTACAAATTGTAATCAAGACCTTTACAACACATCAATCACAACTCTATAACCCTTGAAGGTTTTGACTTCGATTCATTGCCCCTATTTTTTGTCACTATGTGCATCAGCAATGTGAGTCTTTGCATAATATATGAATCAACTTGCTACTCAAGCTTTACCCCCTTCTTTTTGCGGCTAGCGGGATTGTACTCTGCAGGCACCGTTAGAGCAAGGTTGGAGTTCGAGTTGGAAAAGACTTGAAAATATACCCGGGTCTCGTACTTATACACAGCTAGAGACGGAATCCAGAATTCATGAATCCTATCCTCCTCATCACCGAGGCTTGTTTACCAGCATATCGACATGGATCTGGTTGGTAATACAGTGTTGTAAGTGCGTATCGGTAGCACAGGAAGTAACAGAGATACGTGTTTTCCCTGAATTAATTCCTAGTCGTAGATTTCCACGACCGAGGTGACTGAGAGGAACTCGCGGTTGTTTGGACGCCAGACAGGAAATATCCGTCACATGGTACTCCAGAGGTTTGAAATTTTGAAATCCCATCTGCTGCCGTTGAGCGGCGACTGCCTCATAGCCTGATTAACACAAGTCAAAGTTGGTTCATTGTTCTTGCCCTGTCACCAGTTCACCACCATCTAAGTGTCAAAAGTATGCCAGTGATCAGTAACATCACGTTGTCTTCTGCGAACGTCTCTTGAGTATCGAAGTGTGCTCACGTACGAACATTCGATTTCCCGGAATCCTGCCTTTTTACCTAGTTTGGCTTGCCTACTAGTATTTATTCTCATAATTTTAACACGAATCTCTTGAGCTTTTTCTGGACCTCGCAGCCTCAAGACTTCGAACTCTATGCCCTCCAGCGAATTACTACTCTCTCATGACTTTGGGAATCAGGATCCTATATCCCGCCACTACTAGGCCACTCCATGTCTTGTGAATCTTCATCAGCGTATATAGTGCGCAAGCTTCTCCCAGTCATCTTTGATAGGGAATCTCGATTTTATATCGGTAAAAGCCCTAGAACAGATGTCGTGATATGATGCGGTAACAAAGGAAGACATGGGTGATAGACAGATAGTTGACTCTACCGCATGTTTACTTCCCACATGCACATCGAACCAGTCACTGCTGCTCCATCTCTAATAGTACTTGGACGCATGGACCTTACTCACAGGTTGACCACCTAAGGGTCCCACATCAGCCCGCTTATAAACGGGCAAGCCCCCACGTGGTCAACCCCGTTCATGTACGACGTTTTTCCTTGATTCCCTTACCCTCAAATAAACCCTCAAATATCTCTTGCCTAAGTCCCCTGCATCGTCCGGCTGAGCATGTATCACGTGATGGCCTTTCCCACGTAGGGCATGAGCGGCGCCGCGATCAACCATGCTCTATATTTGGTAGTTTCCCACCTCCGCTCACCGCCCCGACATCGCGCCGCGTGCTCACTGTGCCAGACGGTGAGCACACTTACTACTGCATTCCGGCACCGTTTCCTTCGGGTTTTTTTGCCAGTTCTCATGTATATAGACTATGTACGATATATATAGGGTTTGTAACGCTCCCAGTAGTAGAAGAATGCTATAAAACCATGAATGAATATTGAACCACCAAGACCACCCTCCACTCCCAGTCCTAGAGTGCCCCCTGTCCAGTTCAAATGGCCAATAAAGATACTATGTAGCCTATAGACACTGGGAAAGGTGTTATATTAGTGCCAGGTACTCTAGAACATAGTGGTGCTATAGGTGTAACACCTCCTAGGTTCCCCCCCTTATATCTTTGTATATACCCAATGGGAAAAGCGTAGTCATGGCCTAGATTTGAGGCTATATATGTGTAGTACATTACCTAGTAAATATCACCTTGATTGAGACCGACTTGGAGGAGTCTCTGTGGGCTTTCTCCCTGGAAAGCAAGGCCTATGGAGGGGTATCAGGTTGACTAGAGCACCCAAAACTGCGCATAAAGCACCTTATATACTCCTTTAGCAGGATTAAAAGGCCTAAGTAATAATATCTGGTGCGCAAGAAGGTGATATGAGAGGGGAGAGGAAGAGCACATCACCCCTGCTTATTACTACTATATCTTCGTTAAAACTGCAAACCGCACGCTGCGGGAGGGCTCAATATGCGTATTATAACTTTATTAAGAGGTTACAGTAGTGGTATATTGCGATCTGATGCATTGGTGAGACGATATTCAGAGGATGGAGTATGGGTGTCCAAAATAAGCAAAATCTCGCCACTGTGGGATATATATGTGGCTTAAAAATATTCTAAAGAGACAGAAATGTAGGAGAGGTATACTAGAGGACACTACAAAAGAGTTTAGACGAATCCATAATGTATAGAGAAAGATATAACCCGGAGAGTGGACATTAGGGTGCATCAATGCAGTCATTGATGGGGACCCAAGTTCACACAGTATCTCTAACGTGCACATGAACGCTGTAAATTTTATATCTCTTTAACGAAAGCACCGATTCATCTAAACTCTTTTGTAGTGTCCTCTGGTATACCTCTCCTACGTTTCTGTCTCTTTAGAATATTTTTAAGCCACATATATATCCCACAGTAGCGAGATTTTGCTTATTTTGGACGCCCATACCCTATCCTCTGAATATCGTCTCAGAAACGCATCGAATCGCAATCTGCTACTACTATAGTCTTTCAATAAAGTTATAATACGAATAATAAGCCCTCCTACAGCGTGCGGTTTGCAATTTTGGTGACAATATAGCGGTAACAAGTAGGGGTGATGTACTCTTCCTCCCCCCCTCCCATATCACCCTCTTGCGCACTAGCTATTACTACTCAAGCCTCCCAATTCTGTCAAAGAAGTATATAAGGTGCTCCATGTAATTTTTGGGTGCTCTAGACGACCTGGATACCCCTCTATAGGCCTTGCTTTCTAGGAGGGAACCCCACAGAGACTCATCCAGGTCTGTCTAAATCAAGGGGATCTCTACTAGGTAATTTACTACACATATATAGCTTCCAATATACGCCATAAATACACTTATCCGCTTGGTATATACAAAGATATAAGGGGGGAAATCTGGGAGGTGTTGCACCTATAGTACCAGTGTTCTAGGGTACCTGGCACCTATAAAACACCTCACCCAGTGTCTGTAGGCTACATAGTACCTTAATTATTCATCTAAAGCGGATGGGGATTGCTCTAGGACTAGGGGTGGAGGGTGGTCATGGTGGTTCAATATTCATTCCTAGTTTTATAGCATTATTCTATTACTGGGAGCGTTAAAAACCTTATATATGTCGTACATAGTCTATATACATGAGAACTGGCAAAAGAAACTGAAGGAAACGGTACTGGAATGCACCAGTAAGCATGCTCACTGTCTGGCACAGTGAGCGCGCGGCGCGATGTCGGGGCGGTGAGCGGAGGTGGGAAACTACCAAATATAGGCCATGGTTGATCGCCACGCCGCTCATGCCCAGCGCGGGAAAGGCCAGCACGTGATACCTGCCCAACTGGACGATGCTAGGGACTTAAGCCTAAGATATTTGAGGGTTTATTTGAGGGTAAGGGAATCAAGGAAAAACATCGTAAATGAACGGGGTTGACCACGTGGGGGCTTGCCCGTTTATAAGCGGGCTGATGTGGGACCCTTAGGTGGGTTGATCTTCTCCCGAACTCATCGCGTCATCCAATTCACTGCAAATAGATCAACTACAATGACTACGTCTTGTTTGGGATACTGGTAAAAATTGGGTTCCTGTGTGAAACCTCTCTCGCGAACAAACTGAAACCTCGGCGCTCAGCGCTCAGCACTTGTGGCTCATTGCATCGGTTCCAACATCCTTCAACTTCGATGATGGACTCCTCTAGTGGAAAAGAACCCGTCAAGCTGCTTGCGCTGGGTGGGTTATCTCATTCTCTCGCTTACATTTTGTCTATAACTTGTAACATTCTGGTCAGACGGCGGCGGCATTCGTGGGCTCTCAGAGCTGCTCATAATCAAACAAATCATGCACAAGATTATGGTCGACGAGAACGCGAAACGAAAGCAGGATGGCAAACCGCCTCTTACTTATCTGCCCAAGCCGTGCGATTGGTTTGATCTAATCGGTGGTACCAGTACTGGAGGGTGCGCTGCATGGTTTGAACCTCACTTCCTGTAGCTGATTTAAATATTATAGACTAGTTGCTCTGATGCTTGGGCGTCTTCGGATGGATATAGACACAGCAATAAAGCACTATGATGCTTTAGCCAAACACGTCTTCTCTCACCCAAAGCGATGGAAAGGAGAAGGAAAGTTTAAAGCAAAAAGACTTGAAGAAGCAATGAAAGCAGTAATAAAGGAAGCAACTGGTGATTCGGAAGCCCTATTATTGGAGCACGATGAGGCTAAACGTTGCCGAACGTGAGTTCCACTGTCATTCTCGAATAATCTTGAGTTTGAACACAACTACTATTATTTAGCTTCGTTTGCGCCATGAACGCCTATAATATGGACGCCAATATTCCAGTGCTTTTCAGGAGCTACGAATCACATGAACCACATTCAAATTGCAAAATTTGGGAAGCTGCTCGAGCGACATCGGCAGCGCCAAACTTCTTCAAGCGCATCGAAATTGGGCGCGCGCAACCTTACATTGACGGTGGACTCGGTCGCAATAACCGGGACAGGCGTCAATATGTATGTTGTACCAAACACGTACAACATACGGTTCCAACGCGTACAACCTGTTGTACGTGAGAATGTGTGGGTAATGGGTAGCGCTACGTACACCCCTTAGACTACAATTTCTGTACTACTACTGAGAAAATAAATGGGACATGATTGAAACACACTC
>Ga0247741_1001652_pt1 | contig 12363 bp, 12 predicted proteins | sample UWRJL213509R2_FD_180945 | JGI IMG/M metagenome (GOLD analysis project Ga0247741, IMG submission 180945) | Plant litter microbial communities from Arlington Agricultural Research Station in Wisconsin, United States - UWRJ-L213-509R-2 | ecosystem: Environmental > Terrestrial > Plant litter >... | reverse complement strand
TTGAAGACACTCAAGCTAACTCAGGCTATTTCTAAGTCTCCAAAAGAAATAACTAAAATGTCCTGATTTATTCTAGAACTTTCAGGTTAGCTTGGGGGTATTCTGCAAGTATTGAAATATTCTAGAGCACTCAGGCTCACCTAGAGATACTCCAGGCTAATTTCAGGCTTTGTACCTCTAAAAGCATTTGAAAAATTTCACTAAGTCCAAATAATTGTCTAGAGCCCCTATATAAATCTCTGTATCTTTACTAAGTTCTCTTAAATACATGAGATAAAAATGCAAAAAAAATCTGATAAAAATAGAGAATTATATAAGCTTTTAGAATCTGATAAAATTATATTATTAACCCCTTTCCTTATTGAGAAAACTGAAAATAACATAAATTTTATAAAAAGTATTGCCTTTTTTTGAGTTTTTTGAGTTTTTCTCAATAAGGAAAGGGGTTGATCACATGATTTTACCTGATTCTGAGAGCTTAGATCATGCTCTATTTTTATTTTATTTTTCAAAAATGGACCAGTGGCTGGTCATGTGACCTAACCCAGTCCACTGAACAAAATGCAAAACTCTATTGATGGGCTTGGTTTGTTTCTATCTTACTTTAGTTGAACAATATCAACTTAGACTATAATTTCTATTAGTACAATCATAAGTAATTAAATAATTCATAGTGGTACAATAATATATAGTATTACAATAATGATAATAATAATAACATCTACTAATTAGTTGATCTCTAATGCTCATACAGTGAATAATAAAAAAACCAATTAGTTAAGTAAGTTGATGTGTATAAGCAGTTTAAGATGTGTGATTCTTTTTTAAGCTCTATTATGACAGGCTAATAGCATAGCCTAGGGTATTTCTGAGATGTCCTCAGACTAGCCCTAGGCTAGCCTCAGGCAAGCTTTAGAACTGAGACACGACTGAGTAAGGAATTTGCTGAACCTTGGATAGCCTGACTAGCCTCATAAGCCCTGGATACCCTAGGCTAAACTTAAGTATCACCAGGGCCCAGATGATTTTTCCTGATGAACACCACTTCAATGGAATTCAACGGTCTCTCAAGAGATATTCAAAGTCTCAGAGAATTTTAATAATATTATATGACAAGTTGTACTTCGCAGAATCATGCCTGTCGGTTTTGGGAGTCTTGGTGTGAATAATCAGAGTACCAACGGAAATGCCGACCTCTCAACGGTCATAAGTTAATCCTGTTGAATTTTGTACCTTTTATAATTCAACAACCTGCAAGGTAGATCCCTGAACCAATCTAGCATTGACCACCTACATAAACAAACTTTATTTCTCCGAATTCTAGAACCTGCAAAAGTACATTCATGAACGAATCTAGTGTCAACCTACATAAACAAACTTACTTCTCTTCTTCACTTCAGTATATGCTGAAGGCTTCAGTGATCCGACTAGCTACTATTATCCTGTAGATTTCTGCAAACAAGACTTATTGTCATGACTCGAGTCAACCACTAAGTCAATGACGAAGTATTAACGACAGTCAAATCGTCAAGGTTCTGTAGCCGACTTAAAGAGTGCTGTAGAAGCAGTATTGTCTTTAAAGTGCAAGTAGAACGTTTCCAGTTAAGAACTAACTAAGGAATACACTTGAGTATTCTATGTATTTATACTAGAAGAGTTGGTCTGTGCGAGATAAGGAATTGAGTCATTGAGAGTCCATACGAGTCATGCATAATGGTGGCATAGCCACATGAGTCGGAACGAGTCATACAGAACAAAGTGAGTCATGTAGAAATGGAAAGAAGAAAATGAGGCAGCGCACGTGTGTCACGTGCGCGAGAAGTGTTGTATAATAAAGAAAGAAATGAAATTCGTAACATTACCCCCGTGTTATGCCAGAAATCTCACCGGATTTCCTTCTGTTTCAGTTAGATTCCCCCGTAATGTTGGCGTATCTGTCGTCTCCGTTGAGGTCATCGTCGTATTCCACGTCCCAACCGCTGTAGTCCTTGTGGTCGTCCCAATCGTTGCTCGCCGCCTCTGAAGTGTCTTGGAGGATTGGGCAGTCGTCAGCGCAATGTCCAGGAGCTGGTTGATGGCAGTGCTTGCAGGTGTAGGCAGCACAGTTAGTGTACCAGTGGCCGGCCTTGGTACACTTGAAACAGAGTCCGCGATGAGTAAGTTCGGCCGAAGAGAGACGAGGGGTTTTTCCTTTTTGATTGGGAGTCGGTCTGGGATTAGGTCGAGGGGTGGACGAGGTAGAGTGGGGAGTGGTTGACATAGGAGGAATGGTACTGTGGGTAGACGAGAATCGGACGGTCTTCTGGTTGACGCGGGGAGGCTTTTTGTGTTGAGGGATGACGGTACAGGTATCCCCTCGGATGGCGTCCATTGCTTGTTGGAAGCCGCGGGGTTTCTTGATGGTGAATATGTCGATGACGATGGGGTTGGAGGATAATCCTCGTGGTGGAGAGGAGAGTCGTTGAGCAAGAGTGCGAGGTTTGTTATACGGAGTGAATCGAGCTGATGAAGAGGGATTGGGAACAGGATTGGATCGAGATGGTCTGGAATCAACCTTGCGAAGCTCCTTGACAAGCTTGTAATTTCGGCCAGAGAATCCAACCCAACTTAGATCCTCGACGATGTGCTCCACCTTCTCTTTCTCCTTGACGCGAAGGGCTTCGAGATGATCGATCTGGAACTGGATCTTCTGGAGATTGCGTTTAACCTCCCTGAAGCGAACCAGGTCCTCTTGAGTCTTGGCATCCCAGACTCCGCTGTACTCGTCAATGAAATGATTGGCGAGGGTTGGTTCTTCAAACCATCTCGTCAGTTCTTCAAGCGTAGGAGGTTCAATGTTGCGTTTCAGCTGCACTTCGACGCTGTCATCCCAAGCATAGTCGTTGCCAGATTTATTGGCATCGGGAATGGGATTGTTGTTGTGGATGGAGTCGATGATTGATTCATAGATTGCTGAGAGGTCGAGAGGGCATTGAGCAGAAGTGTGAGGAACAGAGCATTGAATGCAAGCGGAAGGCATATTGGAAGAATGACAAAGGTAGAATGTGTGGATTCTGAGGAAAATCGAAGACGGTCATAGGTTTTTAAACCTCTGGGTTGTTTATTTGAGTTTGTGTTTCTTCTTGTATTCAGATAAGATTTTATCCGCATTGGTAATGCTTGCTGCGGGTTCCCATTTGTCGTCCGCCAATGAATAGCCCTTCCATCGGACAAGGTATTGATATCCTTGGCCTCGTTTCTGATGTTTAAGGATAGATTCGACTTCGTATTCTTCTTCTCCATCGATAAGATCAGGAGGTAGATTGGTAAAGCTTGGCCTGTGGACATCAGTAGCGTTGAACAGCAATAGAAGGGAAGCGTGGAAAACATTGTGAATTTCCCATCGTTTGGGCAACTCGAGGCAATATGTCAAAGGGCCCAGAACATCTTTTATCTTGAAGGGTCCTTCTCGTTTAGGGGCGAATTTGGAGTGATAAGGAGTTTTCAGGTTCTTGGCATCAAGCCACACCTTTTGTTCTTTGTAGAATGGACGAATGTTTTGCTTAAACCTATCAGCCATACGAACTCGTGCAAGTTCATGTGCTGCCAAGGCTTCTTGTCGTGATCAGGATAAGGAATTGAGTCATTCCTCCACGGAAGGGAACATTGTGGATTCGAATGTGAGGGGAATGGCCAAAGGGGAAATGCCATACATGAGTTCAAATGGAGTTCTGGTTCAGTCGGCATGTCGGCGATTATTGTGGGTGAATTCGAGTGTGGGTAGCATCTTTGCCCATGTTTTGGGATGTGTGGAGCAATAGATTGCCACATACACCTCGATTTCTTGGTTAACGCATTCAGTTGCTCCGTCAGATTGAGGATGATAGGCAGTAGATAAAGATGATTTGATGCCTAGAAGTTTGAGAAGTTCTCAGAAGGCTTTGGCCGCAAATTGTGGTCCTCAGTCAGAGATGAATTTGTCAGGGAGGCCGAATCTTTTGTATAAGTTGTCCAAAAGAATTTGAGCAGTGGCGTCCTTGGTCTGTTTCTTCGTTGTAGGGACTAAAATCACCCCCTTCATAAGGCCATGGTCTACCACGACCATGACAGAATCATAACCATCAGATATTGGCAGATCCGTGATTAAATCCATTGAGCATTGTGAGAAGGGTCGAGATGATTCCGGACCTGGTATGGGCATGAGAGAGGGTTTAGTTGGGTTTCGATTGATTTTAAACTGTTGACATGTGGCGCATCCCTTGACGAAGTTCTTGATAAATGACCGTAGTCCTGGCCACCAATAATATCGAGCGATATCATTGTAAGTTGCAATTTCTCCTGGATGTCCAGCCGTGATAGGATAGTGGAAGGTATTGATAATTTCTTGTCGGAGTTGATCGTTTTTAGGAATGTATTGGTTTCCTTGATAGAATAACATTGGTTTTCCATCCAATTCTTCAGTAGTCCAATCGCTTAAATCATCTTGAAGAGTATTTGGTCCATCTTCAAGAAGAAGTTTCAGTGCTTCAGCTGCAGACATGTCGAGATCCTTTGAGTTGGCGATCTTTGTCTGTAGTTTGGTGTCGATTAGATTGATAAGGACATTGAGCATGGGTTCTGAGTTGATGGAATTGACGAAAAGACGGTCCGGTAATAAGGTGATATCTTTGTTGTCGTGTTCGTTTCTGGAGCAATAGTCAGCTCTTCAGGAAAGAGCATCGGATACGACCATTTTGGTTCCTGGTACATGGATCAACTGAAGGTCAAATTCAGATAGGTAGAGAGACCATCAGGCTTGTCGACGATTGAGTTTCTGTGTGCTCCTGAAGTACGTCAAGTTTTGTGATCGGAATGAACCACTGTCGTATGTGCAGATCCTTGAATGTAGTGATGCCATTCTGTAAGAGCACGAATGATTGCCAATAGCTCCCTGTCATATATTTCGTAGTTTTGTTCGGCTGGAGAGAACGTCTTAGAAATAAATGAACATGGGTGTTTGTCTCCATTTCCATCCGTTTGAGATAGAACAGCTCTGGTTGCGTACAGCGAAGCATCAGATTCGATTTGGAATGGTCGAGTTGGGTCGGGAATCATTAGAACAGGTTCCTTGGCAAAGCATGCTTTAAGATCATCGAAGGATAGTTGACATTCGTTGGGCCATTCGAAGGGAAGATCTTTTCGAAGGCGATTGTTGAGAGCTTCGGCGCGGTTTGCATAATCTTCAATGAATCTCCTATAGTAATTGCAGAGTCCAAGGAATGATCGGATTTCCTTGACAGACGTCAGAGTCGGCCATTCAGAGATTCCCTTGAGTTTTGCTGGGTCCATTGAAACCTTGTTGTGTTCTACGACCATTCCTAGAAATGATACCTTTTCCATGTAGAACTCACATTTCTCCGTTTTGAGGTATAGATCGTTATCTTGTATAATCTTCAGGACTTTGAGGGTGGCTTTGCGAAGTTTCTCCTTAGATTCAGCATAGATGAGGATGTTGTCCATGTAAACAATGCAGTATCCCTTTTCCTTGAGTTGTTTGAAAAGATCGTCCATCATAGTAGGGACTGTCATGGATCGCCAAAAACCGGTAAATACCCGCAGTTTTGATACCCGGGTGGCATACGGGTATACCCATGGGTATTATGTAATAAACTGTGGTTTTACAGATTATCTGGGCCATCCGTGGCTATATTTGGCTCAAATGTGATCCCCTTGAAATCGAACGCAAAATAACTACTTGTGTGATTACAAGTGGCTGAAGCCGTATCCTCTGCAATATACAGTAGAACAGTCACCTCAGAATGGTCTCTGAGCAACAAAATTGGCACAAGCAGTAAGATTTACTCGAGACAAGTGTATTTGAACCTAATAGGGCGGCTCTCTCTCGCAATTGATAGCTTAAAATCCCTGACACTCATCAAAATATATAAAATGGATTTCTTAGCCTTTTGTTACTTAAAATTGCTTACATTGCATGCATTTTACTGCTAAAATGACGGTAAGGCATACAACTGACTTTGCTGCGCTGATTACATAATGACCTGTCAATGTGTTTAGGCGCCCAGGGTCCAAGCGTTCTCCACTGCTCAACATGAAGTCCAGCATAACACAAGCCAACAAGCTTCCAGACTGTCAAAGTTAAGGTAAAACATTTTAAAGCTCTATTTTCACTCGCTTTGATATTCTCAATGATTCTGAATTCAGATAGATGAAAACATCAAATTTAATAGAGTGCAACAGTAATTGTACCTCAAAACAAGATAGATTCTAACAAAATTTATGGAAACAATTTCTAATTACTGAGAGCTCTCTAATGCGTATCAACTTGTCAAAATCGGAGGAGAATTGAGTGGGGAATAGGGTTATTGACCAAATTGAGTATGGCTGCACGGTTATACCTGTACCAAGCTGTACCGAACCGTACCGTACCCAAACCGTGGGTAATTGCGGTTTGGGTAACGGTTGTTACCAGTGATACCCATGACAGTCCCTACATCATAGCTTGGAACGTTGCTGGTGAATTACACATTCCGAAGAACATAACCGTGGGTTCAAAAAGTCCTCAATTAGTCGTAAATGCTCCTTTCCATTGGTCTCCTTCCTTGATCCGAATGTTGTTATAGCCAAGACAAATATCCAATTTCGTAAAATACTTCGCTCCGCACAAGAGGTCCATGAGTTCCGAAATCAGTGGAAGTGGATAGGCGTTCTTGATCGTTCCATCGTTGAGGTAGCGGTAGTCTTGGCAGGGTCTAAAACTTCCATCCTTCTTGCCGACGAAGAAGAAGGGAGAGGCCATTGGTGATTGAGAAGCTTGAATGTATCCTTTTTCCAGATTGTCATCGATGAAGCAATTAAGTTCTCTTTGTTCTGCCGGGGTAAGATTGTACTTTTTGAAGGCTTTGGGTATGAATCCTTCCTTCAGTTCAATATTATGGTCCCAAGGTCGAGATTCAGGGAATCGTTCAGAAGCCTTTTTATCGAAAAGTGGCAAGAATTCATGGAATTCAGGAGGTACCAATTCAGCAGTGGGGATTGTTGGTTTCTTTTCCTTCTGTGCGAATTGAGCTGACGCAGTAAAGGTAGTGTTGATTTGAGGACAAGAGTTGCTGGTACAGGTTTCTTCATTGACGGGTAAGATGAGATTCGGTTCGTTGTTCGGAATAGGATTGATCGGGAAATTAAGCCTATCATCATTGTCAAAGATCTCTTCTACCGTTGGTTTTGGATTCAGCTTGTGGATCCGTGATTGAAGTCGATATTTGGGCCTTCGAATTTGTTCCCTAGGAGGCCATTCGAGCGTCGCCTTCTTCCAATCGATTGTTGGGTTTTCCTTTTCTAGCCAAGGGAAGCCCAAGATGATCTTCTGACGTCCTAGTCCAGATACCAAGAATCAAATTTCTTGAGTTCTTCCTCCAATATTGACCTTTGTTTTGACAAAATGAGTGATGGTTCCTTGTTTGTTCGTGGTTCCATTAACGTTAAACACAGTGATCGGGTGTTCAAGTTTCTGGAGAGGAAATTTCTGAGCTTGAGCAAAGTTTTGATCAATGAAGGTTCCTCTAGCGCCGGAGTCAATTAGAGCTTTGGTTTCAACAATTTTCTTTCCTCTTCCTCTGTCGCACGAGATTGAAATAGGCAAATGCATAGTCTTATTTGAAATCTCAGCTAGTGTTACAGAGTGGAGTAAAAGAGATGGAGATGCTGACGTTGATGCAGATCTCTGAGTTAAAAATCCTTGTTGTCCTCGTTATCAGATCCTTCCTTGAGTTTGAAGAACCCTTCTTCAACCATGGACTGGTTGAATATGGTGTATTCTTCATCCTCAAGCTTGTCGACTAAAGCACGAATGTGTTTGGCAATTTCCTTGCCTTTGTTACTTTTGAACTTCTTGGCCTTGTCGTTGTTCTTGTTTCGATAATCCCTGCAATTCTTGCCTTGATTTCCCCCATTTCCAGAGTTGTTGGAAGGTGGTTTCTTGTTGCAGTCTTCGACACGATGTCCGCTTTTCTTGCAGAAGAAGCAGAGTCCCTTTTTCATGAGATCCTGTCGTTCTTCTGGACTCAAAGCGTTTACGACTGTGTCGATATCCATGGACATAGGATCGCGATCGGATTGGGGTCGGAATCAATAAGATTGTCCTTTCTTGCCGGATCCTTTGGAAGATCCAGAGGAGTGGTCGTTCCTCATCATCTGTGTTTGGTGCCAGTTGTTGTTGAAGGTAACCACCTTCGCCATCCATCCAGCAAGTGATCGAGGAGTCGTTTCTCCTAATAAGATTCTGGTGCAAGTTTTTGGATTGAGCGCATGTCGATATGCGTTGATCAAGAGAGTTTTGTTACTGTCGATCCCTACGTTTGCAGTGGGATTGACTGCTGTAGTTGGCATCATTAGTCCTGCCTTTCCAACGAGGAGTTGGAATTCGGTGTTCAATTCTTCGACCAACATATTCTTGGATTGTCAAAGGTTATGGATTTTGTGGAGGGCATTCTGCACCTGTTCTTCTTCCCTGAAGGCATCTGTGAGGTCAGTGTAGAAGGCAGCGTAAGTGCCTAAGTTAAGTGTCGCTCCAGCTCTTTTTGATTGAATCCATTGGTTCTTCCACATGGACGCATCTCCTCCAGTCAAATAGGACAGAATGAATGTGATCTTCTTATCATCTTGATCATAGATTTTGTGATTGATCAGAAGATATATTTCGCAATCTTGAAGGAAGGTCCTAAGCTTGGATCTATCCCCTTCGAATGGCATAGGTGTATTAATGCGAAGTTCTTTTGGGGTTCCGGTTGTTGCTGGAGTAGCCATAGCGATCAGTGTTGGTGGAGGTAAAGGATTTGGATGGGAGAGAGCGAGTGGATTAGGGAGGTCAATGTCGATCGGTTCGATTTCAGATGGTTGTTCTTCTGTAGGCGATTCTACAGTCGGTTGTCCAGGGCTTCTTGAACTTCTTGGAATTCTTCTTCAGAGGTTGATCTTTCAGATTTCTTTTCTTTGTCGTCTTCTTTGTCTCTTTCCGAGGATTCAGGACGTGGATTCAGGATGTGAATTATCGGTTTCGAGAGAGTGGGAAGATTCAGCTGATTCTGCTGTCTGTGATCGTGTTGGTTCAGTTCGGCCTACTCGTTGATAAGCGACGGCAGGTGTCAAAGGAGTAGGAGTGGAGATTTCTTTGGTATCGGATTTGTCGTCAGCAAGGGCGCTGAATCGGTTTCGTGACGTGGTGTAGATGTGTGGCCACTTGTAGACACAAGTGACAGAATATGGTAGTTAGTTCTTTTGTTATGACTTGAGTTAAATACTAAGTCAATGATGAAGTATTAACGACAGTCAAATCATCAAGGTTCTGTAGCCGACTTAAAGAGTGCTGCTAGAAGCAGTATTGTCTTTAAAGTGCAAGTAGAACGTTTCCAGTTAAGAACTAACTAAGGAATACACTTGAGTATTCTACGTATTTATACTAGAAGAGTTGGTCTGTGCGAGATAAGGAATCGAGTCATTGAGAGTCCGTACGAGTCATGCATAATGGTGGCATAGCCACATGAGTCGGAACGAGTCATACAGAACAAAGTGAGTCATGTAGAAATGGGAAGAAGAAAATGAGGCAGCGCATGTGTGTCACGTGTGCGAGAAGTGTTGTACAATAAAGAAAGAAATGAAATTCATAACACTTATTATCTGAGACATTCGGAAATCCTCGGATCTCCTATGTTGTGTGAGCGCATGACCAGAATTTCCATCGGAGTTTGTAGCAGGAGAATGAGGGTCCGATGGCCTGGTATGGCCTGTGGACAGATTTGTCTGACCCTTACCCTATGGCTACAATAGCCAATTCGTGTGGATCAATTAATACATTACTACAGTAGGTACCTGATCGGGCTCGTTTGATCTGTACAGTGTGTGGCAGTGTCACTTCCGTCCCTTCCATAAGGCTTGGTATTAGCCAACTGTCTTATGTGTTGGACATTGGACATTCATCCTCTCCAAACACCTCCAAAGGCTTTAGAACATGATGGGTACCATTGTATGGTTACCCACCATGTTGACGAGAGGATTTGGGCGAGCTTAACCAACACAGCGAGAGTGGCACACAGCCTAGTTGGGTTCAGCAATAATACAAATTATTGCCACATCTTTCCTCCCTCAATCAATTGGGGTCTACAACCGGAATTGATTGGACATTGCAGGGTATCTTTCGTCTCACTCTCAGTAAGTCTCCATTGACCAATGCCCATCGTAGACATATTATCCAGGAACTGTGTGGGGTATCGTCCATGGGTTCAGTGGGATCAATGCCCTTGAAGAACTTGATGGTCCCAATATCCACAGATTGAGTAATGGGCTTACAATGGGTGTGGATTTGCATTACACCTTTGATGACCTTGGATTATGGTTCGAAGCAGTTCATATGAGTGATACTCTCACAGTCTTCCTTTGCAAATCCAATTCCTCCGATTCAGAATCAGCCCAATACCTATAGAGTTTGCACCTTAAATCCAAACAATTCAAGTCTCATTTTCCTTCCGCAAAATCATATTATCACATTCATGACAACTTCTGCTGCCTTGGACCTCCCGGACCCAAGATACCTCAAGCTACATGTGGCTGTCTGTCAAGTGACACATATGTGTGGTGTTGCGGAATACCTAGATAAGCATGATCGTGAGGTAAAAATGATGAAAGTTCTTGCTCACAACAGTTCATCAGGTGATATTTTGGCATCTCGACTTTATAGATTAGCTCTTGTCGCTTAGAGAGCGAGTTTATTCGCTTTGCTCAATAATCATGTTATCTCGGTGGTGATAAACCTTTTTTCAGAGCTCACCTGCATTTTCCCTTCGGAATTGTGAGACGATTGGCAGGAGCCATGGTTTCTGTGGCCTCAGCAGTGTGGTCCAGCGGATGCTACATAATTTTTTCCGGGTACTTCGACACCCCAGTTAGCACTGAGTGACAGTCGTTGGTGCAGCCATGATCATGTGATGGATTCAAGAAATCAAGTCGTTCCAAAGAAAGTGTTTCACTTCTCTTTCCAGTGGCCATTAAAACAGATGCAGTTACACTCAAGTCTCATCTAGGTTGGTCCTCTTTTTCTCACTACTGGGCTGACCAAGCTCGGCTTTAAAAAACTGTACTGCCTGTTCGATTGTAAGCTTGTCAAGATGAGGGTGCTTGCCATAGCACGTGAAGGAGGGTAAACCCATTGAGCTAGAGGGGTAGACCCCAGAGAGTTGGGCATGGACATCATTTCAAGACGGAAACACCTGTTTCAGTTCCAAGAATAATAATTAAGGCCCATAAGACAAGAACATTTCCAAGAAAAAACATGTGCGATATAGTATTTTGTAATTGTGCGGATAGAAGGGAAACAACTTACAAAACCAATGAGATTAAGTCACAATGTGATTTTTAAACCATTTCACAACGTCTTTTGTAACAGGCCCCAAATTGACCTCTGGCATACCCATAAAGAAATTGAGCAAAGGTTTGAGGTGAACACCAAAGTCATCCACAAGAATGTGTATTTTCCATCGCCCCAAATTAGATGATATTGTTCAAAAAGAACTTTGCCACCACCAGCCGAGATGAGGATGCTGGATGTGGTGACTGGAAGGCAAGCTGGGAGTCGATATATGGCAGGAGTTTCACAAGCTCAGGGTCTGAGGTGAGTATACCAGCCATCACGCACCGCTGAAGTCTTCCATCCTGGCTTGCAAAATGGTGTCCAAGTCACAGTTCGTGACATAGCTCTCTGGGATATGAGGGAGGAGGTCGAGATATGGTGCCACCATTATCGAGTGGGCCAGAAGAGAAAGACGACCGAGTCAGGTGTACGCAGATATGTGACTGGGAGTGGATCTGGAGTAGATTCGGAGGCTGTTGGCGGTGTGTGGTGGCTGTCCTGGACTGATAGACAGACAGATGGGTGGCAAACAATGAAAGGCTCTAGGATGCAAAGTGACAAAGTAGACACATGCGCATGGGTATAAACATAAGCAGAGTCGTGTGATGTGAGGAGGTAGTCGGTGTAGACTCCAGAAAACTGGATTGTGTGTGTGTGAGAGGAGACCAGGAAGAGTGGAGTTGATAATGAAAAGAAGACACCATGACAAGATGACATCATCCTCTTACTCGAGTACAGATACGGCTGTTGGTAGCAGTGTCAGTATGCCTATGGTCATTGGTGTCATTTCAGCCTCAGTAATGGCATCACTGTTGATATACCTGCACTGTCAACTGCTGCAGGACTTGAACTCAGGCTTGGACTGCAAACCAGTATTGACCTATCCTTCTCCTTGTGGTCTTCCTGTGCCCAAAGCAACGATCAAGTTAGGAAATACAGGAGAAAATGTCGAATTGATTATGTTCTCATTTTTCCTGGGACTGTAC
>Ga0247741_1001651_pt1 | contig 12371 bp, 8 predicted proteins | sample UWRJL213509R2_FD_180945 | JGI IMG/M metagenome (GOLD analysis project Ga0247741, IMG submission 180945) | Plant litter microbial communities from Arlington Agricultural Research Station in Wisconsin, United States - UWRJ-L213-509R-2 | ecosystem: Environmental > Terrestrial > Plant litter >... | reverse complement strand
TTCAAGGACGTACGTACGAATGTGTCCTGCGCTCACGACGACGACGACGACGAAGGAATCGGACCAGAGAGCAAAGCCGGAGACGGCGATGAACGCCAGATAGCCGCCGCAACGGAGCACGTGAAGACAAACCTCAAAATCATCCTGGTGGCTATCGTGAAGAAAAGGCATTTGAATTGGGTGCCTGTTAGGTGCGTTCGTTTTATCTATCTGGCGGCGCTGTAGTCTGCAGGGTTATTGCTTTGCTCTGTTTGCTCTTCGGAGCGGAGTGTCGTTGATTTCGTGACTTTCCATTGCTTTGCGTCGACGAAATATCGTCCCTTCACCTCGTTCTGCCTTGCTTTTCAGATCGTTGTTTCATCATCGCTTCGGTTTTCAAAGTCTCCTTGTCGTCACCCTTCCTTTCCTTGATATTTTTGCGTGTCGTTGCATTTTCGTTTTCTCGTTTTCTCTTCGCGACTTGTTTCTTTTCTTTCGCCCCAACATCGTGTCCTACCTCATCTTCATCGTTTCCCAACACTGATCATTTCTTTAGACACGCATACCAATTAGGAAAACCAACGACCCCAAGGTCCGGTTTACTCAGTACTCTGACTCAGACTAAATTCTTTCGTTTATTCAGGTCTGGGTTGGAGCTCGACAGGATTGGCGCCGTGGCGGTGAACGAGAGTCCGAGGTAGCGCGAACGGGAGAGCTGGGGATCGCTAAGTGGTCAAGGCATTTCCCATATGCAGGCGGTGTGAAGAGATCGTTTGACGACGGATGTTGGGCGAAGAATGTGACGAGGAGAGGAGAGGATTCATTGGTGCATGCGCCTGAGTGACGATCGCAAGTCCGACTGAAGCAAGTTGAAGCCGCCCACCGAGTTCTTTGGACAATTACGATGGCACCAAGCAAGGCACCAAGCACACGAAGCTGTGATGCTCATTGCTCTTCTTTTCCGCCCACTAGCAACATTTAATTTTTTTTGCACGTCGCTTCTACCGCATTTCAAGCGCTTCTCTGCTTTCAAGATCTAGTTCCAGCTTCAGACTTCACCTCGCCACCACCCGATGCCCTCGTCGCTTTACTAGCCGACCGCGATACTGCACCTTACGTCTATCTTGGTTTGCGGCCAAAAATCGGTTTATCAAGAAGACCAAGGCGGCCCTACAGGCGCGGTCCTACCCCGTCCGCACACCTTCCGACTCAAGCTCATCCCTACCAATTCCGCTCCTGCAGACGGACCAAGATGAGGTCCGATGCATCAAAATCAACACCAATACTGTGACAACGAGGTCAAGGACGAATCCACCCCCGCTGAGTGTGTAGCCGATGTGCAAATTCTCAAATTCTTGCCTTGGTGGATGTACAAGCGAGGGCTATGGCGGGTTTGAGGGTTTATTTGAAGGTGGTAGTAGACAGCGAGGAGAAGGATGGGACGAAGGACATGATAGTTAGGTGGTTGGAAGCGAGAGGTTCGCGGATACCCTGAGCTTTGAATTTGAGGCATATGGAAAAGAATCAGTTCAGTTCATAGATTTATTCCGTTGCGAAGAGCGAAGGGGAGGAGCTGTGCACATGTATCATATACGATGTTTTTTGGGTCTGGGCAATCACGCTCGAGATGAATCCAATAATGCTTGGGCAAGCCCGACACAGCAAGGATCTAGCAGGAGGTGAGGTACATCCTCGTTGACTTGCATGTCGAATTCAGATTAAACGTCTTGTATCGGAAGTATAATTGGTGAAGGAAAGCACCTGTAACTACATTCAAAGACTTTTTGCGTACCATAGACCAAGTAACTATCCGACTCTAGTCTACATCCATTCTATCCATACCGTCCACAACAATATCTCCCCCTAATGGCATAGCTCTGATAGGTCGACATCGATGGAGATACTGCCCGATAGATTTCTTTGCTTTCCTAGTTTCCCGTGGGTATGCGGTGCAGAAAGTGCTAAATATGCAGTTGGTGGCAATGGATGCGAGGTGTGAGTCAGGCGGTAAGTTCGCAAGGAGGAAAGGGAGAAGTTGCAGGGCGTATTGGTATGTGCACCATAGGTCATAGTTAGACGCATACTCTGTCCGGTAGCTGAAGAAGCGGAGGGGAACTCGCACGCCTACTTTGCCAGCCGGCAGGCCAATAAAGTCATCGGGACGCTCCAGACGGTCGCCCCACCACGTAGAATGGACATCTTGTTGATCCAATAAGCGGCGCCCACTTGAATAGCGGTGTCTTCCTTTTCGAAAACGTGAAAGAGATGGTCGCGTCTTCAATCTTGTGAAATATATCGATTTTAGAAGTGGTTTCAGTGACTTTCTACTTTCAGCAGAGTGGCCGCCGGACTGGAGGTAAAATAGACAGGATAAGGCGGTCTCCAAGTGTATTTGGGGAACCCTCTGAGCCAAGATGGATGCCAGTAGGGGATGTACTCCTGATTTCAACACAATTTTTGGTATGAAGATCTCAGTGAGATCATCCACCGGAAGATCATGACGTCGTTGCGGATGGGCGATCGGGGCTAAAAATAAAGGTCTTCCCCACCAGATCTCTGTAGATGAGCGATGTAAATTCCTTCCCTTGTAGCCGAGAGTGAGAATGGCGCAGAAACCTGGGCAGTGCTGCTCATAGAGCTGTAGCAATCCTATGACATATTGCTCATAGAGCCCTCGGTGCCGACTATAGAGCGTGTTTCGGTTTCCGAATGCCTTGATTTAATGTCAACCAAATCAGAGGTATGGTTCATACTAGAGTGAACGTACCGAGCTTTGCAGATAATCAATGACATACGGGTAATAGTACAAAATATCCCCAGAATCCACACCACTGCCGCCCCTTAAAGATGGATCGGGCAAGGTCATTTGTTGGAGCCTCTGCTCCAGCTCATCCGTAGGACTTGCCTGTATTATTGAAGAATAGAAGAACGCAAATACATCATCTATCTCAGATGTGTAATATTAGCATGGTTTCAAGGAGCTCTCTCCCCGCTAAGAAATAGGCAGTATAAGACATCAGACTCACCTCGAAAATCCCAAATCTTAACATTGTCATGTCCAGCGTCAAGATAACTGCACCAAATGGCCAGATCAGTGTGGATGGCCGCGACGTTGAATGGGAGGCCCGAGAACCGAATGGGATCTGATAAGAAATCGAAGAGAGAAGCATGAAGGACACGAAGTTCAATGTCATCACCCTTGTATTCGATAAGGGAACCCAGATCTTCTAGACCACGCTCCACGTCTCCAGGATTTAGACCCAGGATTCGTTCCGTGTTTTCTGGTGTCATTATTTCAGAGGGAAAGTCATAAGCATAACCATTATCCCATGGAACATCTATTGCTTGCGTCGACAGCAGGCACATCCCAATGATACGCAGTGCCAGCTCTACGTCCTCGCAAGAGAGCAATATATGCCTATACAACACGTCAAGTTGTACGAAAGGAGACCCTCCCGACGGAGGTCGCAGATTGAGGACCATTTCGAGCCGGAGTGTTGGGCTATGTCGCGATGATGAAATGTATCTGATGATCGTTGCTGGATAGATGAATTGGCCGGACGACTTCTGCGCCAGATCTGCTGTGACTTGTGATGAGGGCCAGTCCTGAGGGATGTGGCGTCTCGAAGGATGGGTCCGCTTGATTTCGTCAAACTTGGCAGACAGAAAATACCCCACGTCCTCCACCGACTCAGGTTCGTCGTCTAGGGAGTGTCGTGAGGATACTTCAACAACAGGGGTGGCATTGAAGACCCTTGCAATCGGGACTTCGGGTCGACTGGTGATGAGAAATTTGAGCGGCACAGAATGCTGCCCAGCGGCTCCCGAGATTACGTGCAAGAGGATGGTCCGTTCTTCGTGGTCCAAGCATTCATCAAGACCATCTATGACGATGACCATCGGATATACCACACCTTGCTGGGAGAGTTGGCGGAGAGGTTCAAAGATGAGCCGCTGGAATTGATGCGCGAATGAACGGCTCAAGATGAGAGGATCCTCATCGAGTGTGGCAATGATTAGGGGTCGAGATTCTGGGACAGAGAGAGCAATGTTATATGCGAGGGTTGCGACGACAGATTTTATGTGGTTCCGGGATGAATCCTGGCGAGAAAAGAAGAAAGTGGAGAGGAGTTGCTGATGATCATGAAGAATTTCGGCCATGGTTCGAGCGATTGCGGACTTGCCAGCTCCAGCCGCACCGTAAAGCCACATGATCAGAGCAGATATATTGATTAAAAGATTGACCCAGTCTCCAATCTTCTCGAGGACAGCAACACGGGTGTTTTCGTGACATCGGGGCGCATCGAATTGATGACCAGAATCGTAGAAAGCGTTCGGAGTAGCTGCCTTTCTCAGAATCTTGAATCCTTCTTGCATCGATTGACCCAACGTCAGTTTCATTTACTTGCAGAAGAGCTGGTAAGCGGCACACCTTTCCCAACACCTTCATAATTCTGGAAGGTCCCGTGTTTCACATTTACAATGCAATGATTGAACTGGCTCGACGAGGCCATCAGATGCTAGCTCGTACACGAACGAACGGCGGGAAGGAGAGTGTCGTGAGCTGTTATAACTGACAAAGAGCAGAGTGGTATGAATTCAAGGACTAGGAATGCGTTGATTCCATGGTTGATATTTGTTTTGACCTTGACGGCGCACAGAGAAGCCGCGCGTAAACATCATTGCTGTGAAGAAAGATCACACAGCCTCACAAGTCTCCCCAAAACATGATGTCTGGCCACTCTATTTCAACAGAGGGCCTCGTATTTACTTTCAAATCTCGTTTAAGTATAACAGGCTCCGCTTGAGATAGGGAATCTACCACATCTATTTACCACCACCAAGCGTAGATAACAGCCCTCGAAAACTATCCAGACTCCTTGTCTTGGTGCATAGCCTAGTGAGGCTATGCTATCTGGCCGCCACCCACGTTTCCAAGTATTAATAGAATCGGTCTTCTTTGCAGCCCAAAATCCGCCAGGTATTTATCTATTTCGTATTTTTGAATAAATAAATGGGATCAGTAGGTGATAATAGTCTTCAGGCCAAAATTTGACCTGTTTATAACAGACCGGGTTGATGAACCACCACCTTCTATATAATCTTTATCTTTAGGCGCTCATAATGCATGCCAAGCGCCCACACTCGTAAATTGACACACGTGATACTGCCGGGATGTCGGCTTTGACCGCGTCCAATGGCAAAAATACCACTGCGTCGTTGCACCTTTTTTCACGATATCTGCTAGTGGCATTGATATTATCCTTGTGCTGAAGACCTGTCGACTAAGCTTTTGAATTGGCACAATCTGGTAGACGATGACAACGGCAATGGTAATCTCGAAGCTCGTTGTAGGACAGACAGCTTACCCGGCTGTTTTCGGTAAACTACTATGAAGAAAGACCTTCAGATTTTTGGTGAATTTGTATACGGAGTCCAGACAGAAGACGATCTGGGACGGGTTTTTGACGACCGCAACCGTAGTCTCAATGATCCTCGTATCACAAGGAAAACCTCGAGATTGGTTATGTATACGGAGATTATATGAGATGTTTTTCTGACTTCGAGGTATGTTGAAAACATTTTTCGTGTCCCCCACGCCCTCTGTACCTTCTTTTACGCGTTATTCACCCAAGTAATTTTTTTCCGGGACTCAGCAAATATCAAAGTAGCGTAGTGAGTGAGGTGCGTTTATTCTTGACTCGCGTGTCGAGTTCTGACTATGACTACAGACGCCCTGTGAAAAGCCCGGCGTCGTTTCTTCCACCTACCTTCGACACTTCAAAGGTGGTTGGCTCATCTAATCTCCAGAGTCGAAGCTTTAATGCCTAGGCGCTAAGCTTCAAATTGTCGCGCTCAAGCTCAATCCTCATGGCACCGTCAAACCAATGGTTGACCAAAATATGTCTCCAACATACGCCTTCACTCATGGCTCGACTTTCGATGAAGACACACCGAGCTCGACTTGATTGACTGGGACCTAGGTCTGAAAGCTGGCTTTGATATCTGTCTCGGTACTAAGGCTTCGACACCTGATGCTTAACGTTCAACGTTGACCTCTACACCAACATCGGCTACCAACTCCCTTCGAAGTGGACAAGATTCAAATGTATGATTCATCGTTCTTTCTTGCTACTTGGGAGAGCATACTAACTATTTCTGTGCAGCTCGTCGTAATTCGCTATATGGCCAGCTATATTCATCGAGGTCGAAGTAGTCCTCGTCTTCGACAAACCGCATACCTGGACAGCGAGGACAACCGGTGATGGCGAGAGTGGAGGTCATGCAGGGATGGCGAGAGGTAGTTGAAAGACCCGTGCCAGTCTTAACGCTCACAACGAGAGCGTCGATAGCGTCAGGTCCGTTGTACTAATGGCATCCCTTGGTTTCCCATCTTCCAAGCTAACCATGATTACTTTTAGACCACCGCGACGACGGTCTCCATTATCATCTGACAATGTTTAGGACCTCTCAAATGTAGCCGGCATCTTATGTTCGACGGAACTTGCTGCTGGGCGGGAGTCAGTGGTTGGCAGGGCACGAATGTTGTAGATATTCATGTTGGTGCCGGTCAGACGGCAAGAGGACGCGTTCGTCTGGGTTGGAGTCTGCGAGCACTGGCTGGGGGATGGGGGATGACGTCGATGATGCGTTGATGCGGATGCGTCGGATGATATCCGCGGAACACAGCACACGAAGCCCAGAAGCCCATGACTGGCATCTCAACTCGGCCCGACTACAGTCTGCCGCCACCTAGCCCAGCCGCCGCCATGCATCAAGCTCAAGCTCAAGAACCGTCTGTGGTTCGCCCTTACAGTGTTCGGTGTTCGGTGCTGAAGCCTGCCAGCACTGTCCGTCTGCCTGTCGCAGTTCCGATTCTCCTTCTATAACTACCCTAGCCTTCTATACTGTCGACGTTAACTCTTAGAGCTTGGTGTCTCATCCGTGTCGCTGAGCTTTCGTTCTCATCACTCGTGGATTTTAGACAACCCACCACTACCAATGCCACCAGACGACTACCTGAACACGAGTCCGACGCTATACAACATGACCACTGATAAGTCAACGTCTAATCCAACTCAACTCAGCCCAAGAAATGCGATGAGCTTCTCATATACTACCTCCTGCGCAAACCCACTGGACAATCGTAGGACATCATGATGGGGCGTACGTCGCTGGCGAGGCCGGAGATTATATCGACGAGGCGGCGTCATCGCCCACAGGTGGTATTGGCGCTGAAAGATCATAACGAGATTATCGATGGGTAAGTACACTTTTTGGTCGTTTTGGTCCTTTTTTTGTTTGTTTGGGATAGGTTAGGCTTCCCATAATCCAGTTACACTACATATTGAACGTTGTCGTTCGGCAGTCCCTGACACTCCTCAATCTCCCTCACTCATGTTGTCCTCGTTCTTATTCTCATCTTCATTTTCTGCATCTCCTCGTTCCTGTTCTTCCTCGTTTAATACTACAATAACTAACGAACACTCTATCCCACAGCAACCCCAATCCAATACGCGAGCGCCATTTCCTTCTGGACTAAATCGAGCATGTTCAAGAACCCTCGTAGGTGCTGCACTGACGTCGAGCGGGTGCGAATCTCAACTCCGAGTCCGAGTCGTCTAGCAGTGGTGACTCGGTGGAGAACACGAAAACTAATGAGGAAGCAACCACGGAAACTAACAAACGGCAAGCCATGCTCCTACCGACTCGGAGGAGCGCTACTGAAGACCTCTTCGCATATACCCAGCACATGCTCCCCAAATCTCATACCGCATCCATCATCACCCCAAATTCCCATACATGACATTCAAGACCAAGACCAACGACGATATGCGTCTTCCCCGAAGGTACCTCGTACACGGAACTTTGTATCGTGCAGGTTATGAGCGGAGTTGGGGGGATTGGGGGGTGGGCCCGTTAGTTGGATCGCGTTCATGATTCATCAAAATCGAGGACGTACGAATGGAGGGTAAAGGTGGAGACGACGACGGATATACCCACTGCGATGGTACACGTGAAAATAATCCCAAAACCCGTCCCAACGACCATCACATACGCAGGTATTCGAGTTGGGCTCCTGTTAGAGTGCGTTCTTTCATTTTTGTCAGCCGTTATTCCAGTTCAGAGTCTCGTCTCCTGATTTTCATATCTTATTTCTTTCTTTTCGTTACATTGTCGTTTGAATGTCCACCGCGCTCTTATCCCTACCTTCGTTTCCTAACTCACCTGCGTCGCGAGAGGTATCATCATCCGGGCCGGTCCAGTTTCTGTATTTCAGTTCCGTACTCTTTCCGGTTCTTCAAATTCTCATCATCATTTATATCTATGTTTCCTCTGATCTGATTCTCAACGTGAACAGGTACGGATGATTCCTTGGGATGGTCAAATACGCTTACATATTCTCTGGTACTTCAGAGCGACGCGGCCGTGACCCAACAGAAGACGGGTGAAGAGATCATAAAAAATGAAATAAACTGCGTTTGGAGGGCGGGGACGGTCTGACTCCGAGATCCTTCGGTAACGGTCGGCTTGGTGAAAGTTGAAGTCGAAGTCAATGGAGTGACATTGTGTGGAGGTACGTTGTGGTTTTCTTTTTGGCGTTGGCGTCTGAGGGAGTGTGATGCTCTCCAGTGGCTTCTCGAACATGTCGTTTTAACGAGCGAGTTTTGGCATGCCTTTTATTCGTTGCTCTACGTCGCGTCGTTCCCTGTCTCTTGTACTTTCACCTTGCTGTTAGATCGTGATGCTGACGATTTTCTCCACATCGTCTAGCTTTCATCAACATACTGACTTACATCAACCACCACTAATGCGGATTGGATCGCTCGAACATCTTCAGTCATGGACGAAAATGCAGCGGACTCAGCGGACTCATCACGCGACGGAAGGCAATGACATTTGCTTAAGATTCTCTGGATTTTCATTCGTGGACACGATGAACCAGAGAAATCTCCTCCCGCTGCTTCCCAGCTCCCTTACCACGTCCAAGCCCGTCGCATTCACGAAGCACGCATACTCACAATCATAGCGCTCTCCAAAGGCTTTTGCGCAATGTAGCACGCACACTTGACGACTCCATCTCCGTCAACACCTCCCTCCTGGCACCTCACACCTTTCCTCTCTGTGTCACTGGGAACTCGAAGCGGCTAGGATCTGTGAAAAAGAGCGAAGCTGAGGCAAGTTCCGGAGGTATTCTTGGCCGTTAATTATTGCGAAGCGTTCCAACGTTTGGAATATGTTTTGGAGGGGGGCGAGTTCAGGACGACCTGGAACCATACTCTCAGGCGTCATCGATTACTCGCAGGGTATGCACCATCGACGCCAGGAACGTTGTACCAAATCGCGTCCGTATTAGGCGGCCGTCGTATGTGGTGAGAAAAGAAGGTGGCGAGGAGTTGCCGTCGACCATGAAGCCTCTCTGCCATAGTGTGGGCAATGGCGGATTTCCCTGTGCCAGCAGCCCCGTACACCCACATAATGAATGCCGCGATTTCAACAACGAGGTCGACCCAGTCGCCAAACTTCTCGAGGACAGCAACGCGGGTGTTTTCGTGGCATCGAGGCACGTCGAATTGATGACCAAGTCGTAGAAAGCGCTCGGAGCCGCCGCCTTCGTCAAACTTGAAATCTCGAATCCGGCTGACCGCAATCAGGCTAGCGCAAGTACAAGTGCTCGCAGGATATATGAACAGGTAGCACACCTTAGCCAGCAGCCGATCCGTAGCTGATGTTATGTTGCGTTAAAATCCCCACTCAGATTGCTCAGATTACTTCGATTAAACATGGTATGGGCGGTGGACGGTGGTATTGAAGGCTGCATTCGACGTGAACCAAAGCCAGGGGAAGGAGAGTTGGGTGGAGCTCGAGATGATGGTTCTCGATATAAGAGCAAGGAATGTGTTACATGCATTGGAAATGCTTCTGAAAGCTGTCAGAGAAACTTTGCACATAGCTGTTCAGATCTTGGCACCAGCCTCCTCCCCAGGCCCTATTTCGACGTTTATAATTAGTGACACAGCTTCCCAAATACCTTTGTAATTCTGGAAGGTGTTTAACGTTTACAATGTTGTGATTTCAACGACGCCATCGGATGCTATCTCTTACACGAACGTGAGTTCCTGTATCTGACAAGGAACGGTGTATGCGTTCAAGGACTAGGGTTGATTTGCGGGATTCGTTCTCTCGTATGAAACTGCCGCGTCTAATTAGTCCAGGGAGGGTAATACAAGCTGATATGTGGTCATATTCCATGGCTAGTGGAACGATGGTTAAGTGGGATTAGGGAAGGTATCCACGCGCACAGCCGATTTGATCTGGTCAAGTTCGGTCTTCACTCGAAAAATTCTTGACTGCTAGAATAATGCCGGACCTGGAGACCTCTCAGGGAGGACGTCGAGGTCAATCGGCAGGTGATCGTACACAGATATTCCCCTATCGTCCAGAAATCGGTATGCCAATCCTAGGTCCAAACCCTCTTCAATGTACGGTCGAACAAATTCTGCCATGGGTTGTTTTTGTTCTCGACTGAATACCAATCCAAGTGACTTCATCTTCGACAGTCCTGGAAGAGTTCCTGCTTGCTTTCTCGCGAGGAAATCAAGCACATCCTGGTCTGAGGATACTGTGGCTATTGACGATTCCAACACCTCGAGTTCTGGACACAAATATTCCCCAGATGACGATGGAGAGGAAAAGGATTCGAGCAAGTCGGTGTCTGTGGTTCTTGTGCTTTCGTTACCATTCATTCTCGGGGTCCTTAGTGTGGCAATGATGAGTTTCTTAAGGTGCGGACAACAGCGAAGACAGGATCTGAAAATTTCTTCTGAGAAAAACTCGATGTTCGTGGTCAACGTCGTGATTGAATGTCCTTGTTTCCTGAGCAACGATAGGAGGGGAGGTTGAGCACTGGATCTGTGTGTCCACTGGTAATTTATCTCTTGGAGAGCAGGGAGTTCCAGCGAGTCAAATATCTCGGGATAAACAACCTCGGTGTGATAGTAGAGAGAAAAATTCTCTAGGAATGGGAGTGAAACGACTGTGCCAACAGACGACTGGAACGTTTGTTGGTTCGACGAAGGTATTGGGGTAAACATGTAGAATTGGGCACCCAGCTTGAAATTCACAAGACGAGTGCAGGATTTAAGCAGATCAAAGATCTGAGGTACCTCAACAGGACCCAGATTGTGATACAGCGAGAGGTGAGATAGCGCAGCCCATTTAACAGACAAAGAACAAATGTCTTGGGTAAGATAGGACACCGACAAGATACGAAGATTAGGGTTCTCAAACAACGAAAGCTGGCTTGAACAGATTTCAGCGTTTGTGACCGCAGGAGCCTGAGGCGACCAACTTGAACCTCCCTCGCCGAGGTCACGGATCGTGATCGACTCCAGCAAGGGCATTTGTCGCCCATCGAGTGCCATAAACATCGCAACATAGTATTTGGGGGCAGATACTGAGACCCTACGCCACCGGGTCAATTGGAGCAGAAGTAGCGAAATGATATCGTCGCAGTGTCGGTAGGGCCCTACCGTGTTCGGATTGGTTCCGAACGTGAAGGAGAGTGGGCAGTTTTTGGATCGGCTCAACCACTCGCGTACGGCAGTTACACGCCTCATCATGCGCAGATCCGTGGCGGTTTCGTCGCCTGCCGCTCTGAGAAAGGGGGGATTGATAGGGATATGGATGGATGCCCAAAGAAGAGGCGTGTTCAGTGCGATGCGACGCCAGCTGCCACAGACTTGGGTCAGCAGAATAGGCGCTTCCTTCTTGGTAATTATAGAATCGTGGTTGATGGGAAGGCAGGAGAGAAAGATCTCCTGCAGAACGTCCGTTGGAAGGAGATTACGTCTTGGCAAAGAGAGTAGCTTTCGATGAGCATCCATGTCATCTACGAGTTGCTTGTGCTGGTTTTCGAGCTCCTCGTATAATGCCTTGACACGAGCTAGCTCTGATAATATATGGGCTAGCTTGGGTATGTGTTCGTCGAGAATCTTCCTTATCTCGACCACCTCTTCATCGCTGGGGATGAAAGTTGTACCCAACCTGGATGCGAATGGTGATTTCATTTTGGTCTGATGAGTAACAATGTTCCGGTGACAAATGGAGCATTATGAGCTAACAGGAAGAATTAAAGACCTCAGAAACACTCACGTCTTGAACCATGGGTTATCAGCTCACGAGTAGCGCTCACTTGTGAGCGCTCTGAACTAAAGTTACCAAGAGCGTGAAGGCCTGACAGTGACGGCCCGAACCCACCAACGGGGCACGTGCCGCCCATTCCAAAAATAGGGCTGACCAGTGCTCTTCAGCTGGCTGGAAACTCTGTCGTCGGGTCTGGCACCCCACGACCACAATTCTTCTGCATAACTATCTGCTGTTGAAGTCGC
>Ga0247741_1001650_pt1 | contig 12375 bp, 7 predicted proteins | sample UWRJL213509R2_FD_180945 | JGI IMG/M metagenome (GOLD analysis project Ga0247741, IMG submission 180945) | Plant litter microbial communities from Arlington Agricultural Research Station in Wisconsin, United States - UWRJ-L213-509R-2 | ecosystem: Environmental > Terrestrial > Plant litter >... | reverse complement strand
TTTACCCACTTTCTGCTGCTATCCATCCATTCATTCCTGTCTGCGAATATTGCTATATGACTGATAAATATTATATTCCATATTACTCAATTCAAGACTCATATCGGACAGAAGAGCAGATCAAAGACCAGAACCTGTGTTGAATATGACAACCGAGCTCTTGCAATTGTGGGATGATACATCAGCAAAATCTGATTTCCGGCCATAGCGGATCATAGCCGACGTCACCTGAACTGTAGACTCTCCTACTCGGGCCATAGTGCGCATCGTATCATAGCGACCTGTAGGATAGGCTGAACGTTCCATAGCAGCTCATACTAGCAGCTAGCTCTGGTGAGGGGGCTGTGCCACATTTCACGCACGCGCGCGCTTTACGCACCAAGCGTTCAAAATCCTTGCCAGAGTTCACGCAACCTGCCCTAAACGGGCACGTGGCCGGTTGATGCCTCGGAACGGCAACTTCTCTCGTCTGCCAACACATCTTTTCACCACCACCATCACCTCTGCCCACCACAACTTTTCTACAGGCATGCGTGCTGGTTCCAGGCATGAGGGATTGCCATTTGGGTAGCACCACGGCGTGGATCAGGTAAGTATGCACCCCTTCATGGTGAACACAACTGAGTTGTATCCCAGCAGCCCAGTCTCCACCAGCGCACTTGCGCTGAGTCGGGGAACTCTCCGCCTCCGTGAAGAGCCCGGACTTAGCGTATTCGCGCTCGGTCCACGTCCTTCATTGTGAGGTGATGTGTTCCCTGGGATTGCAAACGCCGCAGATGATGCCTACAACGTGCCATGTCAACTTCAACATGGATGATGGTCCCCAACACCCGCCACGCCGACTCCAACCACCACAGCTTACCGCGAAAGACGCCGACAGCCGCCCAACTACTACCATTCAACCAGCACCAACATACCACGAATGACAACGTTGGCCCACAGCTGCCACCGCGTCACTCAACCGCTGCTGACGTGTCGTGAACGCCAGTCACCAGGACCCCCCTATGTTATCCTGAACGTGTCGCTACGCCAATGCCAGTGCTCGCCACGTTATACCCGACCATTGTGAACATCGATAAAGGCCAGCCATTGCAAGCGCCCCGTTCGTAAAATGAGGGTCCAGGAATGTAAGGAAAGGGTCAATAATATAGTTCTATATCATTGTAATAGCTTAGTTTATGTGCATGTAGCCTCTATTGTAGCGAAAAATATATCTTGTGTTTTCTTATGATTTCGTATTGATATTATGGTTCATTTTGTATAAGTATTGATAATTACATTTATCGAAGTTGGGCTGTGCTCTATAGTAGTGCCTTGAGGGTCTGTAGAGCTCCATAGCAGCCCATAGCGGCTGGTGCAGCCTCTGGAGTGCTATATCGGCCCGGCAGGGTGCTACGTACCTAAGGACCCTTCCTACAGCCCTATGCGGCTATGCAGTGCTCCATAAGTGTTGCAGAGCAACACCTGGGTTTGCTGATGTACCAATCCTCGAGACTCGCGGCCGTCTGCCATCCCGATCCTCAAAGCTCCTAGACCTATCCGTCGCAGGAGGCTATATTTCATAGAATCCCGTAGACCTGGCTCGATGTTAGGTATGTCCCTCCACTCTCCAGGAGAGCCTCGGGCTGAAGGTTGTCGTCTGTACCATCCCGTGCTGCTGGGTCCAAACGTTGACTCTAAAGCACACCTTTCCATCCGAACACTCAAACATACTTGCCCCTCCATCCGTCTAGATCTGCTGACATAACGACCTCTTACTTCCTCGCCTTGACTCTGCAGTATCCTTTCTGATACTTGTCCCTGTCGAACAATCTGAGCTACCAAGGACTATGAACGCTGGCCACTCGTTTCAGGACGCTGTATTCCGTAGAGGTTGGCTGAGCCCTTCTTGGCTCGATATCAGGTATGTCTCTGCCCACTCGTGAATGCGGGCTTCAGGCTAAAGACACCATTCTATCAGAATCTCTCTATATTACCCCCTCCGTTTGCACCAAACCAAACGCTTCCTCACTGGCCCACTCCAAAACAAGTTCTTTGAAATTCATCCAGCCAGCAAGCCATTCTAAATGCCGACGTTTATTTGCATGCCCTGAGCAACCTCCGGCTTGTCTACTCTAGCGTCTCTTCTCCATCCGCTAGCATATCATGACGCCTGCCTCCGACTAGCTGCTCCTTCGCATATACCCAAACTTTCAACCCTGAATATCCACAACGTCGATGTGTGCGCGCTATTCGTCCTGCACAAAGCTCATGCGACCGGCTCATCGATGGTTACCGTCAGCACCAGCCTTGGCCAGGCATTATTCCTACCTGTGAGTGAGTATATTACTCCGCCATCGACTTTCCCATACATGACCACCTATCACAGACTCTTAAACACCAAGGACGGCCGGAATCCCGACTAAGCATATACGAACGCGTTTATGGACTAACCTCTACGACTTCGCATCCCGCCACGTATTCGTGAAGCAGTAGTTTCGGTTTCCAGTTTTGTGACTTGTGAGAAAGCGAGAAAGGAAACAATCGCGTTCGATTTTCAGTGAAAGATGCCAGCGGTATGAACAATCCAGGATACTATGCTCACCAAGGTCCAACATATTCGCTGAATGCACGTTATTTCCTTTACGTTCCTTCTCCATCCTCCTCTTTCTCACTAACTACATTTCGCAGATGGACCGAGCAAACGTCTGTCACAGTGTCGGGCGCTGTAATGAAAAGGATATGGGTCACGAATATCCCAACGGAATATCGTCAATATCCATACTCGGTTAAATTTCAATATGTGAGTCGACTACCACACCTATTCCCCGCTTCTCGTGCAGTATATGCTAACAAAGTATGCTTCATCCTCAGATCGATTCTTACCGTTGGGTATGAGGACCTCAACTATGTCGAAAACCTGAACATGGTATATGATTCTCCACGAGGAAATGATTCTCGTCAGATTGACGCTCGTCTCAGGCGTCAGATGCTGAAAAAATATGCTATTCAACGACCACGTCGCCCCGGTGAAGAAATGCGGGTTTCGTCGGTCGCACTAACCAACCCGGATTGAGGGAATGAAAAGATTGCCTTAAATCTCGTAGAAGCGCTTCCATACAGCCTTCTACTCATGTCGATTCTTCCGTTTCCTACTTCAAATTATTTGTATCAAACCTCCTGTCTCTTTCACGATCTTATAATAAAACCACATATCAAACTTTGATCAACTTTTTATATGACGGTATAACGTCGACAAGACAGAACAGGAGGCCAACAATTAACAAGCGTCTCTGCCTCATATAACCACTACATATGCGAGATTAGAGATCATATAAGAAGTTTCATAGCCACGTACCTATAACCAGATGATGGTGAGTCTGAACTTTGAAGCATCGGAGCGCAGAAGGAGAAAAAAATCTGTATCAACCAAAGCATCCTCGCAGTGACATTCAGCCTGTCGGCAACGTCTGAGGCTTCTCCGGTCAAGTTCTCAGATTCATTCACAGCAAGCAACGCCACTGAATCGCTAGTCCAGGAAGTTTACCAAACCATCGATTGCTGACGCCAGCTCTTCGGCATCGCGATGTTCTTGGCGCCGTCCAACCCGATATATGGGGCTTTTCGTGCCTCCTCGGCCATAATGAACCCGGGTTCAACAGCGACGGCAGTAAGAAGGGGATGGGGGATGTGGGATTAAGGTGAGCTTTGGGTGCACTTGCCGCGGCTGGAGACGGGGAAATGACGGCTCTGGCTGCAGAGGCAGGTGGTATAAATCTGTATGCTCACGTCGACTGGTAGAGGTGCGTCGAAGGACGAAGCAAGGGAGGTATCAATCCCATTAGAGCAGGCGTTGACTAGTAGAGTGTACCTGAACAGCGACATGAGTACGAGTTACATTCTATGGGAGTGAATGTAAGTAGAAACATACCAAAAAAATGGTCCGCCACGCGACCTAAACCCTCACACCTCCATTTTCTGATGCAAGGACCAATAGTATGGTTGAACAAAACCACTCGAGAAGAGGAGGGTCGTGGCATATTGACCGGGAATGAAGCTTCATCTGTTAGAGAGCACACCGGCCATCAATTCGATGGTTATTCCAACCGGCGCTTGCTGGTCCATTGTGTTGATTGCTGCCTTCCCGATTCAAGCCATTGAAGGTTTGCCGAAATTAACCTGCTCATTTATGCACTCAGCTCGTCGAAGAACCACCAGCGTGAGTGCTGATAGAGAGCGCTTAACATCGACTTTCGGCACGTATGCCAGGAAGCGGGAATCGTAGATGAGAGAGATCGTGGGCGAGGCCAGAGGAGGGGTACGCGAAAGCGGAGATTTCGACCTTCAAGCAAGTAGGTCAGATATAGGCCCCCAATGTCGAAAGGAGTTGAGGGGGGATCAGGCGTCAGGACGTTGAAGTTGCACGAAGGCAGACTCTTGGTGAGTGTGCTTGCCCACAAAACGAAAACGTCGTCTTTCGTAAGATGCGCGAACTTTCAAAGTGGCCACTTCAAGTAGTAGTACGCCAAAAGAAGAGAACGCCCTGTGGTGCAAGAAATCCGACGTACTGCAAGGTAAAAATGATTGGTCGGTAGGCCTCTAATGGAAAGTTAAACCACGCACTGGACGAGATGAAACCTTCAAAATTCCAATCTCTTCGAATTGTCTCAAACGGCACCAGCGACCTCAGATGTCTGATCCCACCACCCGTCTCCTGGTTCTCGAACGGCCATCCAATTCAGAGGGAACTGCAAGCTAAGGACCTAAAGTAAGAGATTCGTAGGTCTGCGATGGTGACGAGCAGTGGACGTTCTTTGCCGTTGGTTATCAGGCCTAGATGAAGGGGCAGGTACTGAGGCGCGTCTAGTACGGCCCTCGGTATAGACATGCGTCCTTTCACTCAGATTTCCACGTCAGGCGGTTTAGTTCGCTTGGATGGGTCGTGGGCATGGAGATGGGGAGATTATTGGTGGGAAATGAGTCGGAGATTCGTACATGGGATCGGTCATGTTCGAGTAGGAGTCAACGAGAGGGTTGACGGACGTGGATGGGGAGCCGTCCTGGCGATAAAAGATCTTCGCCCATGAAAGTGATATAAGGACTCATTTCAGCAGCACAGACGATGTCCAGCTGAGACAGACAGCGAGCAGAGGTAGTCACAGAGCAAGGGATGTGAAATTGAGGTAAAATGGTACGTTGAGGTCTTGATGTGATCGAGGGTTGCCCCGGCGCATACATGATCGAACCTTCTTTCACTATTCATCCGTTTGTCGATAACGCGGCCAGGATGGTTTCATCCTTCTCGTGACTCGGCCCTCTGGCGTGGAGAACGTGACAAGAACTGGCTGCTGTTCCCTCGGTTCGTAGTACAGAATCACGTATCATATTGGCTTTGCTTTCGCAGCATAGGATACCGCAGGATTCTGAGTTGTCGCGAAGGTTAGAGGCAATCGTGGATCGCTCTGCAACATATGTTAGTAAATGCATGCAATGGAAAGATAAATGGCGAGTACCTCCTCTCGGTACAGGAAGCTTTCGGCGTCTTGTATATGCATGGTTTCTAACGTCCGGGAGGTGATATACATGGCCTTGCGAAGAATTGGCCGAGAGAGCTAGTGGGATCTGGATGGTTGTGAATCGAGACTATTATAAGCATGATGACAATTGAGCTCGATTGAGTAGGGCGAAATTACATTGTATCGGCCTGGTATTCATCTGGTCACTGCTCTTGCTATCCTCTCACTATCGGAATTTCCCCCTTCCCTTCTTAATACGCCAATAGATGGCATCGTTTACTGTAGAACACCACGGACGGACGAGCACCAGAAACTACCAGCGGACAATGGAGTTACCTCAGTACTACGCCCGCCACATAGTTCATCGACCACGAATCGGATAGGTATCGTTGCTGCCCAGCTGCATTCTTGGTCACAGTCGCAGCGAGTCCCGTCTCCAATGGTTGCAAAACCGACTTTGCGGGAACGACCGTTCACAATGTTCGTCTCGTCTCTGAAGGAGCAAGAATCAACATAGCGGGTGGAGGGTGGAATGTGGTTTGAGAAACAAGCCAGCTACGCGTTGAATATGGGACGCGTATCTGAAACTGAACCGAGCGTGAGATGGGACAAATTCAAGTTGAATGTGAGTGTAGGTGGCAAAGAAAGGAAGGCGTTCACTGTCGACCTCGGCTGTATTGCCCTGGTGATCCGAAAGGTCAACTTTCCAGTTCTTTCTTGCCCGACTTGTTTGTTTCGCGTCTCTACTCTGCACCCGCTGCTCCTTCTCTGGTAGACTATTCTCTGTGATGCTAAATTGAAAGACCTCTTTTTCATGCAACTCTGTAAGCTTCAGGTTATAACCTAGTCACGTTACGGCAAACCGCTGACTCTTGTTTTTAGGAACTAGGCACGGACTTGTAAGCACAACTGTTTGAATGGCTCTATCAACCTAGCTGCCGACTTTTTGCGCTTCTCCAGGCTTCTCCATGGGTGCATTGTTTCCAACGACGCGACTACCCTTGTGGCACTACCCTGTTGTTGCCCAGCTACACTTGCATGTGGTCATAATATGAGCCGCTGTCTACACAACGTGTGGTCTTTCGCAAATGGTCCTACTTTTGAATCTTTCCATCCCTCGCGCTTGAACCAAACGCAGGCCATTAGGATACCGTGACTCTCCATTCTCGCAGTCGGCAGGTCTAGAAGGGCGTCTCATAAATACGAAACGAAGAGTAAATTATCATGCACAACATGTAAGCCTCCGTATGCCTTCACTTGTGATATTTAACTAATCTTGATGACATCTAACCAGACTACCCCATGCCTCATTTCGTTCGCTCGAGGTCCGCTGTCCTGCGTTTTATAGCAAGCCTTGCCAGCCTCAAGAACCTTCACGGCGATTCCTGTTTTACTCAACCACCGCCTCGAGACCCTCTGCATCTTCCAAGCAGCCTAAGTCTCTATATGTGGCTGAAAGGCTCGACATGCTCTTGAGAGTGTGAGGATGATCGCATCCTTGCACCCGCTTCATTTTCTCGATTACCTCCACACTGAGCGTCTCCGCGTCCTTCAAGCGGCCCTGGTCCCTATACGTGTTGGCCAGATTGGCCATGTTTTCGAGGGTGTGAGGATGGTCGTCTCTCAGCACGCGCCTCATCTTCTCCATCGTCGCTACCTGAAGCACCTCTGCATCGTTCCAGCGGCCCTGTTTCCAGTATGTGACCGCTAGGTACGACATAGTCCTCAGAGTATCGGGATGTTCATCGCCCAGCAGCCGCTTCTTCTTCTCAATCACCTCCAACTCAAGTGCTTCTGCACCCTCTAAGCGGCCCTGCTCCCTGTACGTAGAAGCAAGGTTACCCATGACCCTCAGGGTATCAGGATGCTCATCCCCTAGCAGTTGCTTGCTCTTCTCCAATGCCACCAACTCAAGCGCCTCCGCATCATCGAAGCGTCCCAGTTTTCTATATGCATAAGCAAGACTCGCCATGGATAGGAGGGTGTCAGGATGGTCCTCTCCCAGCAACCGCTTCCACTTCTCCATGACCACCACCTGAAACGCCGCTGCCTCCTTCAAGCGGCCCTGGTACAAGTACGTGTTGGCAAGATTCGCCATGCTCATGAGGGTGTCAGGATGTTCATCTCCCAGCACCAACTTTCTCTTTTCCAACACCACGAGGTGGAGCGCCTCCGCATCACTCCAGCGGCCCTGGGACCAGTACATGGTGGCAAGATCACCCATGCTCTTGAGGGTGTCGGGATGTTCATCTCCCAGCACCAACTTTCTCTTTTCCAACACCACAAGGCAGAGCGCCACCGCCTCACCCCAGCGGCCCTGCTGCCTGTACGTGCTGGCAAGATTTTCCATACTTGTAAGGGTGTCAGGATGGTCATCTCCTAGCACCCGCTTCCTCTTCTCCATAGCCATCACCTCGAGCGCTTCCATTTCCTTCAAGCGACCTGCTTCTTCATAGATCCATGCTATATGCGATCCGACTAATGGATTGATATCCTCCGGCTTAAGCGAGGCCATGGAGTTCGTCGTATGTTCCAACAGCTTGCGTCGGTATTTATGGTCCTCGTCGGTGCGTGTCAAAGGAAATGATATCGCGATGATAGTGAGTATGATCTTCTGCATGTCATGTCGACTTTCTTTCATAGTAGTTCCGCTCCAGTGGTGTACCAGTGGATGAATGCTGTAGGTACGATTCTGGTGATCATATTCAATAAAGGAGTGTGACCCAAGGTGCATTATGACCTTCTGGAATGTCCAGGAACTCCAGCGCGAATCTTGCTTTCCGAGCCGTTTCAACAGCATTGCCACTTCATCCTGCAGTTCCGGGTCTTCCAGATTTAATTGAGACAATGCTGCTTTTTCGAACATCTCCTCAGAAATTCCTTCATGGTGCAGGCAGGAGCAAACTTGGAGAAACATCCTTGCCGATTCGTCGAGTTTGTCGTAGCTGAGCCTCCATGTTGAATAGACGGCTAATGAGTACGGATCTTGTCTTTGAGTCTCTTCATTCTGTAGCAAATTGTCGCATTCACGTTGGTAGAGTTCTCGATACTCTTGTAAAGACGAGTGGCAGTGGATGAAGGCACCGGCTTGTGCGATAGCCAGCGCAAAGCAGTAGAGTTCCTTTATCATATATATCAACATGACACTTTACAAACGAATAGGGAAAAATTACCTGCACAATAGTCTCCGCCAGTGCGTCATTTTCGACATTGCTTTCCGCTCGAGCCTGAACGAGAAGAAGGCTTTTTGCGTCTTCAAGATCCATACCTTTAATGTCCGCATCCGCGTCTTTAGCAGTATAATGGCGAAGCTCTCGATTCCGTGTTGTAATGAGAATATTTCCAGAGGAGCATGAAGGAAAGTATTGCTTCAGGTGCAAGTTGACATTGTCCGCGTTATCGAAGACAAGAAGCCAATTCCGGTCGGACTGACTCGCAAGCCAGCGCAGACTCGCCTCCACTGATCGCTTAGCCCTTCCTGGCGCAATAGCCTCGAGATCATTTTGAATAGTATCCTCGCTCGTGGCGTCGACATAGAAGATATCGAAAAAGCTTGAAAATAAGGTAGTTGGCAATTGACTGTTTGATTTTATTCGACTAATTAGCATACCGTTTGTCTTTGGATTCTTCTATAAATTTGAATGCAAGTTGGCTCTTTCCCGCACCGCCGAGGCCATGCAACACGAAGATGCGCTGAGATGCGCTCTCTGAGTCGAAATATCGGCACAGCTTATCGAGGATGTCCTTTCGACCTATAAATGAGGTCACCGGTGGTGGACAGAGCTTGCGTTCTGGAATGTCTTGAGTTGATTCGGGTGGCCTGGGGGAAACTGGGGAAATAATGAGACATTATCCAGACCATAAATGATGTTCTTCCATACCGAGCTGTTGAATCGTAAGCCGCGCTTTCGGTGCTGTGATTATTTTTCCCAACAGTGCCAACTTTGCGTCGACCTCCTTCCTCCTCAGATATTGCGCTGTATGAGCCTCCACTTTGCTCAATCTCTCCCAATCCGAGAGTTTTATTCCCTGCATCCCTTGCTCCACATTCAGCCGAAAGTATGTCCTCGGCAATTGCGCAAAAAGGAGTAGCATGTGTTCGTGCGTATCCTCACAATCGATCGCGATTGCCCTCAGCGCATCGATGACATCTGTCGGTATGATCTTCTGGAATAACCCAGGTCTCCTGATGCCGACTGCCTCGACCTGCCCAGTGCCGATGCTCACCAGGCACCCTATAGGACGAGCGCCAAATAGGGTGTTGGCTTCATCGAGTACAGCCCAGCTGGGGTTATTACGGCCTGCTCCTCCATCGACGAAAGGCTGTGCCCTTCCAATCTCAATACGTTTGAAGAATATCGGCGCTGCGGATGTTGCTCGAGCAGCCTCCCAAATCTTGCATTCGGGATGTGTTTCGTGAGATTCATAGGACCTGAACAGCATCGGAATGTTCATGTTGTGCGCATTCTTGGCGCAGACGAAGCTGAAGCAAAGATGTCAAACCAGAATAAACATTAGAGGAGCTTATACGCTCACGTCCGGCAACCTGTAGCCTCATTTCGTTCCAACAATGGTGATTCCGAGTCACCAGTCATCTCCCTCACAATAGACTTGATTTCCGCTTCAAGTTTCGTCGCTTTGAACTTTCCATCTCCCGGCCTTCCCTTGGGATAAGAGAAGACGTGTTTCACTAGCGTGCCATAGTGCTTTATTGCTGTGTCTACGTCCATCCGAAGCCGCCCCAGCATTAACGCCACTACCCTGTAATGTGTAAGAATTAGTTATATCATAATATGTCGAGAAGTATGTAGCCCACCCTCCAGTACTGGTACCACCGATTAAGTCAAAGTGATCACAAGGCTTTGGCAGCGTTGTTATGAGCGGCTGGCCATCCTGCTTCAATTTCTTGTTCTTTTCGACCATGACCTTGTGCATAACTTCTTTGATGATTAGCAACTCGCACAGTCCGCGAATGCCGCCGCCGTCTTCTCAGAGGTTACAAATCAGAAATTACATCCGGTAGTTAAATCATTAACACTTTACCCAATGCAAGCAGCTTGACAGGTTTCTCTTTGTTGGAGGAGTTCATCGTTGAGCGGAGGCAATGGGGTCGACGTCCTGAAACTTGAACTTGATGGGACAAAGCCTTCAAACACTTGCCCACAGCAGTACATCCACACGTCAAGTTTATCCCCGTCAGTGTCCTAGTACAGCGGTAGTTCTTACAGCATATGTATTGGAGAAGGGACCAGAAAGCTTCGTGGGACACAGGACTCGGGAGATCTCGAGAAGCCGAACGGCGCTCGCGATCAATGCAATGATAGTAGTACGATCGCAGAGGCCTTAAAGCAGAGACAGTCGTTCCATCCTAGTTCAAAAAGCACATAAGGTTTTCAAGAGGTTCAGAAATTCAAGAAATAGTCAGAGGTGAGTTGCAGCGGCAATGACAGACAATTATTTTTCCAAACGGAGGTGATGGTCAAAAGCAACCTCAACCCGGGCATGGGCGTGGCAGTTCCGTGACTTCCGTCTTATACACTAATAGACCAGCGCTTTCTCCTTAACCACCTCCGCATTCGCCCCATATCGTCTCATATCAATCTGGATCCCGTACTCTGGAACTCACGGAGAACCATCGGTTCTATTTTCTTGCCGTCATCACTCGAGATCTCATACGCACGTTCCAAGCTAACTTCTGCTTTGTTGCGTCAGTTGATAAACCAAGCGGTACTGCACATAGCGACTCAACTAGGACAAACATGGAAGGAGGGATCGTTTAAGCGGCACTTGAGTTAAAGGTATGTATTCTCCCTAGTTCATTCATATGGCGATATTGGGTGAGTCTGCTTGATCGTGAACGCTGGCGTTAGACTCTTCCATTTGCATGAGTTCCTGACGACTGTATGGCAATCGAACATACAAAGCCATACTTTTGTGTAGCGGCCTTCCAAAATACTGGATCTTCAAGACTCTTCCAGCGGCCACCCTTCGAAGGCTTCCTGCCAGTGGATTCACGCTTCGAACCGTAATCGCTCCCTCAACGATCAATTAGTTGGGCATACCATTCACAGCTTAATCCGCTGGAAGCATGGGCCTTCATCCTGCTTTAACTGGGCCATCTTTTGCGTTTACTGAACCATAATCAAGTCAATATTACCCTCATTCCTGCAATACAAATGTCCCGATCCTTCGCCTCCGCGTCAATGCTGTAATGTGCTGAACTCAGCATTGACGTATCAAAGTCGCCCAGAGGTATTTCCCTGCCTACCTGTCAATACGAGCGCCGGATTGATAGAAGATTCCCGCAAGATGTCCTCCCTTTATTGCTACCGCTGAATACTGGACCTTTTGGCTAGGGGATATACAATGAATGACACTTCCTAAAAAGGAATGCGCAACACACTCAGGGTTCATGTGTCGAAGATCACATTTGCCGAACTTGCTGCCGCAAGTTCGGCAATTAAACGGCAGCGACGCCGTTGCTGCCGTTTCCCTAACCCCTAATATCCCACTAACACTCCCCTAACCTCTTAACGTCACCCTAACTCCCTAATATAACACTAACATTGGATGACATCCCGCAGCGTTTAGAAATGCAGATTATTTTCTAAAACCTGCTAAGCGAGATCAGCCGAGTTGCCGTTTACTAAATGGGGCCGACTTGACATCCGCCATCAAAAGAAACCCCTCTTCCAAAATTTAATCTAGTCGAGGGTACCTACCCCCCCTTCCAGTTCAAATCCTTGTTCTAAGCATTTCTAAACGCCATATTTGGTCATTCCGCCGACATTAGTCGGCTGTCCCTGACCTCGACGGTACGTGCGCCTTCTGTCGGGCGTGCGTTGGAGTCCCTTGCCTCAAATCTGAGGTTCTTCTTGGG
>Ga0247741_1001649_pt1 | contig 12379 bp, 9 predicted proteins | sample UWRJL213509R2_FD_180945 | JGI IMG/M metagenome (GOLD analysis project Ga0247741, IMG submission 180945) | Plant litter microbial communities from Arlington Agricultural Research Station in Wisconsin, United States - UWRJ-L213-509R-2 | ecosystem: Environmental > Terrestrial > Plant litter >... | reverse complement strand
TCGATTCCTCGCCGCTCGCGTCAAGCGCGGGCAGCTCACAGTCCATCACGCCAACGGCACCGTCAGGGTGTTCGGCAAGCCGGATCCCGATCCGGACTTTCCGGACGTGACGATCCGTTTCACTGATAATGGCGCCGCCAACTTCATCGTCCGCAACCCCAGCCTGGGCGCGGGCGAGGCCTATATGCAGGGCCGCCTGGCGGTCGATGGCGAGGACATCATGGGCCTCGTCAAGCTGATGACGGCCAACGATCTGTGGGAACATGGGCTCGGCGCGCTCCATGCCAGCCGCGCTCGCCGCGCGGTGGCAGCGGTCACGCACCGCATCAGCCGGGTCAACATGGCACGCCGTTCCAAGAAGAATGTCGCGCATCACTACGATCTCAGCGACCGTCTCTACGATCTCTTCCTCGACGCCGACCGGCAATATAGCTGCGCCTATTTCACCGATCCGGCCAACAGCCTGGAACAGGCCCAGGACGACAAGAAGGCGCATATCGCCGCCAAGCTCGCGCTGAAGCCGGGCATGACCGTGCTCGATATCGGCTGCGGCTGGGGCGGCATGGCGCTTTATCTCCACGAGAAGACGGGCGCAGACGTGCTTGGCGTCACCTTGTCGGAGGAGCAGCTCAAGGTCGCGCGCCGCCGCGCCGAGGAGGCCGGTGTCGCCGACAAGGTGAAGTTCGAGCTGATCGACTATCGGCACGTCACCGGCACGTTCGACCGGATCGTGTCGGTCGGCATGTTCGAACATGTCGGCCCGGCGCATTACCGCACCTTCTTCAAACAATGCCGCGATCTGCTGGCCGATGACGGCGTGATGCTGCTCCACACCATCGGACGCGCGGGCGCACCGGGCGTGACCGACGACTGGACCGCGAAATATATCTTCCCGGGCGGCTATAACCCGGCGCTGTCCGAGATTGCCCGGGCACATGAGGGGCTCCGCTTCTTCCTCACCGATGTCGAGGTGCTGCGGCTGCATTATTCCTACACGCTCGATCTCTGGTACGACCGCACGGTCGCCGCGCGCGACGCGATCGTCGCGCTGTATGACGAGCCCTTCTATCGCATGTGGCAATTCTACCTTGCCGGCGCGTCAGCCGCGTTCCGCTATGGCGGCATGGTCAATTACCAGCTGCAATATGCCAAGAACCGCCACGCCCTGCCGATCACGCGAGATTATATGATCGACGGCGAGCGGGCGATGCGGACGCCTCAGGCCTGAGGCGACGTGTACGCCCAGGACTGCGCGATCAGATCCTCCAGCGCGGCCCGGTCCACGTCGGCGAGTTTAGTGATGTAGAGGCAGCCCTTGCCGAGGGAATGCTTGCCGAGCCTGCTCAGCAACGCGTCGCGGCCGGGCAGGCTGGCGGCAAGATAGAGCACGAGCTGCGCCCTGCGCGGCGAAAAGCCGATCCGGCACATGTCGCCCTCGCGGCCGCTTTCATAGCGGTAATGCACGTTGCCGAAACCGATGATCGATGGACCCCATAGCACCGGCGGCTCCCCGGTGATGCGGGCCATCATGCCGAGCAGCACGCGGCCGTCCGCCCGGCGCTGCTCGGGTTCGACTTTGGCAAGGAAGGTATCGACGCTCGCGTCGGTCGCCTGAGTCTTGTTCCCGGCCATGTGCCACCTCATCCGAGTCGTGAGGGTGCAAGGCTAGCGTGATGGTCCGGCGGTGCCTATCCGGGCGCGCATGGCCACGCCGCTCACCCGTCGCGCGATCTTCGCCCAGGCATGGCCGATCATGCTCGGCCAGACGACCGTGCCGCTGGTCGGCCTGGTCGATACGGCGGTGATCGGGCGGACCGGCGATGCCGCGGCGCTCGCCGGAGTCGCGCTGGGCACGGTCGTGATCAACATGATCTTCTGGACCTTCGGCTTCCTGCGGATGGGCATGACCGGGATGACGGCGCAGGCCGAAGGGGCGGGTGACGCACGCGAGGTCGAGGCAATGCTGCTCCGCGGCTTGGCGGCGGGCTTCCTGCTCGGCGTCGCCCTGTTCGCGCTCCAGATCGCGCTGATCCCGCTCGCGCTCGAGACGTTGGCGGGTGGCGGTGCTCTCGACGCAGCGGCGCACGGCTATGTCAGCGCGCGCTTTCTCGGAGCACCGGCCAGTCTCGCCCTGTTCGCGATCAACGGATGGTTGTTCGGCCTGGGTCGCACGCGCGCGGCGCTGGCGCTGCAGATCGTGATGAACGTCGTGAACATCGCGCTCGACCTGCTGTTCGTGTGGCATTTCCATTTGGGCGCGCGCGGTGTCGGGCTCGGCACGGCCAGCGCGGAATGGATCTCGCTCGCGGTTGGGCTTGTCATTGTCGGGCGTGGTATCGACTGGCGGCGCATTCTCTCGCCGGCGCTGTTCGGCGGCGGGGCGCTCAGGCGGCTGTTCGCGGTCAATGCCGACATCATGATCCGCACCATCGCACTGTTGTCGCTGTTCCTGTGGTTCACCAATGCCGGCGCGCGGCTGGGCGAGACCGCGCTCGCGGCTAATTATGTGCTGTTGCAGTTCGTCAGCGTCGCCGCCTTCGTGCTTGATGGCTTCGCCTTCACCGCCGAGTCGCGGGTCGGGCAGGCGATCGGCGCGCGGTCTCGACCAGCAATGGTGCGGGCAATCCGGCTGACCGGCGAGTTCTCGCTGCTGGCGGGAATCGGCTTCGCGCTGCTCTTCTTCGCGGCAGGCCCGGCGCTGATCGCTTTTTTCGCGACCAATGCGGATGTGCGGGCGCAGGCCATGGCCTTGCTGCCCTTCGCCGCGATCGTGCCCGCGATCGGCGTGCCCGCCTGGCTGCTCGATGGCATCTTCATCGGCGCCACGCGCGGCAAGGCACTGCGCAACGCCGCGATTCTGGCGACGGCGCTCTATATCGCGACCGACCTGCTGTTCCGGCCGTTCGGCGAGAGCGGTATCTGGTGGGCGTTCATGGCAAGTTATTTCTACCGCGCGGCCTCGCTCGGGGCCTATCTGCCGGGTCTCATCCGGACCATCGAGGTTGCGGAACCGGTCGGCGAACCCTAGAGCGCGGGCCGATTCAGTCCCTGCCGGAGCCGCTTTCATGACCGACAAGATCAATCGCCCCGCCGGCGAAGCCGGTATCAATCGGGTCGTCCTCGCCTATTCGGGCGGGCTGGACACCAGCGTGATCCTGAAATGGCTGCAGCAGACCTACCAGTGCGAGGTCGTGACCTTCACCGCCGATCTCGGCCAGGGCGAGGAACTCGAGCCGGCCCGCCGCAAGGCCGAACTGGCCGGCGTGAAGCCCGAGCACATCTTCATCGACGATCTGCGCGAGGAGTTCGTCGGCAATTACGTCTTCCCGATGATGCGCGCTAACGCGATGTACGAGGGGCTGTACCTGCTCGGTACCTCGATCGCCCGGCCGCTGATCGCCAAGCGCCAGATCGAGATCGCCAAGATGGTCGGTGCCGACGCGGTCAGCCACGGCGCGACCGGGAAAGGCAATGATCAGGTCCGTTTCGAACTCGGCTATTATGCGCTCGCGCCCGACATCAAGGTGATCGCACCGTGGCGCGAATGGGATCTGACCAGCCGCACGAAGCTGATCGAGTTCGCCGAACAGCACCAGATCGAGGTGTCGAAGGACAAGCGCGGAGAAGCGCCTTTCTCGACCGACGCGAACATCCTGCACACCTCTTCCGAAGGCAAGGTGCTGGAGGATCCGTGGGAGGAAGTGCCCGATTACGTCTATTCGCGCACGGTCAATCCCGAGGACGCGCCCGATAGCCCCGAATTCATCACGATCGATTTCGAGCGTGGCGATGGCGTTGCGGTCAATGGCGAGGCGATGTCGCCGGCCACCTTGCTGGCGAAGCTCAACGATCTCGGCCGCAAGCACGGCATCGGCCGGCTCGACCTGGTCGAGAACCGCTTCGTCGGCATGAAGTCGCGCGGCATGTACGAAACGCCGGGCGGCACCATCTATTATCTGGCCCATCGCGGCATCGAGCAGCTCACGCTCGATCGCGGCGCGGCGCATCTGAAGGATGAGCTGGCACCGCGTTATGCCGAGCTTGTCTATAACGGCTTCTGGTTCTCGCCGGAGCGCGAGATGCTCCAGGCGGCGATCGATCATAGCCAGGAGAAGGTCGCGGGCACCGTCCGGCTCAAGCTTTACAAGGGTGGGGTCTATGTGGTCGGCCGCAAGTCGCCCAATTCGCTCTATTCGGAAAAGGTCGTGACCTTCGAGGACGATCAGGGCGCCTATGACCAGCGCGACGCGGCGGGCTTCATCAAGCTCAACGCGCTGCGCCTGCGCCTGCTAGGGCGCCGCGACCGCGAATGACCTATGGTGGGTAACGGCCGGTGCGGACCTATCGCTGACCCTAACCCCGCTTTAACCTGACTTCGCTAGGCCCCTGCTATGGGGACAGGCATCGAACGACGGCTGGTCTATGGCGACGCGTTTGTGGCTATGCTGCTCGCGTGCCTGCTTGCTGCTGCCTGGGCGTTTCGCGACTGGCACCAGCTCTCCGCGCTGCGCCTGCCCGACACCGACGATGTCATGCGCCTGCAGCAGATACGCGACTGGCTTGCGGGACAGCGCTTCAACGATCTGGCGCAGCACCGGCTGGGCGAAGCGCCCGGGCTCGCGATGCACTGGTCGCGCCTGCCCGATCTGGTGCCCGGCGCGATCATCGCCTTGCTGACCCCGTGGGTCGGCGCGCATCAGGCCGAGATCGTCGCGGTGATCGTCTGGCCGACGGCGTTGTTTGCCGCCGCGCTGTTCCTCGTCGCGCGGATTGCGCGGACTCTCGGTGGGCCAGGTGTCGCGCGTACCGCGATCGTGGTCGCTGCGATCGCATATCCGGTCACGACGATCTTCCTGCCCGGGCGGATCGATCATCACGGCCTGCAGATCGTGCTGATGCTGGTCGTGGTGCGTACGCTGATCAGTCCGCCGACGCTGGGGGACGGGCTCACCGCTGGGCTCGCCGCAGCGGCCAGCCTGGTGATCGGCATGGAGACCGCACCGCTGCTCGCCGCGGCTGGTGTAGCCATGGCGGGCGAATGGCTGTTCGCCAAACATGCCGCCGACGACCGGATGATGGGCTTCGGTATTGCGCTGGGCTCGGGGCTGCTCGGGGCATCGATCATCTTCAAGACCACCCAATGGGGCTATCCCGGTTGTGACGGCTTTACCGCGACGGCGTGGCGCGGGGCGGTCATCGCCGCGTTCGGGCCGATGATGATGGCGCTTGCTGCGCGCGATTTCACAAAGCCGGCCGTGCGTGCACTGCTGGCGCTGCTGGTTGCCGGCGTGGTCGGCGGCGGGGTGATCGCAGTCGCGCCGCAATGCCTGCGGCCCTATGCCTTGGTCGATCCGATGCTGGCCCGGTTGTGGTTGGGCAAGGTCGGCGAAGCGCAACCGTTGTTCGATGCGCCGCTGGGCGTGGCGATCGGCTATGCCGGTGTGATGGTAGCCGGCATCGCCGCGACCGTCTGGCGGCTCCATGCGACGCGCGACACGCGCTGGATCGCGTTGCTCATCGTCCAACTCGCGGCCTTTGGCCTGACCTGTTTCCAGCTGCGCGGCGCCTATGTCGGCGCGATCCTCGCCGCACCGGCGCTGGCCACGGTGATCGCCGCGGCCAGGACGCGCGGCACCGCGTGGCTGGCCGGCGCCTGGCTTGCCTCGGCGGGAATGCTTTACCCGCTCGCGGCCGATGCCTTGACCCCGCGCCCGACGGCACGGATCAGTTCGCCTGTCGCGGGAAGCTGCACCTCGCCCGACGCGCTGGCGACACTCGCCACGCTTCCGCCGGGGAGGCTGCTCGCCTCGCTCGATCTCGGCGCCTATGCGCTGGCGGCGACCCGGCTCGACGTGGTCGGTGCACCCTATCACCGCAACAATGCGGGCAATCTTGCCGTCTATCGCTTTTTCCTGGGCACGCCCGAGGATTCAGTGGCGATCGCTCGCCAGTGGCGGGTCAGCTATGTCGCGCTCTGCCCCGACAGTTTCACGGAATTGGGCGACGACGCGGCGGGCGGGCTGCAACTGGTCAACCAGCTTCGCGCCGGCCGGCCTCCAGCCTGGCTCCGGCCCGTCGCGGTCGCCCCTGCCGGGCTTGCGTTATACCGCGTCGAACCCGGCTTGTTTACGGAGCCCGCAACGCGGTAAGGCCCTCCCATGCCGGGGGATATCGACAGACTTCATTGGTGGCAGACACGCTGGTTCGTTGCGCTGGCGGCGTTCGTTGCGATCATTCCGCTGCTCAAGCCCGAAATCCCACCGCTGGTGGATCTCCCGGGGCATCTCGGGCGCTACCGCGTCCAGCTCGACATGCATCAGGTGCCGTGGCTGGGCGACTGGTATAATTTCAGCTGGCAGCTGATCGGCAATCTCGGGATCGACATATTGATCATCCCGCTGGCCAAGCTGGTCGGGTTGGAAATGGCGGTGAAGCTGATCGTCATCACCATCCCGGCGCTGACGGTGACGGGTTTCCTGTGGATCGCGCGCGAAGTGCATGGGCGCATCCCGGCGACCGCGCTGTTCGCCCTGCCGATCGCGTACAGCTATCCCTTCCATTTCGGCTTCGTGAATTTCGCGCTGGCGATGGCGCTGGCACTCAATATGTTCGCCTTGTGGCTGCGGCTGGCCCGGCTTGGTCGATTCCGGCTGCGTGCCGCCATCTTCGTGCCCCTCTCCTGCGCTCTGTGGATCTGCCATACTTTCGGTTGGGGCGTGCTCGGCGTGCTCGCCTTTTCGGCGGAAATGGTGCGCCAGCACGACAAGGGCCATCGCTGGCTCAATGCCTGGGTGCGGGCAGGTCTCGGTTGCCTGCCGCTCGCCCTGCCGATGGTGCTGATGGTGATGTGGCGCAGCGGGCATCATGTCGGCGGCGAAACCGGCGACTGGTTCAACTGGCGCGCCAAGATCATGTGGCTGACCATGGTCCTGAAGGATCGCTGGCAGCTGTTCGACATCGCTTCGGGCGCGATCCTCTACCTGATCCTGTTCAAGGGGTTTCGCGACCCGACGATCGAATATTCGCGCAATCTTGGCCTGTCGGCCTTGTTCCTCCTGGCGGTGTTCATCCTGCTGCCGCGGATCGTGTTCGGATCCGCCTATGCCGATATGCGGCTCGCGCCATTCATGATCGGCATTGCGCTGATCGCGCTGCGCCCGCGCCGGGGCGTGCCGATCCGCCATGCCGCGACCCTCGCGCTGCTCGGCCTCAGCTTCTTCCTCGTCCGCATGGGCGCGACGACGGTGAGTTTCTGGATGTTCGACCGGACCTATGAGCGCGAACTGAAGGCGCTCGACCATATCCCGGTCGGCGCCAAGATGGTCAGCTTCGTCGGTACCGAATGCCGGCCGTCCTGGTTCATGACCCGGCTCGAGCATTTGCCGGCGATCGCGCTGGTGCGGAAGCTGGCCTATACGAACGACCAATGGTCGATGGCGGGAGCGCAGTTGCTCACCACGCGCTACGCGCCGGCGCGCAATTTCGCGCATGACGCGTCGCAAATCGTCACCGAGAAATATTGCCGGGGCGAATGGTGGCGGACCATCTCGCTGTCGCTCGCGCGCTTCCCGCGCAACGCCTTCGACTATGTCTGGCTGATCCAGCCGCCGCCCTATGATGCGAAATACAATGCCGGCTTGGTGGAGGTCTGGCGCGACGGCACGAGCGTATTGTTCCGTGTCGACCACAGCGTCACCCCGCCGCCGGTACCGTTGTTCCCGGAGGAGATTCGCGCGCTGGAAATCCGTGCGCGGCGGCAAGCCCTTGAACGGCTCAAGGCCCTCGACGAAACGGCGTCGCCTCTCCCAGCCACTCCCGGTCCGACGCCACTGCCTGCCGCTCCTGCTCAAGGAAATGAGCGACCGCCTTCCTGAAGCCGGGATCGGGAAGGTAATGGGCTGACCAGGTCGGCTCGGGTATATAGCCGCGCGCCAGCTTGTGCTCGCCCTGCGCACCGGCTTCGACCGTTTTGAGCCCGAGCGCGATCGCGGCGTCGATCGCCTGATAATAACAAAGCTCGAAATGGAGAAACGGCACTTCCTCGGTGCAGCCCCAGTAGCGGCCATAGAGTGTGTCGGCGCCGATCAGATTGAGCGCGCCCGCGATGGGGCGGCCGTTCCGTTCGGCAAGGATCAGCAGGACCTTGTCGGCCATGCGCTCGCCGAGCAGCGAGAAGAAAGCGCGGGTCAGATAGGGCCGGCCCCATTTGCGCGAGCCGGTGTCCTGATAAAAGATCCAGAAGGCATCCCAATCGGCCTCGGTGATGGCGCTGCCGGTCACGTGGCGGATGGTCAGGCCTTCGACCGCATTGCTGCGCTCCTTGCGGATCGCCTTGCGCTTGCGACTGGCTAGCTCGCCAAGGAAGTCGTCGAAGCCGGCAAAACCCTGATTGTGCCAGTGGAACTGTGTGCCCGCCCGGATCAGCCATCCGGCAGCCTCGAACAGCGGAAGCTGATCGGGCGCGAGGAAGGTGACATGGGCCGAGGACAGGCTGTGCTGGTCGGTCACCGCCTCGATCGAGGCGATCAGCGCGGGTGCCAGCGCCTCGTCGCGCAGCAGCAGGCGCGGGCCCGGCGCGGGGGTGAAGGGCACCGCCACCTGCAGTTTCGGATAATAGCGTCCGCCCGCCCGTTCCCACGCATCGGCCCAGGCATGATCGAAGACATATTCGCCCTGACTATGGCCCTTGCCATATGCCGGGGCGATCGCGGCCGGTTTGCCGTCCGCGCCATCGATGACGATCGGGATTGGCTGCCAGCCCGTTTCCGCGACGGCGCTTCCCGACTCTTCGAGGATCGACAGGAAGTCATGGGTCACGAAGGGATTGGCAGTGCCGGAGCACGCATTCCAGTCCTCAGCCCGGATTGAGGATACGCCGTTGGCGATTCGGGCGGTAACGGCGGGCTTGCTCACCCGCCCTAACTAGGCGTGGGCTCTCCGCTTTCCAACCGCGGTGCGATCATGCCGCAGACGAGCAGCAGCAGGAACGGCGTGACGAATTCGCGGTGGCGTTCGCCGAATTCGAACCATACGCCGAACAGCATCAACTGGACGCCGCACGCGGCGATCAGCAGCAACAGGGTGGGGGTTCCCGGCATGCGACGGATGCGTACCGCTATCGCGGATGTCACCAGCAGCGCGACATGGGTGAGATAGGACATGGGCAGCAGCGCCGCGGCGAAGGCGGCGGGCAAGGGAGGCTGCATCGCCACCAGCCGGGTGATCCCGAACGAGGCAACGCCGCAGGCGCGGAGGAACTTGGTGATGGTCAGCCGGATGAAGGCGCCTGGATTGGCCTTGATCCATTCGACCGCGATCGCGCCGATGCGTTTGCTATAGACCATTTCCGGGAGGCCACGCAGATGCTCGGGCGGCGGCATCCAGTTGCCGGTGGCCTCCGGGTTGTTACCGATCCAGAGGCTTGCGCCGCCGGCGCTGGTCAGCGGCATGAACACGCCGAAGATCAGCCAGTTGCGGACCCACCAGGGCAGCATCACCAGCAGGGCGATACAGGCGGCGCGCAGGCCCGCTGCCAGGATCGTGAAGAACCCGGCCTGCCCGATCAGGAACAAGCCGAACAGGGCGGCGAGCGGCGCTTGGCCCGGCTGAGTCAAGGCAAGCAGGGCAGCGGGCACGCCGATCTTGACTGCATCGCGCCAGACCCGGTGGTCGCGGTTCATCCAGGCGAGCGCGAGCGCCAGGATCAGGAAGGCGCACAGCCCTTCCTTCTGCGCAAGCGGCGCCGAGAACAGCACCGAGGGCCAGATGAGATAGAGCCAGGCTGCCCCGCGCCCCGCGCCTTCGTTGCCGAATCTGCGTCCGAGCTGGATCATCAGCGAGGCGGCACCGAGATCGATCACCGTGCCGAGGAAAAGCACCGAAGCAGTGGAGAAACCGGCGATTGCGCCCCAGCCCGCGAGCAGGAAGGAATAGAAGGGTGGGAACAACGCCCGCCAATAGCCGCCAAAATAGGGTTCGTAGATGCCGTACTCGTCCCGGATCAGCAGGCCCTTGGCGAGCAACAAATAGGCATTGGGATCGCCGTTCGACCCGCGGTGGACCGACAGCAGGGCGAAGGCCATGCGCAGCGCGATCGCTAGGATCGCCAGCAGCGCGAGCCGCCGCCGCGACGGCATAGCGCGCAACAGCGGCAGGGCGAGGGCCGCCGCCCCGAGCCAGAGCAGGAGGATGACGATGCCGACCAGCGCGAACCCCCAACGCCCGGCCACGCCAGGGAAGGAAAACAGGCCATAAAGGCACAGGACCGCCAGCACCGCTTGCGCGCCGCTGTCAACTAGCCGGAAGTTGGCAAACCTCCCGGCCACACCGGTCATTCGCCGAACGCGGTGGCGCGGTAGAGCAGGGTGATCGCGACGCGGCGGTTTCGCGGATCGGTCGCATTGCCCTCGATCATCGGCTCGCGGTCGGCGACGCCTTCGATCCGATTGAATCGCGCCTCAGGGATGCCGCCATTCGCCAGCCGCCGGCGCGTCGCTTCGGCGCGGCCGCTGGACAGCATCCAATTGTTCATCGCCAGCGGATCACCATAGCCCAGGCTGTCGGTATGGCCGCGGATCATGATCGGGTTGGTCATGTCCTTGATCGATTCGGCGATCAGCCCGATCAGCTTGGATGCCTCGGGGTCGAGCTGAGTCGTGCCCAGGCCGAACATCGAATAATCGGCATCATCTATCAGGTCGACGCGCAGCCCGTTCTGCGTGCGCACGAAGCGGACATGCGACGCGAGCTTGGACAGCTTGGCGCTCTTCGACATGGCGAAGGAGACCTGACGGCGCATCTTCTCGAAATTCTGCCGATCCTCGGCAGCGAGCACGGCTTTGTTCTTCAACGTGCCCTTCTGGCCAGTACCGACCTGGTCGCCGCCAAGCGCCTCGACCGGAATGGTCATCGACCGCGTGCCGGTTTGCGATGCCTTGTGCGGGTAATTGTCCTTGTCGGTGATCGACGAGCCGCCGAACATGCCGTTGGAGCCGGCGCTGTTCTGTTTCATCTGCACGAGGGTCGGCGCGAAATAATCGGCCAACGCCTTGCGCTGCTTCTCGTTGGTCGCGCCGAGCAGCCACATGAGCAGGAAGAAGGCCATCATCGCGGTCACGAAATCGGCATAGGCGACCTTCCAGGCGCCGCCGTGATGGCCGCCATGCCCTTCGACATAGATCTTCTTGTAGATGATCTTCGGCGGCTGGTTGCTGCCGTGCGGAGCACGCGCTGCCATTAGTCAGCTGCCTTCGGCAGGCGGTACCCACCCGGCCACCCATTCAGGGTACTCTTGTGGGTGGCCGGGTGTGGGAGCGGGCCGGTACCGCATCGGCGCAGCCGATCCATACCTCAACGCCCCCGGAGGCCGTCGAACACTTCGGCGAAGCCGGGCTGGTTCGAATGAGCGATGCCCGAGCGCGCCGCCTCGATCACCAGCGGCTGCGGATGGCCGTGGAGCGAGGCGATGATGATCTGCTTCACCACGTGATAGATGGCGGCGTCGGCGTCGATCACCTGCTTAAGCCGGCTGGCGAGTGGGCTGACGATGCCATAGGCCAACAGCACGCCCATGAAGGTGCCGACCAGTGCGGAGCCGATCATCGCGCCCAGGATGGCGGGCGGCTTGTCGATCGAACCCATGGTCTTCACCACGCCCAGCACGGCGGCGACGATGCCCAGAGCGGGCAGCGCGTCGGCCAGGCTCGACAGCGTCGTGTGCGGGCCTTCCACCTCGTGGTGATGAGTCTTGATCATGTTGTCCATGACGTCCTCGACCGCATGCACATCGAGCGTGCCCGACGAGACGACGACGAGGCGCAGCGTATCGGCGATCAGGTTGACCAGGGTGTGATCGGCGAGCAGGCGCGGATATTCAGCGAACAGCGCGGAGGATTTCGGGTCCTCGACATGCGGCTCGAGCGCGATCGGCCCCTCGGTACGCAGCATCTTCATCAGCTTCGACACGAGGAAGATCGTGTCGAGATAATCCTGCTTCTTGTATTTCGGACCCTTGAAGATCTTCGAGAAGCTGCCGCCGAGCGCCTTCAGCTCCTTGCCAGAATTGCCGATGATCAGCGCGCCGGCGGCGGCGCCGCCGATGATGAGCATCTCGTGCGGAATCGCTTCCATCACCGGGCCGAGTGCACCCCCGGTGATCGCGAAGCCGCCAAAGATCATGACGAGCAGGACGACGAGGCCGATCACCGGAAACATGGACTTCGCATTCCCCCTTGTTGCGTACCGCCATCCCTAGGAACGGCAGGTATCATTCCCGGTTAACCGGATTTCGTAGCTAACCGGTTACTAACCGACTCCGGATCAACGCAGATAATCGAACAGCGACAACTGGCTGAGCTTGGTGAAGCTCGCCTGCGTGGCC
>Ga0247741_1001648_pt1 | contig 12395 bp, 15 predicted proteins | sample UWRJL213509R2_FD_180945 | JGI IMG/M metagenome (GOLD analysis project Ga0247741, IMG submission 180945) | Plant litter microbial communities from Arlington Agricultural Research Station in Wisconsin, United States - UWRJ-L213-509R-2 | ecosystem: Environmental > Terrestrial > Plant litter >... | reverse complement strand
CGTTCGCTGATAACGGTTTAGCGAGGGTATTTGTAGTGGGCGAAAAGATTGTAGCTATCAGTCGGTTGTAAAGTAAATAACGTTCGTGTCCAACCTTTGCCTCAATCTAGAAGTGCAGAGGAAGGCCGATTCTTCAAGCCTCAATGTTCCAGTCAACATTTGGGGCAGCCTAATAGGCCTTGTGTATCAATCTGGCTTAGGCCCAATACGCCTCCGCCGTTAAGTTCGTCGACTTGCAGTAATCAGTACAGGTATCGGCCTAGGTATTACGATTCACCCATAAGAACGGCCAAGAAGAAACTTGAATATCCGGAGTCAAGGTGTCATGATAGCAAGATAAAGGCAGAGTATCGAATCCAATGATATCGATGTCGGCTCTGGTCTATGGGTAGCTAACAAGCAAGAGTGGGCTTGAACAGAGTTGGAACAGAGAACGAACCACGCAGACGAGAGCAACTGCAGATTAAGGCGGTACAGTAGGTAGAAGTTCTAGATGCACAAGCACAATCAATCCGAAGCTCGACTTGGACCCAACTTGTCCAGGTCAGTCACGTGTAAACGTAAAGTTCGTCACCAGCCACATCTAACTTCAAGTTGAAGTCGATGCCACTGGACACGAGAACATTTACTCGACACCTATCGGGTCCAATATGAAAATTTGAAACCACATCCTCACCCATCCACTCGCCGCCGCCTCCCAACCCGCATCTACCCACAACTCATCCACATAAGTACTTACAAGCTCTAATGGCTATGTACACCGCTGGCACTGGTCCTGTGGCGCTTCCACGTTTATGTTCTTTCTTAATGCCGCTCGCCTTAGTACCTGTACACGGTATCGTAATATTTGATTGTGTGTTTAGTTATCTCCAGAATTCACCCGACTTGCGATGCTGAGGTACATTTCATACATCCAGCGTCCATCTTTTACTCACATCACTGACTCTAGGCTGTGCCCACCTGTCGTAGTTGTATTGCTATTGGACTGACAGATATAATCAGGCTGGGAAATATTCGAGATGGTTCTTGGTTATCACGCGCAGAAACCTTATCGTCCTACCTCCATGGCCTTTACTCAAGACGATTGTTACCGGCGATGAGCTTCTTCAACAATGCTCAGAACACCCTTGTGCAGGGTGATATCAGCGCAACACAAGTGAATGGAAATGTCTACAATGCTGAGGTTACTACGAATGTTGCTAGTACTCAACACAACTACCATGTGGTTCCGTTGAAAGGTGCGTGCGCCTGTTGGATCTGCCTTATTTCTCTTTTCTAACCCAACAGGTAGGCATAGATCTTCTCTATCGGCGCACCTCCCCCGCCGCCCTCCTAGACGCCAGAGCACGGCGCGAACCACCCAGGTGCATGGAGGGAACTCGTGAAGCCATTATCCAGGAAATCTTAGACTGGTTGAAGAAGGTCACCAAATCATCTTCCATCCTCTGGCTGCGAGGGCCCGCTGGGCACGGAAAAACGGCGCTGGAGTTCACGATCGCGGAAATCTGCAAAAGGGAAGGGCTTTTGATAGGGTCGTTCTTTTTTTCCAATCGAATTGCCAACTGCAGCGATGGAAGTCTCCTCTTCGCCACGTTGGCAGCTCAGCTCATCAAAGCCTTTCCTTCGACGAAACGTTATGTCGACAAGGCGATCCGCGACGACCCTCACATCTTCGACAAGGCGCTGGGGACACAGATGGAAGCGTTGATTGTCGAGCCTATTCGACGCATAGCCACGATAGCCCGCGTTATCGACACCGTGACGTTTGGACTGAAGTCGTACCCAACGCTCATCGTCATTGACGGTCTCGATGAATGTGCCGGCCTCGACGTTCAGGACGAGATCATCAAGGTCATTGGCGACTTGGTCCAGCAACTTCGTCTTCCGCTCCGATTTCTTATCGCCAGCCGACCCGAACCCAACATCTGCGAAGCCTTCGACAAGCTTCAGTCTCGCCTTTCAAGGAATTCACTTCCAACACTGCTCCTTACCGAGGACGCGCTGACCCGCCGGGATATCCAAATCTACTTTGAGCGCAAGTTCAATGAGCTCCGTGCTCGACATAGATACCTTCCAGCGGCATGGCCAGGGCCAGATATCATCATGCGATTGGTGGACAAGGCGTCGGGGCAGTTCGTTTATGCAACAACCATTATCATATACGTCTCCTCACCAGATGACCGACCAGATGATCGCCTCGATGTGATCTTGAACTTGTTGGACACACCAGCGGGTGACACTCCTTATGCCCCCCTCGACCAGCTCTACTCATATATTGTTCGATCCGTGAAGCACCGTGCCGAAGTGTTGCTAATCCTTGGCCAGCTTATCCTTGCGAAAGAGATGTCAAATGAGGAGGACATTCTAAGATCGCCTAGCAACTCGCCTTCCCGGAGGCGGATAGAGACGATCCTCAACTTGCGCGTTGGAGATGCAACGAGGCTTCTCAACAGTATGCATTCCGTCATCAACGTTGGGTGGGATCTCAAACTGCTTCACGCGTCGTTCCAAGACTTCTTGTTGGACCCCTCGAGGTCAAAAGATTTTGTCGTTAACTTACAAGAAGCTCGTATGATGCTGGGATTGGCTTATATCCGAGTAATCTGCGCCCCTCCTTGTATGTATATTTATTGCTGGCTCTGGCTCATTACTGCGCTCACGTTCTCACGTCCACAGTTGAACTCTTTATCAACCCAGGTCCAGCCGGAGGATTCAAACCAGACCTGTCAAAAATGCATAAAGCCCTCCAGCACTGTACGGCCGTAGGGCTCCTCGAACGGCTTTCCGAAGAATTGATCAACGCAGACATCCTCGGTCAGTATGAGATGTACGTCCGTCCGGCGCCCTGGAAGAGGTACCCTGCCATGCTGGTGTTGAAGCAGATTTATACAACGTTGACGGTTCGTATAATTCATCGTGTCGTTTTCACCACCAATTGATGTCAATATGATCCAGGAGGGCGGCTACGCCCGTTTCGATGAATCAGACATTGATGCAAAGCTGAAAGCATTTTCGGATGCTTACACCTGGGAGGTTGTCGATAATTCCAAAGCGGCTGGCCGTGCTGTACTACAGATATAGTACGTCAAGTTATTTAACATAGATCTTGTGTCATTTCACTCACTCGACTTACTTTTAGCCTATGCGATCATCCCAGTTTTTCCTCAGCGATGGAGGTAAATACGAGATCGCAAAGCCTACAGCTGAGCTACTCTAATAAATCTGGACAGTTTGTGATCGATTTATCAAGCCGCAAGCTTCCTCACCTATCCAGAAAGGAACAAGCTGCCAAGCATATCGTTCTCAAGAGTCCTGATACGGATAATGTTTTAATTCGCTTCAACCTTGGCGTGAGTTCGCACCTTGACAAGGACAAGAACGGCATTATCAAATTCTCGTAAGACTAATACTCTCTCCTCCTGCATCCTATTTTGCCTGATGCTCACCTTGAATCCTAACTAGGTTTGGTGATGAAAGGCCTGAAAACGTAATCCAACTACCCCATAAACGCGGTCCTGGAGAGGAAGGGCAAGTTCGGGCTTGGGAGATGCTAGCAACTGCTTGTTGCTAATGCAAGTGGTTGAAGTAGTCTGCTGGGCTGGATGCGTCTGAGCCACTTGATCTTGTAGGGACGACCAGGGCTTCACAAGCCTCAGGCAAACCGTATTTAGACCGCTTCTGTACCTCCATGGATGCCTCTGCCTCTTACTAGCGGGTTTGTCAGTACAGTCGTCAATTTTGACAGCCTAGGCTCTTCTGCAAACTCGGTCAAACCAACCTCCGCGATAACTGAGAGTTTCGTCGTGGTCGAGCTCTATTTTTGCACTCGGTTTCTCTCGGGTCTCGACCTGAATGCAACTCATTAGTTTGGTTGTCTTAATAAAAAGATGCACACGTCAATAAACGTCTAAATACTGACTTTGGTTGCTAGTTGAAGCTGAAGCCAAAGCTCAGGCGTTGATGTCTTGAGAGGACAAATGCTTTGGCTGCTGTTGCTGAGGATGTGAATGGGGGGTGGCTCTGACGAGCGAGGTGTCGAAGACTAGACTAGATCCAATTAGACTCGAGGGAGGCTGTGAAAGAATTGAGGTATGTTCAGACAGATAAGAGGCACATACTGAAATCAGGTGCGTGGTTTGAAATTCATGTCGTTCTAGGTTCGCTCTTGATGGTTCTCTTCTCACATTGCTAGCTACGATATTCCACATCGTCGCAGTTATTGAAACAGATACCCGTCCATCCTCGTCCTCGTACTATTCTAGCACCTTCAATTTATGTACAGTAACTTGGGGTCTTCAAGTTCTTCACATAATTGTTCTTACTGACGATACTTGGGCCTGAAGATGTCGACTCTATGAACAGAAAATGTCGACGAGCCTACCAAATATGGGGGCTATATCGATGCACAGGGCCAAGGCTAGCTTGGATATCCCAGGAACTAGACCACCCTCTATAGTTTTGGCTCGAGGCAGAGGACTTGACATTGGACGGTCGAAGATAAAAGCTGAAGGAACGATCATCTGAGTGCGTATTTTCTGTCTACTGTCGCCTTCTTAAGTCATCAATGCTGATACAATCCCGATGTTTTGCCCGCTAGAATAAATTCTCGTTACCAAGTTCGAATAAGATCAATGAACAGGTTAGAATCCCCCAGCTCATTATTCAATTTGTTATGACCAAAGGACGCCGTGGCGGACGGCTGTAAACACTGGCTCGGGGTAGTCGGACTGGGTTCTCCATCGTTAGTTCATGACCTACGTCATCATCTTCCACTTCTATCATCCCTCCTTACCCCAAATGGACACTGAATTCCCTTTTCGGATTTCCACATGTAGACACGAGACGTTCCGCGACCTACGCGGATTAGAAAGAGAGTCGAGACATCTGGTCGCTGGTCTTGACACGGGTTCGAGGCAAACCAGGGACTGCTCCCAGTCAGAGCCATTCAAATTGCAACTGTTTCTACTGCCACGCTCCATTCCAAGTCTTCCCTCATAACGTTCTTCACTGGCGGCATCTAGACATCTGAAAACAATTCTGGACCGTCCCATGACCAACCTCGAGGATTCTAGTAGCTTGCACTAGGTACCAACGGTTGACGTCGGCACATATCGGTTAGATTGGCGCTCGGGCTCTCGAGGGCTACACTCAAGTTTGGAAGAATGGCGACGGGCAAGATCTGCAAGATCTGAGTGTATACCTCAAGTCTACTTTTTTACTAACCCCCAATCCACCAGGCACTGAAAAAACCGATTTCAGGGAGAATGAAGTTAGAGGCTAGACAATGAGTGTGAATCATATATGAAGAATTTGTTGTTGGGTTCGTTGGGGGAGTGTATCGCGGTGGTTGGTTAGCTTCGGGGATCATGGATATCCCGGCTCAAGGATAAAAGGTGTTATCGGCGCACAATACTATCGGCGGACGTAATTATAGACTCTTTTATACCCAATGCACCCAATCAGCTGCATGAATGGGGACCACGTTATGAGTAAATATATGCATAAAGTAAGGGATATGTACATATTTACAAGGTGTGCGGATGTAATCAAGAATTCATGCAACATGTCAAACCTTTTACAAGGTTCCGTTGCTGTAACTGCAGACACAAAACGAAGTGTGCAGCGGAGTTGGGTGCGCAAGGAACTACTCCATTTTTTTCCGAGCGTACACACATTGAAGACGAGTGAACTGCATTATCCGCCTGCCTTCCATCTCCTGGATCGCATTTTCTTGCAATTGGTCAATAACTGGCTCGGGCAGATCGCTTCCTAGAAGAAGGGGTCTACCGGAGCGGAGAAATGCCTATAGACCCGAGATTTTAATCCCTGAAATAGTGAGGGTGATCAGGCATCTTACCGAGACGCTGTTCTTCACCTGCTGGTCGGAACGTAGATTAGATTCTGTAATGGTGGAAGGGTCGCGTTGAGGTAGAACTATAGGTAGCCAGAACTCCTGGTAGTGCACGTCCTCGAATAAAGGGTTACTCGACACCCATTCCAATAGATTCGTCGCCGCTTCGACATCGCCGCCTTTCTGCTTTACCGCAGCGCGCATGAATGCCTGCCATCGCGCCAACCACGGCGGTCCTAGTTCATCGGTCCCAAGTTCAATACGTCGATGATGACGATCGTATGTGTGGAAGTCAAATTCGGAGATATCGATGAGTCCACCGGGTCGTAGGACGCGACTGATCTCGTCAATCAGCAGGTGGTAGTCTTTAATCTAAAAGTTGAGTTAGATATCGAAGCTTGGTTAGGATCTGAGCCTACGCCAGAGGATATAAGTCGGGCATGGACTACATTGAATTCCCCATAGAAGTGTTCCAAGCCGAGGTTTATGTCATCGATTTCAGTTCTGCAAGTGAGGTTAGATTGAGTGGACAAATATGCGCAATATTAGGAGATCTTACCGGAGATTGGGTAGCATAGTTCTGCCTGGAATGTGAGCAAGGCTAAAAAAGAGAAGCAACTACTTACGGTGAATTCACGGGTACTAGGTCCACTGCAACAGCACTACAGTTAGGAAAGTCACGAGCTACGTCCATGATCCTGAGAGAAGATAGGTCTAACGACTGAACTCGGTTCTAGAATCACTCACCAGCTGCCACTTCCACATCCTAAATCCAAACAAGCTTTTCTCTGTCCTGAAATTTCTTCCGCCAATACCCTGGCCATAGGAGGGACGTATTTTCCACCCATGACATCGACGAACATCACATGTTGCTTCTCTGATACAAAGCATGATCAGAAGCATCCAAGGCAAGCGGATCAAAGACAGCGGTATACCGAGACGCTCGAATTCCTCTCCGTCGGCTGGGAGTTGATAGACGCTCGAGTAGTTGTTGAGTTCTCGTCCGTATTCCCGCCTAAACAACCCTGCGCTCGATGCTACTGAGATGAACGACAGAGGCGAGGCCGTGCGCATTGAACCGTCAGAGTTGTAATCGATGTCTCTTGACAGTGATTCCTCATTGAAATGAACATTGTGGCTGGATGAGGGTGTCTGTAGCCCTAAATGTGCGTTGCTGTCGCTTACGAGCGACGTATAAAGGCCAGGCATCGCGTCGATTCTACTCTCCGCGTCATTCAAAAAAGAATCAAGGAAAAGTAGGAATTTTTGCCGGTCCTGCTCAAGTGCCCTGTGAACATTACCTTTAAGCCAATTATGAGTAGTATTTGCATGCGCCTATATCTTATAAATCAGTTGCTGTGAGTCCAGAAATTGGAACCCTTACATCCACAAAAAATGTGGCGAAGGCGCTCTTAAGTCCCAGCTCCGCGGTCTGAATCTCTTGTTCAATCTGATCCTCATTGAATGAGCGTTCCACGGAACCTTCATCCGAAGGATTTGTCGCAGCATCCTGAGCAGTGGTGCAAATACTAGTTTGCGGTGTTGTCCTATGTCAGCCGGAGATTCTAAAGTAAACGTAAGATTGACTGCGTACTTCTGCAGAAGCTTCAGATCGCTAGTGCGTAGCATTGGTGTAGCCGCCCATATTCGCGAACATACATTTGCCATCAATTGCGCACAACGGTCTACGAGAGACACATATCTCTCCTCATAGGCACCAAGCGTGGGTACGTTATCATGGGCAGTCTTTAGAGCCACCAGTGCCAGACCCAGAGGAGTTAATACGTTTGCAGCAAGATTAGATGAGGCGCCGGCAGATGAGGGAAGTGGATGGAAATAGGTGACACCTTTGCTAGTTTAGTACATGGGTGGGCGTCAAACGTGCAGCATACCTGATTCATTGAGACGAACCTCGTTTTCAGAGAGAACATTCTTGATTAGATTTGACGTGTAATTTGAAACTTCGTCCACCTGTGATTGGGATGATGGATGAGCATCCGACAACTAAATTTCTTTGCAAGTGATTACCGGTTTGTATTTTGAGTACCATTCAACCCCAGGCGTTGCGGCTACTTTGGCTCCAGGGAATTGAAGAAGATAATTGTTGAGGTACGTTGATAACGATGGCGTTTCCTGATGTGCGTTCTGGTCAAAGAAATACGAGAGAGGTAAGGTCAAAACTTACCAAAATCGCATATGATACTGCTACAATCTCAAGCGAGTCTTCTCTGCGCTCTGATAGCGCCTTGGTTTCTTTACCGCTCGGATAAAAGGAGGATATCAGGTTTAGGACGTGTGATAGAGTTGAGCTGAAGATTCGCGATGATGGATCCGACTGCTTGCTCCCTGGGATATTGGACCCATGGGACTCCATTCGTATCTCTACTCCAGTTGGTTCTCTTAATCCTGGCCAAGCCTGTTCAGCAAGCTTGAAAGTCAGATGACGGATGAAAAGGCACTGGTTCGGAAAGGGTGGCCTTCGAGATGGGCCAATGCGAGGAGAGTCAGCTGTACCAGAAAGCTCCCAGGTATACGAGAGCTCTGGGTTATCAGATGAATCTGCGATCTGCCTAAACTGTAGTTCAGATGTCGTCAATGAGTTGGAAAATGCAGCAATTCCCCATGAAGTAGTTTTGTCACAGCCGATAACCAAGCAGAGATCGCCATTATTCAACCGACGACCCATGTCTGGCCCGTTCGCATATCGATACCAGCTTTCGGCATGAATCCCGATATGCTGGTAAAACCTGTCCAGATTGTTGACGTTGTTTTGAAATGTAGCATCCGGCATGATTAAAATTGCACCCTCAGACGTCGACGATTCGAATTTCAAATCCCTGTATCCTGAGATAAGTGAAAGACACAAGGTTCGATTACTAAAATCCTACCCGCCGACAGTGCCACTCTTGACTCGCTTAATGGACGAACTTGCCAGAAAACTACCAGCGCTGAATATCTTCATACTGTCGATATCACGGGGTCCGAGAGGTGGATCAAGAGGCTGAAAGTCAGTAGGACATTCAGAATTGATAGGGTGGCTAGCGGGACGATTTATGTTAAAGAAGAAATCGAATGACCCAGGAGGCTTGATGATGCCAACATCTCCAATAGAGACACCATTTTCTCGGTATTCCTCTGGGAGGTTCTCGCTTGGTTCTGGAATCCAAAGGGCAGGACCACGACCTTTTGTTGAGAGATGTTCCATGTAGATGATATGGCTTGGCGAAGAGTCCAAATATGTAACCTTTTAGCAAGTTCAGATATTCTGTACCGTCAGTCCAGCAGCAAAGAGTCGCGATGCACCTCATGCCGTGTATTGGAAGATCCGGTTGTCCTCCGAGTGGTCTAATTCGGGATATAAAGTGAGATAAAAACCAGGAAAGTGAGTATCTGACAGACCTCGTCGTGTCTGGCAATGGTCACTGGGCCGCGCTCTGATATACCAAGAGCGAGATATGCGCCTTCAAGTCACGATGAGATGGAGGTTACCTACCAGGGACATTCACAATGACACTTGCGTGTGCTTGCGGGGCATTAAACGATCCACCGGTGATGGTATTTTCAGAGCTTGAGTGAAACATTCAAAGGTACGACTGAGACACCCAACACTCCAACACCAATGAGAACGGATTGACCCCATGTAAAAGAGAATGGGCGCTCACCTTGGACCACCGTTCGATTTGAGTACGGGGTGGATATCTTCTTGGGTCTGGATAAAACAGTTGTCAGGAATCTCAAAGTCACGAAATATGGAGGTAGTGGTTAGAAATTGAGGACAAGTCAACTGAGAAGAAAGGTTGGACCAGCAGTCCTCTATACTACAGTAAATTTGCGAAATCGTAACTGATTGATCATGGCATGAGGCCAGTATGAACTGAATTGCAATTGTAGACTGAAACTAGCTCGCGTTACCTGTATTGGGATACCTCTGGGGCACGTCAGCCAAGGATTGGCAAATGGTGTTTTCAATATCATCACATCACATCAGAAAACATGGAAACGCAGGCAGTGCACGTTCATTGAGTGCGCAGGGATAGAAATCCAAGAGCCCAGCAGGTATATCAATTTCATCTGTGGCGCCAATGGCTAATGTGGATGGGGACAACTCTGGTAGGCGAGGCGTCGAGGACAAGAACAGATCTGGTTTCAAACCCAAAAGAGGTTCTGAATGAATCGAAGCTTATTTAGACGTATAAGCGGCACCGATAATTATTGACACACTGGACTCGGAGAAAGTGGCTGCATATGGCTTGCATTCACTATATGATTGCCAAGGCTCATGGCCAAGTGCACAGAAAACCAGCCAGTGAGGAAGCCTTCGGCGAAAGCGAGGGTTCCATTCTCTTCTAAACCGCTCTGTGCAGGTTAGTTTGGGTGGGGAAGGAAGGCTGAAAGTAGGGAGACGGGGAAGGCATGGGCGGGAAAATGTAGAAGGATAACGTTTGGGGTTTCACTGAGGGTCAAAGGCCCATGGATCTTAACCTGAGAATGGTACCCAGAGGCGGCGGAATGTTTCGTATCTGAGTGGAAAGGGAAGGTCAGTGTTCGTTGACGGAATTGGTGACAGGCCGGAGAATAGGATGTGTATGCCACTCGTTGACGAGAGGGGGGGAAAAAGACAGAGAAACCCAAATGCCCGAACCTCCCTAAAGTTGAATTCGCATAACCCGCATCCAGGAGGAAAGCTGGCCCCGACGCTCGCTGCGGCACTTGACCACCCGATCACCTCACCCACACTTTCCACTCGACTCTGAAAAACTTGAACGAATCGGAATTTAACGTTTAACTCCCGTTCATTGATATTGGTTTAATCGGAGCAGACCCAAAGAACAAAAGGGAAAAAGAGCAAGAACAAAGGGGCAAAGATAAGGTTTACTCACATGATTATCTTTGCTTTCACCATATTTCAAGCTTCAACTATTCCGTTCCGAGTTGTAGGCCTGATTCAGCGAGTGTTAAATTGCGTCCTATGAGTCAGTGTCTTGTTGTCTTTTGGATGACTCAAAGAATGGGCCACGTGTCTCCTGCAGTGCTAGTTTGAGAATAAACGAGTCAAGAAATATGCTTCTACTGGCAGTGCTGAGCTTGTATTGAAACGACGGTCAACCATCTGCAGATAAGAAGAGAGTTCAAAGCAAACCCCAAAACGCTACAGTGCCTCTCGCCACCTCCTTAACACCTCGTGTTTGATAGGAAGAAATTTTTTGTGCATTTTATGGGATTTTATTAGGCAGGAAACCCACGAAAAGAATGCGATTGACAGAATTTCTCACTTTTTCCCACGGTGTTTCACTTTTTCGAGGCCCCAGAAAAAAAAAATAGGCGCAGCGAAAGGTGGCGCATCAGCCCGACGGCTCGCAAGCGATGGGCAAGCGACCTCTTGGAGAAAAATTGAAAATTTCAAACCACCGTTCTCTCTTACAGAATGCCCAAAATCGGAGGCAAGAGGAAAGCAGCGGCGGACAAGCGCGAAGCTAGTAAACGCGGTGAAACCTTCCCAGAGCAGCGGTTACCTGATGTTCACTCACTCAGCAACACGTCAGATCTCACCTACCAGCCATTATAACAAGATGAAGTCGACGATGTCGACACGGATGATGGTCCCACTTGACATCATCAACCGTGCAAAGTGAAGCGCGAGCATCATGATCTTGAAGCGTGCGCGTGCGCGGTCACGTGAATTATTACTATATTAAGACCTCCCTTAACCCTAATGATTATGTAATAGGGCTTGTTTCATTTTTTTTTTTGGAGGTCGAAAATCAAAAGTTGGCCAATCAACTTGGGAAGCACAACGAGGGTAGCTATCACCTATCTGAGTCTATTCCAGGTGTTTTTGAACCCAAAGAGTACCATAAAAAAATGTAGTATTCGAAATACTGATTTTGTTTGATGCCTGCCAAATGAAGTGATGCGAAGTGATGCGGGGCACTGTACACATGACCGTGGAAAGTCTTTCCGGATTCGGCGATATGCCGTTGGCGCGCCGCCACTTGTAGGTACAAAATACTGTTGCGTTCGCCACATAATAAACGGATGCTCACAGAAATTTAAGAGGACGTTCATTTAGGATTAATATATATCCCAAAGAATTTTCAGATAATTCTACGGCCGTGAAATGAGTTGAGAGCATGATCAAAATTTCGACCAATTCTGACAGCTGGCTGAATGACATGGCCTCTGAAATGATTTTGAATCATGAAACCGGGGCTCAAATGCAGAATATATACTCAATGCATACTTGAGGTGCGCTGTAAATATATTCATAATTTTAGCCATTTTTATGCGCTGAATATATGTCCGTGAATGCTCTACAAATATTTGCATGGCAATAAAATATCTGACTTTGTGCAAAATTGAACCGTATTGGGGTATAAAAGCCTAATTGAGTTCCCTATGATGTACAGTTTACACTCATTCACCAATCTCGTGTATATGATTGAATATCTCTTCCCAATTCTCTTATCAAATAATATATTATTGGAAGTCAACTCATCTGAATGATTGTAAATCTTGTGTTTGCGCACGGATTTTGTCACAGATA
>Ga0247741_1001645_pt1 | contig 12399 bp, 6 predicted proteins | sample UWRJL213509R2_FD_180945 | JGI IMG/M metagenome (GOLD analysis project Ga0247741, IMG submission 180945) | Plant litter microbial communities from Arlington Agricultural Research Station in Wisconsin, United States - UWRJ-L213-509R-2 | ecosystem: Environmental > Terrestrial > Plant litter >... | reverse complement strand
CTGAAATTAACAAAGTCTTGAGTGAGGTTTCCGAAGAGAAGTGACATGAGGGGCTGATATTTGGGAGTTAAGGTGTCACCGTCTTGACGTATATAAAGAAAATATACCTGGGCCGCGCCCGCTGCTATGGCAGCTATGACGCCGATGAAGTCAATGAAGAGTTCAAACCGAGTCGAATAACTGGAGGGTGAGGCAAGATGAGATAGAGAAGATCTATAATGAAAAAACACACCGAAAGAGCTGCGTGAAAGATACAGGAAGAATCTCCCTTTCTGCAGGCTTATGTTCTGTTGCATTCTTGTCATTTTTCTCCTCGACCTTGTCCAAGTCGGCGGTCTGTGGTTGATTTGGTTTCTTGCGGGAGAAAATGCCTCTCTCTGGTTTGTCGTCGATGACTGCGGATATTTCGCCAGTGTCGCTTGGCCTGGAGTCAACCATGACGCGTCAGATTGAGGTGATGAATTTGATAAAATGAAGTGGTGAAAAAGAAAGCGTTGGGCCCGACAGCAGACTATGTCCAGTTCTTTTGGGATGCGCCCTATATGTACATAAGCGTCTATCAGATAAGATCGCGGCTCGCCGGCTTCCCTGCCGACTGCCGTTGAACACGCAATAACCCTGGCAGCGCAGTGCAGGTCAAACAGCTGGTGCTCAGAATCCGCTGCCGAGTTCCACGTGGACGGTTTTGCGTCGAGACTAGCTGCCGAGTCATGACGCAAGTCCCTTCTCATTGTCGTACTCTGCACTTCTATAGTTCAAGGTTGCTGCCATGCGAACTCGTAAGAGAATTCTAGAAGAGCGTGAGATAATCTTACTCGACGAACCTTGGCTGGTAGAATTGATTTTGCACGGTGCAATCAGAACGTACTTTTTTTGTCTAAGAATACATTTTAATGCATCTAACATTCGGTCCCACTACCCGTTACGAGGCAAAGCGTAAATTCAAGTCCACGTTGACTCAGGTACCTGAAGGATGAGAATTAGAATAGCGGTGAGCGCAGATGAAGTTATCAGGTAGAGGCTGAGCGTATGCAAATAGAGTGTTGTAAATTCAAAAAAGTCACAAAACAAAGATCGATATTATGAAAATTAGGAGATGAAAGGTACTCACTGGTGACGCGACGCTCCCAGACGGATGCGGAGGCTGATTAGCAGTCATCGACATTTGCAGATGGAGTATGTATCGGCATAACAACCACCCCAAGCACCGACAAGAGGAGGATTATTCTCAAGGACATCCGCGCGCACTCTGCACGTTTGAGAATAATTATTTCGTCGATCAATCAAAGGTGCCTAAAGAATTGATAAATAGATCTGCGACCGAATCGTAACAGATCATTGGGCCTTGAAACGCAGAGAAGAATATGAAAGAAAGGGATAACCAGGAATACTCACCGATTTAACGATTTGATCGACTCAATTCAACGTCGAGTGAGGACAGGATTCAAGGATATTTGTGGGGATGATAGTGACACTGGTGGAGCGCGTATGAAGTCATGAAGAGAAGTCAAAATAAAAGCGACGGTAACACAAAACAGGTACAGAACACAAGACGGTCTAGTCCCATTTGGCATCACCATCTATAATTTCAATAGACAAGGCAGAGTAAATCGTCCCCAGTAATAGTCAATATATAAACAACAATTGGTGATCAAAAGGTTGCCTATGGGACAATCGAGAGGTAGACTCGATATTTTCGACTTGTGGCCCACCTGCAGTGCAGGATTCGGTAATCATAACCCTTCCTATCGCAGTGCATTGATGATCGGCCCACCCCCTTGGCTATAATATCGATGAGAGGTAGACGAAGGTTCAAGAGACCTTTGAGGGGTGCCTATCCTGCGGGTGGAAGAAGGGTTTGTCCCACAGTAGCAGTAATTGCATAGACGTGCCATGGATGGGATGGTGGGCGACGCGTGTGCATAGGAGCCTGGTAGGAACGGAATAAAGGTGGTGAAGCCGGTTGGTTAAAAACCATAGCCAAGGTCGGTGGAGATAACCGAACAGGATCCATAGTCGCTTCTAGGCGGAACCCGAGCTGTATTCAGTCGTTCGGGACGTTGAGAGAGTGATCGGCCGAGGTGGAAGCTAGTAAGTCACTAGCAAGGCGTTAGCTTAGGGTTTTGTAAAGAAGAAAAGTAGACGGACTTATGTTACCGTCCGGACACTGTGTGGACACTGGTGACCAGCCCATCGCCAACAAATTTCTCTCGTACACCTTTGAAGTCGATCCAGCAGTCTCCTCGGACGGCGAGTATTCGGCGTTTTACGCATCACCAGGAGGAATGAATAGCACCTCTTACTGAGCTTAGTGCAGATCAAAACCGAAGGATTCAGGGGGGAAATCGGGAGCCAGTAGTCGTCTCGATGCGGAAGAAATCCAGGTCGGCCTTTGCGCGAGAAATTTTTATGCATGGCCCATCCAGGATTCAGAGCAACAGTAATCTGAGAAAAGAGATTAAAGATTGAGATCTGGCGAAGGGCCAACGATCGTCTTTGGTAGAGCAGCGACATGGCAGTTGGGAATGAAGAGAGACGCCAAGATTCCCACTGCCACTTTGCCAGAGCACACGTCATCAATTGACAGCGGCCCGATAACTCCGGGTGACCGTGCCTTCGTTGCACGAAAACCACGCTCTTGAACGACTCCTTCAAGCTGAAAAGACTCACGTCGACTGGATGTCTCCTGGATCAGCGATACTCAAATCTGAAGGCAGCATTCGAGAGCGCTTTTACACCGCAGGTGAAGAGCGTACAGCTGACCATGCCAGTGGAAGGAAGAGTCCAATATCCTAAGTGCCTCGGGTCCAAATTATTTAGGCTCAAAGACAGTTAGAGAGCTCATTCCGAGTGCGGGAGAGATTTATGGAAGTTTCATGCGTAGTTTACGTATATGAGTCGTTCTAGTACTTAATTAATCGTTGTTTCGTGGGCAGACTTGGTAGTCTGTGTCATGTTTTCGTGCTGGAGACTACATTTGGCGGTGATTCAAGAGAATTACATGGAAAAATGGAACGAGAGTAAGTGGAGAGCGTTAATTAAATATCTGGACAAGTACCAGGAAGTAAATTAGAGTAGCAGTTGGATTCAGGTACGCGGTGACGTGAGCAAAATTTTACAGTCTCATTAATTATAACCTTCGACGGAAATGGAACCAGGAGGATATAATGCGCCCTTCTAATTGAGGAGAAGGGGAAATTTAGAGAACTGAATCGGTTGAATGTCTAATTGTACGTTGGCTTGAGTCCTTGAGATAGGTAGCGAATCATAACGCGAATATGCAAAGACCTTTAAGCCACGAACGCGAGTTATTTTACAGAGAATGGTCATGGTACATCGAGCAGTGGCTCTGATCGCTCTGATGAAAATAAAACCATTACCTGCTGCACTAGCGCCATCATACAACATGGTGCTTACCTTAGTATCTCCTAGGATGTTTCCATAGCCCTATCCTCATCTCTCGCTGAGCGACTATGGCATGTGCTCGTAGTATTGCCTGCCCTAGTCTGAGAGCCTCTCGTTCTCAAACCCAAGTCGGGTAGATCGTATGTTCCATCAGCGGCCGCCTGCTCTCGATGGCCTTTTCGAGAGGTGAGACTAATCGTGGAGATGTCAAACCCTCCGCCAGCATGAGCCTACGAGAGATGGCTCACATGCTGACCACGCAGATAACGTATACTACAACAACACGGGGTATTTTAGTCAGATCTCGTCGTGGTGAGCTGTCAGTGGTGAGAGATGTTAGACTTACTGTGTGTATTTGCGGACAGGGGCACCATGCTATCGCAGAGGTCGTTTAGCCGAAGATGAGAATTGATGGAATTTAAATACAAGTAGAATGTCCCGGTGGCGAAGCAAAACTGAGATGAGAAAATGCTCAGAAATTTTCAGGTGAAGCAGGTCTAAAACACACCAAAAGAACGCTCAATGCAGCGAGTAGGCTAGATAATGATAGAAACGGTGTCAGTACAAGACCACGACAAAATTAACGGGTAGAAGGTAATGGCACCTTGTAGCTATAGCACGATGAAGTGCGTAGATGATTAATTTGTTGATCATTGAATTACTTCTAGAGAGAGATTGTCAATATGACTAATCTCTGAGGAAATAAAACAGATTGTCAGCCACCTTTTGATGCCCGAACGATGGCTGTCAAGGATGAGACATAGCGTCCCGGAGATGACGATGTCGCAGAGGGCCGCAGATATCCCCTGGAGGGTGGTCATTTTCTATAGTAAGAGGTAATTTGCCAAGGTGAATCGCAGCGGTCGGAAGGAACATGATCAGACGACACTCACAATCAGAAATCTGGTCCTCAGTCTGATTTTCGAGTAATATTTGCTCATAGCCCTGATTTTAGTGAACAAAAGAAGCAGATTAGAAGCAATAGCAACGATTGAAGGAGAGATAATCTACATGAAAGACAACTGGGCTTCATAAAATATACCACATATAAATTAGCCCTGTAAACTCCACTGTATACCGGGACTGCTGGAAGACTCACCAGATCCGGCACCTAGAGCAGCATTGTCAATTTACATCTTCAACTCTGGATTCTAGTCAGGGCCATTTGAATATGGAAGCTTACCCAGTTGCGTCAAGGATAAGCCAGCCTTCAAAGGTGAAGAACGAGGGTGAGCGCAAAATATTTGAAGCTTTGACGTGACGACCTACTGCAGGGATCGCAAAATAATGGAGATGAGTGAAGCGCAAGTTCCTTCCAACTGAGAAATGGTGTCAATATCGGGTTGGATGAACAAATTGTCGAAAATAATCATACCAAGCCAGATGCGGGTGCAGAAAAATCTGCAAGAAGAAATGCTTCGGTCACTCCGGATCGGATCGACAAAACCACCGCGTGTACAAACATTTGTGAGATGAATGCCGTAAGATACTGGGGTTTACAGTCAGTGAAAATTGCATGCAGAGATCATGACGTCCTCGAAAACTCACTACACAGAGATATTTCCCCTTATATCAGACAGGTGAACATTGTTAGTTGGACAGAAGACATTCAACAGTAAAACTTACGATGACAGAGCTGTGACGAAGATGAGTTTGAAATTCGTATAAAATCTGGTTGCCCCGTGTAGTGGTGATGGAACCCACTTACAATACAATTTCGTCCAGAAGAGCCACGTTCCCTCGCCTCGTGATAAATATCTCGTACATTTGGATTGTGGTGAATGCTGTCTGCAGTACCGATAGAAAACTATGAGCGATCGTAGGCGAAAAGGGGGCGGCGAGCCATCAAGTTGTCAGAATCGGGTCGCTGTTCGATAAGACGACGCATAACTTACCCTAGAACCCAGATAGTCATCTTCAGAGGCATGGTGTCTTTTTTAGAAAGGCATTCAAGGTAGTTAAAGACCATAAGCTGTCATCGATAGTGAAAGTTAGTTGCAGAGGACATCCGAGCTGAGCGATCTCTTACCAGTACGATTCCGCAGAGACTACAGAGACCATAATCAGATAAGCGTAGTTATCGTATCTTGACAGAAGAGACGTACAATGCATTCAGAAGAAAGGCGATCAAATATGCCCCATACGTGCCAGCAAATGTGACGGGAAACCTGACTCTACTGGGATAACTGATGTCGAAGGCTGTGGCTACCATGGAGGATGTAATGTCAATAGGTATGAAGGACGAGCAGCAAAAACATGTGGTGAGGTGTGTATATTATACGCCCTTTAGACCAGAGCCTCCATGGAGACATTAACGCTTGCAAGCAAAACACAAGGCATTACCTCACGACCGGCTGCACCAGTGCAATGCTTTCTGCACGCCATTCCAATTCAGCGCATGGACAATACGTAAAGTTTTGTCAATTTTCCTGCAACATAGGAATTCAAGGGGTTCCGAAGCGCTGTTAGTGGATGGTCGTTTATTGGGATCATTGAGCGAGCCAACCCTCAAAATGATTCCAATAGCCCGTACCTTAACCGATCCCATTCATAACCATTAGTATAAATACTTCTCAGTGAAGATTGGGAGAGGGTATTCATATTCACTTCGCTCGATATAGCTTATCACTCATCACCAACTTCTTCCTCACGCTCCCTCGGCGTTTGAGAGATATTCGACTGACAATGTCGTTGGCTAACTCAACTCTGTTGAATGTATATATTCTATCCAAATTATCTACTATCTACGTTTCTCACCGCAGTTGATAAGTTAGCTTACAGAAAGAGAGTCAAACTTGATCGCAGGATCAGGACTGGGACAGCACACGGGGATTGCCGAGCCCTCTCACCTTCTAGGAGAACATTGCTGATTCTCATGACGCGAAGGTCATACCTCGTGTCAATGAGGTAACGGTATAGGACTCGGTGGTGAGGACTCAGAAGAGGCAACCACTTGGAAGCTGTTTCGTCTCCAGTGCGTGGGGCCGATGGGATCCCGGCGGATGAACCAGGCAAACCCGAAAGGAGGCATTAAACTCGTCGGTTTCGCCGTCAATTCTTTCCAACACGAGTATCCAAACGGGGTTATAAACCTATAGGTGGTAATTTATCCCTCCGTACCTGCACGGACTGACACCTGGCCGACGTCCACGGGTTGCTCGGTAGCGAACAAGTTAGAATTTTCAAATAGCGTGAGTGGATCTGATTTTATCTCTAAAGTTGCGGCAAGTGGCATTGGCAGTCAATCATGTCATTAATTCCAATCTTTTTGCAATGCATTCTACGCTGTAGGTCGCAAAATGAGCTCGGGGATTGGTGGGCCATCGGCGAAGCAGGGTGTCTGGTCAAGCGAGCCAAACCTTGCTAGGATGACATACTTTCGATCTCCCTGACTTTTGGGCGCTACACATTCAGATGGACACTCGGCATGGGAAACAGAGGATCTGGACACCACTCTCAGGTTAGATGTAGAACGACAACCCCATTCATAACGTATATTAGCGATTCAGGTGCATTTCATCAAGCGGAACTGGCGTAAGCTGAGATTTAATTATTGTTGGCGTAATCACAACTTCGCCTAAAAGCGTTAGCATTCGCTTGTACAGAAGTTGTATCTTGGACATGTGTTTACGAGGCTCTGCTCAGCATACGCTACGTTTACTGGATGTGTTCGTCGCAAAGTCTTGCATCGAATCAGATCTTAAGACATGTAAGGACGACGTAGGACGCGTTCTCGCTAAAATGTAGATGTTCCCTATTTAGGTTGTGGCAATTAAAGTCCATTGGGAATGTAGACACAAGGACCCTCACCGACGCACAGTAGCACTCTAAGAAGTTGCTTGAAACTTGGTCGTGGTTTTTCTTTCGCCAGTATGGTGACCATGCACTAGAATCCACTCAGCGTCGAAGAGGTTCCACCAATAAACACTGTCAACCATGATCGTGTTATCTTTCAATCTAGCGTGTTATTTATTCCAGTTGGAATAAAGTGAGAATTGAACTCAACAGAGTAATCACAGATAGAAAGCCAGAAGTAGATGGAATCTCACAGATCGTAGGTTTCTCAGATAGTGTGGCCACTCCAGCAATGATTACCCTCCTCATCGAAAATTGGTTTGCGAATGACTTCAGATAAGATGAAAGGTAAGTGTATTGGTAAAATTGACGTCTTCTACAATAGTATTCTGATCAGAGCATCCTCTCAAAACGCTAGAAGACTCGATCATGGAACTGAAGTTGAATTAAATAGCTAAACCAATGGCTAGAGCGAGGGTGTAATATCGAATACCAGAGGATTTGAAATAAGAATAAAGGCTCAACTCACCTCACAGGAATCAGATACGCGAGCAATCAAAGCTCCAATCGATTCGACTCGCAATATCCAGAGGATCACATATATTCTGCTCCGTCATGTTGGTAATACCCACCTGGCATTCAACAGGTCTGAGAGGCGCGGATGCGACGAAGACAAGGAATACATCGCTTTTAAGGGTGTTGAGGGGACGTACCAGCATGCAAGGGACCCAACTACCAATTGGTAGCATTACAAGCGCTCAAGCTCAAGCTGATCTCAAGACTGGCTCTGCGTTGTTGGTTTGGTCCTATCGAGTACAGGGTAGCTCGAGCTCCATCATCGCCGATCTGCAATCGACTGGCAAGCAGTAGTGCGCCAGAAATAATCGGTATGGAGGACGGATTTGGATCGAGGCGGAGCTTAGATCAAGATTTAATGTCGGAAAGTTTAAGGTCCTGAGGCCGAGGCGGAGCGTTCTGGGCATTCCGTCACCAGATGAAATGGTCCGTGCACATTCGGATCACGAGCTCGGGATGGAGCTCCGATCATAATTCTTACTTCCGTTCCCCCCATGTTGAATCTTTTCACGGATCAAACCTTCTCTCAAACGATCTGAAGCGCATCAAGGCCTCACGCGCACGCTTCAAGGCCTCAAGATCTCGATCCGAACACCATTTTCGGCATTCATATTCTCCGTCTGTATTTCACCCCTGATATTTCCCTTATTTCCAGCATCTCTTCCTATCATGAAGCATACATCTCTCGATCTATCTTATCCCCGGGGTATATACGGACTGGAATTGGAAACCTCAGTGAGAGATACAGGAATGATACATTGCCGATTGTCCTTCCATCAACCGCCTACTGTCCTACACGCTGTTTCCGTTCACCTTGTTCTGGATTTTACGTGTCTCTTGATCCTGTAAGCCGGCCGGTATCTGTCTGCTAAGTATCACCCCTTCGAATCACAGAATTGGAGTACGAGATGTCCCAATTTCATCCTAATTGGGTATCGATGGATCTGAGTAGATCGTACGTGAGGCAGAGCCCTCTGTTGAGACCTGATGTGATCCAAATTTGTTCCACTAAATCTCAGTATCTCCTGAATGCCTGAACACAGTGATAGTTCCCATGCATAGGTCCAGCGGGGTGCGGCAGAAACATCTACATACCATTATCGTTGTGACAATCAACTGTTAGTATAGCGTCATCGATGAGTTGTTTAAATAATGTTTCGGGGATGGTGCTAGGCGTGGGCGACAACAGCGACAAGTGGGAAAATATTTGCGAGGCATAATTATGGACATTTTTATGCACGAAGAATGTGGACAAAATTTTACAGAAGAAAACTGGGAATACCATACCTCCGTCCAAGTCCAACATTACTTTCAACTGATTCATAGAGCCACTAATGATACCCTCGCCATCCAAATCGCAGCTGCATGAAGTGGAGGGGCAAGTTTTCAGGTAACGAGATGTTGAAGAAGTATGATTCAAATACAGCGTGACGCCGTGTTTGTTGAGTGATCATCCATCTGATTCCATCAGCGTCCATCGGACTTGATGAATATTCGCCTCAGAGACTGTCCTTTGAGAGAAGTTTGAGATCCAAAGCTGCGGGTATGAGCAAAGAATGAGATGAGAGAAATAAATCTAGGCTATATATTGCTAGCAGTTGTTGCTGGCGGAGATGTCGATCGCTAAAAGCGGGGTTAAAAAAGTATGGCAATCCCCGAACGCCCAGAGCAGGCTGCTGATGCTGCTCGTCTCTCTGCTCATATCACTATCAAGTATTTCTCGTCAAAAGCTGTTATTCTTCAAGAAAGCGCATAATGTATCAAGACGGAAGTGACCAAGGAGCCGCCCTCTCTGACTCTAGTATGCTTCATTTGTCCTGTCGAGATAAACGCCCGTTAATAAGGAAGATCTTACAAAGATTCCAATTCCAAAATGTCAAGTGATACCCAGCCAATAATACTAGTACTCTGCAATCCTGAAGGCTCATTCATCCAGAGCCAACTCATCCCCTTCCCAAATTCATATCAAGTAAGGCCTTGATACCTTCTGGCGACAATTTGCTTGCTCATATGGCTGTACTAGGAGGCGATCGATGTGGCAATGTCGGTTTTCCGGGATGACATAGATACGGAAGACGAGGGGCTCATTCAACTCAAATATCACCACCATCGGATCAATGGATCGGACCTCTGGGTTGGTCTTGGAACGACGATAAATTCTCCAGAGATTTGGAGACAACTGTTGCAATCCAAGCCAGAGCTTGTTGAGATTGGTGTCTTTCTCGTTGATCCGCCCTCGGAAATCACTTTGGAAGAAAATGGTAAACCCATCGGGATTCGTTTCCATATCTCTCATAATTTTGAGGGGAACGAATGGAGTTTCAAAGAGCGTCTTGACCAAGCGCCAAATAACTATACGGTGAGTACATAACTGTCCGATTTGTTCATGAATTGAATGTTATACTTCAGGACTGCTTGAACGAGGCCCGCCGTGTTATCGAGAAATATGGCTTTCCTCATCGCACTGCTCTTACGAGAACTAATCTCAGACAGTCCGTGCAACTCAAAATTTGGGACATTTCGACAACACCAAGAGCCTATGTTCCCCTGAACTCCAATAATTATTACAAAATGGTCGAGAAATGCACCCTCATGCTACAAAAATTACCCTCAGTCGCCATCCTCATACATCATACCTGATTTCCTCCTGCTCCACGCAATGATCTACGCAAAAATCTCTCCTTTGAAAGAATTGTGTCTGTTGAATTATCAAATGTATCTTCAATTCCGCGGCCGGTATGGTTTTTACGTCTTAAATTTTAGCAGGATGTTTCATGCTAACATTGGAGAATAAAAATTGAGGTCACCACAAACGCCGTGAATAAAGGTGTTCTATAACACTTGGGATAAGCCGGCATCGTCCATCCACTGAACACCGGGCCTGCCAAGAGCAAGGAGTGGACATGAAAAATGGGACTCGCCTACATCCCAGCTGTCAGTCATAGACAAAATGATCTGGAATCAGCCTTTTTGGCATTAGTGCATTCAGCAATAGGTTCGATTTCTTGTCCACTAAAATTATTAGTGAGAATCAAGAAGTCTCGCATTACGCAGAGTTGCAGCTGATGCATTGTCAGATTTCGTGGCGGGGTCAACGAAACTATGACTATGCAGACGTCTTGACTGGCTCCTAGGCATTATTCTTCTTGACGCCACTAATCTACAAGTACCAAGAAATGTCTGCTTTGCCGCTTTTGAATCATATTTAGCCTCGATCTAGTCCCGAGTTTTCAGAGTACTATATCGTAAACGCCCATGTGAATGATGAACATGTATAAAGGATTTGTGTGAAGTTCCGGAAAAGACACGCAATTGTGAGCAACATACCAGCAATGCATTCACCTAAGCTCTTATATCTCTCTCTATTCCTCGCGAAGAATTTCATGATGTCCAGCGCTCAATTTAATAGCATCAATCAAGGCGAATTCACATTGTCTACTACGTTCTACCCTCAGGACACATCTTTCCCTGGCCACTACAGTGCGGCGGGCATATACGAGGTCAATAGTCTGTCCTTGAGTCGCTATCTAGACTGATCTTCCTTCAAAGACCTACGGCGATGGTCTCGATGTCCCATTAGCGCTCCTGGGGGGTGGAATTGAGGTCGCGGCAGCCACAATTGTCCGAGAGAAGCTGGGACTGGCTGATAGCGATGTCGTCTACAGCAGCGGCTATAAGGGCGAAACAGCTGAATACGCATACCTCAGGCAAATTCATGTACGATTTTCCCTTTCTCTATGGTCAAACCACTGAAAAATATGATAGAACGGTGTTCAATTCGTCAATGCGGTCGCCAATCTTGCGCTGAAAAAAGGGAAGATTGTTTCGTTTGGGTCGTCGTTTGTAAAACCTAGTATGAACATGTTCCATTGATCCCTAAGAGTCACTAACGTCAAATTATTTCTAGTCCGAATTGCGTCCCAGTATCCCTCAATTCAAGTTTCGGATGCCATCCGCTCGGCGGAAATGACATTCCCGGGGAACTATAGCGGACACCCGACTAAGCTCGAGTACTTTTACAAGCAAGATGGCTCTGCTGCTCTCGTACACTCTATTCAGATCGAAGATATCTACAACGCCGTTTCGCTCGAGGTATATATGGATGCCCACACCGGTGAGGCAGTGGGTTCAACCGACTTTGTGTCATTTGCCAAGGTATACGATGCTTTTTCTCGAAATATATCACTCTTAATTCGCCGCTGGACAGTATCGAGGTGTTCCCGTCTCAAAGTATAGCGTTGTTCAAGGTGGGCTATACGACATGACAAACCCGCAAGATGGGCTCGCGTCTCCACTTGGATGGCACAATGCGAATGCAGGAGAAGTATATGATTTCACAGCGTTCGTATCTCCATTTATACGTTCTTACCATAATCTAACCTCGTGGCTCATAGAGGAAATAATGTACAATCAATTGGCCCAGATGGACGCGCCAGACGACCAAAAACCAACGGGGAGTACACTTATACTTACGATGCAAACAAAGAGCCCAACGTAGGAGAAAATACTGATGCATCAGTTGTCAACGCATTTTATGTCGCTAATTCGGTGCATGACATTGCTTATCGCTACGGCTTTACCGAGGCCGCCTTCAACTTCCAGCACGATAATTTCAAGAAAGGT
>Ga0247741_1001643_pt1 | contig 12404 bp, 14 predicted proteins | sample UWRJL213509R2_FD_180945 | JGI IMG/M metagenome (GOLD analysis project Ga0247741, IMG submission 180945) | Plant litter microbial communities from Arlington Agricultural Research Station in Wisconsin, United States - UWRJ-L213-509R-2 | ecosystem: Environmental > Terrestrial > Plant litter >... | reverse complement strand
AAGGTCGCGCGCCGCCTCACCGTTTGGCACTGCCCGTCGACTACTCAGTTGCCGAACGATCCAGATCGAAGCACCCACCGACAACACGGCGAAAGTAAATCCCGTGACGAGCATCAATGCAGCGAGGACAAACGGGCTCATAGGGCATCCTTCTGAAAAGGGGTGGCTGATAGATATCAGCACGATTCTCGCAAACGGCAAACATGCTTGGCAGGGGCTACCACTTCGATACCGACGATCATTGCCGAAGCTACGGGGTCTCAGCTCGAGCCGAGCTACGGTATACCTTTGAGACAGCGCAATGGGCGGCGAAAAGCCCGGAGCTGGGGGCATACAAGCTCTTCGCCCAGTCGGCATGGGATTGAGACCATGACAACCGGAACAGCAACCGCTGTTGAGTGAGTTGGTTCCGTCTGCATTTTGATCTTTGCCGAAACGGTGGATCGACTGACCGGAAGTTAAAACAATCATGTGCCCTCACCGTTTTCCTAGCGCATGGAGGGAAGCTCGGATAGCACCTCGCGACCGAGGCCGAGCGTTTTGCTCAGAACAGGACAACCCGTTGTTTTGACTCGGAACGAATCACTTCGGCGACAGTTGAGTCGCATCAACAGTCATCAAGGTGAAGCGTCATGGATGGCATGCACAGAACGCCCTTCGCCCCACTCGACGTCGAGATCGACGGCGTCGGCAAATATGTTCCCGCTTCCAGTGTCGACGAGCTGACGGCTCTGCTAACCTGCCTTGAATGGCCGGACAAATCTCCAAGAGAATTTCATCGAGCGCTGGTCTCGTCGTTTGACGCTCTAGACCACGTTGTCGAGCCGCAAGTCGCGCGCGAGGCCTTCGTCGACGCCGCGCATGCCGCCGGGATGCACGTTCTACCAGACGATATGGCTGAGATCAGGAAAGCTGGCTGAACCGACCGTCTGTAAAGCATTTAGGGGCGCAATGAAGCATGGCCAAATCTCCGCGATCCAAGCCACTCCAGGCTGACGACAAGCCGCTTAGGTCGCGTGCGCGCAAGCCACGCGATCCTTTGCAACCAAATCTTCCACTCGATCCCATGCCAGCTCGCATCGAACCATGCTTGGCGCTGTTGAAAAGCAAGCCGCCTGTTGGGCCTCAGTGGACGTTCGAGGTCAAGTTTGATGGCTACAGATTGGCCGTGCATAAGGAGTTGCAAGGCGTTCGCATCTTGACACGGGGAGGCCATGACTGGACCCACCGTTTTCCGCTCATCGAAGCCGCCGCTCTGGCTCTCCCGGTGGCAACGTTCATCCTTGACGGGGAAGCAGTCGTCCTCGACGAGGGCCGATCGGATTTCAACATGTTGCAGCGATCGCTTGGCGGTCGCGGCGGCAAGGAGGTCTCGCGCGATGCCATTTTTATGGCATTCGACGTCCTCTATTTCGACGGCCATGACTATACGCAGACAGAATTGTCGAGACGCCGAAGGCTCCTTGAGTCCCTGCTCCCGTTCGAGACAACCGGCGCAATACGGCTGTCCGAGGAAGTCGATGCGGATGGGGAGGCATTGTTTCAGGCCGCTTGCGAACACGGCCTTGAAGGGATCATCGCCAAGGATCGAAACAGCATCTATCGCTCCGGTCGTCTCGGCGACTGGCTCAAGATCAAATGTATTGAAAGCGAGAGCTTCATGATCGTCGGCTACGAGTATTCCAACTCAGCACGCGGCGGGATTGGCAGTCTGTTGCTGGCTGCGCGTAAAGGAGACAATTGGATTTACGTCGGATCGGTTGGGACTGGTTTCAAGGAACGCGATGCGATCGCGCTGCGAGCGACGCTTGACAAGCTGAAAGCCAAGACGCCGACTGTCGACTACCAGAGCCGTCGCAAAGATTTGGTCTGGGTGCAGCCAACGTTGATTGCGGAGATCGAGTACCGGGCTTGGACCGGCGATGGCAAACTGCGCCATGCATCGTACAAAGGCTTGCGTGAGCATCAGGATAACGCTGCGGTGTACAAGTTGACATAAGGGGACTGACCTTTCTTAACCCGGTTTCCTTCTACCAGCTTTGTGTTTGATAGCCGCAACAGCTAGCGTAGAGGCCATCGACGCTAAAGGCAGAGATCGTATTGCTCTGGTCAACACGAAGCTTCCAACCATCGCTGCGGTGAGCTTCATCCATGGGTGCTCACCCAGTTGAGCGTGCGCACTGGCGTCCGCCCATTCCAGTCGAGACTGCGTGATCTGGGAGGCGTCCTCGGCAATCCGAGCCAAACGATTCCGCAAAATCGAAATCTCTTCTCTGGTTTCTCGGAGCCGAAGCCTCAATTCCGCGGCCGGCGAAACATAATCGAGCGGGACTGAGACGTCCGATTGATCTGTAAAACCGGACAGCGGATCGACGACATGAGGCTGTTGAGCCAGAGCGCCTGACGGGACCCCGAGAAGATCATCGTCCTCGGCGCGAATTTCCTCAGAGGCCTTTTCGCCAATTTCGTTCATATCCACGTTTTGCTTCAACATCGGCCATCTCCGTTTTGACGGAAGATCAACGCCGGAAGAGCTCACGGGTTCAACCTGGCTTACAAAATACAAATGCCGCTTAACCGACCCGGATATTCTGCAATCGGTCGAGCGTCGCGACGCGTTCCCGGAACGATCTGACCGCTTCGAGCGCTTCATGGCTAAGGCGAGCCATCGCCCACGCGACATCATTCATTCCAGCAACTGCTTGCTGATGCCCGACCGATCCCTCGCAAACCGATCGCTCCGCAATAGAAATTGCTTTGAGCTGAACAGATACGTACGCGCCATGGATTTCGTTAAGCAGCTGCTCCGTTGCCGACACGACTTTGGAAGTCACGTGGAGCTGATTTTGCTCGTCCATGAACGCCCCGGCCTGATAAACAAACATTGTCTCTCCATCTGCTTCTGGGCGGGAAACTCGATTGTGGCGAAAACCCATCCAAGAGGCTCCAACCAAAACGCGTTGAAGCGCAAAAGGTTTGAGTCAAGTCGTAACTTCTTTGGCTTGCCAGCCAGGGCATGGATAGGCCGCATTCGTGGTTTTGCTGGGAACTGGACGTGGTGCAGGGCATTGGTGAATGATCGTACAAGCGGTTTACGTCGAGAGCGTCCAGCTTCGGTTTGAACCATCTGAAAGGCTTCGTGGTCGGGTGGGTCTGGAATTTAAATCCGCCAGAGCAACTCCTTGTACACTTGTCTGAAACATGAAGTGGTTCGGCGGGCCATCTCAGCCGGCCGTCTTGTTAGCGGCGGCTTCCTACCGCGGCATTCGGTCTCGTTTCATCACGCACTGGCGTTGATAGATCTTGTCGCGCTTTTAGTCGGAACAACGACCCTTAATCCGAGTTTGTCTCTTACAACACCTTCGAGGAAACACAATGTTCACAAAAATCATGACCGTCTCGCTTCTCTCACTAGGTCTGGCCACGTCCGCGCTTGCCCAGTCATCTGGTGGATCGAACAGCGGCGGCAATAGCGGCTCAAGCAATTCCGGGACATCTAGTGGAACGGGAACCGGCACGTCTGGGACCTCCGGCACAAACGGCGGTCAAAACACCGGCGACAGCAACGGCAACGGTAATAACAACACAAACATGAACGGTCAGAATTCGGGCGCTTCCGGTGGCGACGCAAACGACTGCGCACGTCGCGAGGCCGGAGGCACGACCAACCCTTCCACGAACAACAATGCCACCGCGACCGACCCCGCTAATAGCTGCAAATAAATACATTTTTTGATCATATAGAGCTCCGCACGTGGCGGGGCTCGTACTGTGATCGCGAGCAGGCCGATAGACCTCCGGAACTTCCTGTACCGCGATCCGTTCAAGTGAAAACTGTTGGAGGATGGGATGACTGAAACAACCAATGACGTTGATACCGTTTGGAGACTTGCAGAGAAGATTGGCTTCTGCATGCTAACCACGCAGTCGGCAAGCGACCTACGCGCTCGCCCTATGGCCGCCCATGCTGAGCAGCTGGAGAACGCGTTCTATTTCCTCACGGATGTCGACGGACACAAAGACGATGAGATCGCGCAACATCCCGAGGTTTGCTTGGCGTTTGCGGACAGTAAAGGTCAAAAATACGTCTCTGTCTCCGGGACTGCAGAAGTGCTGAATGACCGGGACCGGATCAAAGAGCTGTGGTCTACCCCTGCGAAAGCATGGTGGGACAACCCCGACGATCCTTCCATCCGAGTATTGAAAGTGACGCCTGCATTCGCTGAATATTGGGACAGCCCTGGTACGATCGTCAGTTACATCAAGATGGCAGCCGCCGCGCTGAGTAGCTCCAAACCCGACATGGGCGACAACGGCCAGGTGGCCATGTAGGACGGAGAACACGATGGCCGACGACCTACACGAACGCATACGGCTCCGCGCCTATCAGCTTTGGCAAGACGAAGGCTGCCCTGAAGGCGCAGACCTCAAACACTGGCTTCAGGCCCTCGACGAGCTTGGCGGTGATGACGAGCATGAAACGTTGCAGGAACTTATCGATGAGGATGATCTTGAGGACGAGTACGCGAGGTCGGGCAATGCAGATGACATAGTCCAGACAGCCGACGTACCGTCGGAACCGGTGCCCGGAGTCGATATTACTACTGGCAAGAAACCTGTCCGCCAGCAGGTAAGACGGACTGAGGGTCCTTGAGACCAGCCGCCGTTGGGCAATGCTATGAGGCGACACAATGGAAAACACACCAGACGAAGGGGCACAGCTCAGCGCAGTCATCGCAGAAGTAGAGGCGGTCGAATTCGATGAGACGATGCCGGGATGGGCAGCGCTGTATGCCCGTGTGGCGGGAGGCAGCGTAATCCGGCTCGAGTTCAACGCGCAGGCGTTCATTTCGTTGGAGGCTGCTATCAGTGCTGCGCAGGCGCAGATGAGCGCGGAGCAAGGCAAGCAGTAGGCACCAGACACTTTATATCGATCGCACAATGTCGTTAGCTGACTACCATTGATAACAGTTTCCGAAGCGGCGATAAAAAGGCCACTGGGACCGTAAAGTTTTTCAACAGTGATAATTTTGGCTTCATCACGCCTAATGCGGGCGGCAGCGATATTTTCGGTCACATCTCTGCTTGGCAGGCGTCCGAGCTGGACATCCTGCGGGTCGGCCAAAAAGTTTCGTTCGACACTGAGTGCGACTCCAGGAAACGGACCGAAAGCGGTTAAATCCGTGTCGACGCGGCATGAGCAGCATTCCCGGGCCCTTGATTATTAGGCATGATGAGCGAGCCTCCTGATCATGGACGCTTCAGTATGCCCCGGGTCTTCATATCGTTGAGGTTGAGCAGATCGACCATATTATCCGCTTCGTCTACCTCGAGGCTGTCAAGACTGATGCCGTTGAGCTTGTAAGGCTGTCCCGTAAAGATGTCGATCACCGACCAGTACGGCTCGTCGTCGAATTTTCGCAGGTGAAATCGGATGTGGGGCGAGCGTTTGTCCATTCGTTTATCTTTACCTGCACCCTAGGCGGGTTTCTACCGCCCAAGGCATCCAAAATTCGATCTACCCTGTTTTAGCCCCACCCTGACACCCATCAGGTTGCGATCTCCAAGAAACCCTGGCACCGCCCTCACAAAGGTTTCTGCTTTTCGAACTCTAAGAAAATAGGACCTGTCCCACGCGGTCGACTTGGTGAAATCTTCACTCAGCAACGTGCCATCCCGGCCCCAGACTTCGGCCCCCGGCAAGGTTGTCTATGGCCGTCATATGGTTGGTAAGTAAAATAGTCAGCGCTGTAAGACTGGTAGCGGGCGCCGCACCAAGCGATCACGTCGTCTGGATAATCTGTCACTGGAAAAACCCCTTCGGCGACCCGCGCGTGTTGCGGCTCGATCGAAACCTTTTCCGGACATGGCCGAGCACGCCGTCGCGCTTATCCAACTGGAACGAAGCGTAGGCCCGAAGATGAGGTTTGGAACGGGGGAACTTCATGTCTGCCGGAGCTGCGCGAGAGGCTGAATGGGGGCCAACATCTTGTGGTGGGCAACAAGGATCTGGCGACGACCAGGGTCTTTTCCGATGGGATAGCGTGCAACACTAGGTCGAACTCCGGCTCGCCTCGGCCTGCCACCATCTCATCCCGCGCCACCATACCTTCGAAACCTGGAACGACATGGGCAAGAAGGCGCTGAATATGCATGGCCATTCCGATGGCCTATTTGAAACCCTTTGCCCGGCAATACGAAGTCGCGTCGACTCATTAACTGCGTCCCGTCACGCTCGACGTCCTTCCAGTAGGCAGCGGCCAGTGATAGGCGAGAGGACCTCGTTGAGGGTGAATGCAGCATATTGGGCGCCGGGTTGTTGCGACCTCGTGGTGGTGCGAAGCCGGCCATCGCGTGTTCGCGTAGCGCGGCGGTCTGGAGACCGCCGCTCTGGAGAATTTACGCTGTCCGTCGGACCATGCGTGCTAGCGCAATGAGAATGCAGGCTCCGACGAAGCCAGCGATCAGATATCCGAGCCAGCCGCCCAGCACGACGCCGAACAGCGACAGGATGAAGTTGGCGACTATCGCGCCGACGATGCCGAGCAGAATGTTCATGAGAACGCCCATGTTGGACTTCATGAACATTTCAGCCAACCAGCCAGCAATACCGCCGATGATGATGGCTGCGATCCAGCCGATGCCTGCATTTTCCATTTTTGTCCCCTTTGATAAAAAATTGTAGAGTCGTCCGGCGGACCTGCCAGGTCTCGTTGCTTGAGGGAAACGATTGCCGGACGACCAAGCCAGGAACACCACTGAAGCGGTTTGGTTCCATCAGCCGTCTTCAATCGGCTGCAGGCCAGTCGTTCGCAGGTTCCTCGACCATCTCCGCATCGTCGTCGGCAGGGTCGGGATCACGTTGGTAGGACGCTCGCAAGTTCTCTATCTCAGCTTTGATCGCGTCGTAGACTTCCTCATGTTTGGCACCTTTGACGACGAAGGAATCGACAAAGTCTTCGAGCCTCAAGGGTAAGTCGCTTCTCCAGTCCTTGCTTTTCATTTCCGTCTCCTCCTCTTCTTGGATGGGTTCGTCCGCAAGCTCGGTCCATACGGGGACCTGATCGCTGGTGTGCTCCCATCCGCGGACATGCTTGTCGACTTCGGCTTTCGCTAGGCGCGACGCTGCTTCCGAGCCAAAAGAGAGTGGTCGAGCCTCAGTCCGGCATCGCGAGCGTAAGCGTTTGGAAAGTAATCCCAGAAGGTGTATATCCGTTCGTTCGGATGCAGCGTGCGAAGCGCGTCCGTCCAACCCTGGTTCACCAAGTTTTTCGTCTCGTACCTCAACGCGGACCAGCGCGTCGTCGACCCAGCGTTCTGGCTTGTAAACGTCGAGTTCTGTCGGCATGACGTTATAGTCCCGCCCAAAATGGCCGGACTTCGAGTTCGAGCAACTCGGCAGCGTAATCGTGGAGACGCTCAAGCCAACGAAGCTTATAATCAAATTTCGTGCCCGTATACGGATTGCCGTTTGTGAGATATCGGCTGACGATGCCGGCGACGATCGCTTCAATATAACGGCTGTGGCGTCGTGCGGACCGCCGGGAAGGCCCTTGCGTGTGATCTGTGGCTCCAGGCTCTTCGCAAGAATCGCTACCCCGTTCCACGATTTTTGGCCATGCCAGACCGCGCCATAGCCGGCTGCCTCGATGGCTTTGATCGGAAATTTCTCCTGCGGCGCCTTCAGTTCCTGCAGGCAGAAAACGTCCGGCGAAGCTTCTTTCAACCAGCGCAGCAAGATTTCCAGCCTGCCATTGACACCGTTGACGTTGTAGGTGGCGATCTTCACGGGTTGTCCGCTTCAAGTTTGCGCTCTTCCTCGAGTGCCGACAACCGGTTATTCGCGGCGTCGAGAACCGCGGTGAGGAATTCGATGCGCGTCCATCCGACAAGGTGCGCTTCCTCTACAAGAAGCTGGATAGCGAAGTCGACGGCCTGGTAGAGCTCGACCTTGCGTTCGGGAGCTTCTGGCTGCGCGGTCGGAGGATCGATCATGGCGGACGCCTTTCAGAACGGATGAGGTCGCCGCGGACAGGTGGGATGCTCGCCTGGCATTTCGTTGCCCGCACCGAGAAATCGGAAAAATCGATGCGTTCATCATCCCCGTCATGTCCGATTGACACGCAGCGACCTCGGATAGTGAACCTCCAACAAGCGTTATGGTTCCGCTAGCCGACACTTACAATTGCTACTTATGCATCGAAAACAGAAGGGCAAAAACTTCCCTGTGACCACCTGGAGAAGACGGCTTGTGACGCGTTGGCGGACGTGGGTAGCGGCGGCAAAGTAGGCGGGGAAGTTTGCAGCTTCCGAACTCGCAACCTACATCGTCGAGAAAGGCGCCCCGCTGGTCGAACCGTTAAAATAGATGAAGATTTCCAAATGTCTGACCTAGTGGAAGTTTCTTGACTTCACCTTCAGCGTGTCGATGTGGAGATCGGGGATGAAGATGTCCCGCGGCTTGGGCGGCGGCGCGCGATCCCTCGAATCCGGACTGCCCGGCGATCCGTGAGCGAACTCGTCTCCCCTGCCCGTCGGCAGCTTGAAGTCGATCTCCCGGTCCGCCAAGCCGGACAGGTCACCGCTGAGGTCGAAGAGCTGCTGTGCAACGAGATGGACGACGTCGCCCTCGCGCTGGATCTTTCCGTTGATCGCCATCATGCTCGATCCCAGGACGACGCGGCGTCGTTTTTCAAACAGCGACGGCCAAACTACAACATTGGCCGGACCGGTCTCGTCCTCGATCGTCAGGAACATCACGCCTTTCGCTGAGCCCGGCTTTTGCCGAACCAGAACCAGACCGGCGGTCATCAGCCAGCGGCCGTCGCGGGCGTTCATCGCCTCCTGACACGTGACGATACTCCTTTGCGTGAGGTCTCTCCGGAGAAAGGCCACCGGATGCTCGCGAAGCGTCAGGCCGACATGCCCGTAGTCTTCCACGACATTGTGCCCCTCCGTCATCTGCCGCAGAGCAACCGCCGGCTCCTGCTGCTCGGGGATGACCGCGGCTTCCCGTTCGGCTGCGGCCGCGAAGAGTGGCAGCGGATCGTCGCGCAGAGCCTTGATCGCCCACAATGCATCCCGGCGCTGATGCTTCATCGTCGGCAGGAAGGCGTCCGCTTCGGCAAGCTGCACCAAGGCCTCCGTCGGAACGTTCGACCGTCTCCACACGTCGTCGACGCTCTCGAATTCCTTGTTCATGCGCGCGGCGACGATACGCGCGACGTCGGCGGAGGCCAGTCCCTTGATCAAGCGCATGCCGAGGCGAACCGCGTGCCGTTCGGTGTTGCCAATCCGCTCGAGCGTGCAGTCCCACCTGGATCTGTTGATGTCGATCGGGCGGATTTCGACGCCGTGCTTGGCCGCGTCGCCGACGATCTGAGCCGGCGCGTAAAAGCCCATCGGCTGCGAGTTCAAAAGCGCTGTGCAGAAAACATCAGGATGGTGGCATTTCACGAAGTTGGACGCGTAGGCGATCAAGGCGAAGGATGCGGCGTGGCTTTCCGGAAAGCCGTAGCTACCGAAGCCCTCAAGCTGCGAAAAGGTCTTCTCGGCGAACTCCTGTGTATAGCCGTTGTTGACCATACCGCTAACAAGCTTGTCCTTGAATCGGCTGACGCCTCCGGTGAATTTGAAGGTCGCCATCGATTTGCGAAGCTGGTCCGCCTCGCCGCCGGTGAAGCCGGCGCAGACCATCGCCACCCGCATCGCTGATTCCTGAAACAAAGGCACGCCCAGGGTCTTGCCAAGGACGGCCTCCAATTCCGGTGTCGGGTATTCGACCTTCTCCTTGCCCTCGCGGCGCCGAAGATAGGGATGGACCATGTCGCCCTGGATGGGGCCAGGCCGGACAATCGCCACTTGGACGACTAGATCATAGAACGTCTGCGGCTTCAGGCGTGGAAGCATTGCCATCTGGGCTCTGGATTCGATCTGGAACGTGCCAAGCGTATCGGCCTTCCGGATCATGGCATACGTCGCGGCGTCTTCCTGCCGGATCGAGGCGAGGTCAATGTCGTCGTTCTTGTGCTCCCTGATCATCTCGAAGGATTTGGCCATGCAGGTCAGCATCCCCAATGCCAGGATATCGACTTTCATGAACTTCAAGGCTTCGATGTCGTCCTTGTCCCACTCCACGATCTGGCGGTCGGCCATACTCGCTGGTTCGATCGGGACGAGATCGTCGAGGCGGTCGTGCGTCAGGACAAATCCGCCCGGATGTTGACCGAGATGTCGTGGAGCCCCCAAGAGCTGCTGGGCGAGTTGCAGCGTCAACACAAGCCGTCGGTCATTGGGGTTGAGGTTCAGCTCCTTGACGTTGCGGTCGCTGACCTCTTCGGACCACGACCACATGCCGGACGACAGGGCCTTGATAACGTCCTCCGGCAGACCGAGCGCTTTTCCGACGTCGCGGATCGCACCCTTGGCGCGGTAACGTGTCACCGTCGCGCAGAGAGCGGCCTTCTGGTGTGTGTAGGTCTTGTAGATCCACTGGATGACTTCTTCGCGGCGCTCGTGCTCGAAGTCGACGTCGATGTCTGGCGGTTCATCACGCTCCTGGCTGACGAACCGCTCGAACAACAGGTCGTTGGTGGACGGGTCGATGCTGGTGACGCCGAGGATATAGCAGACCGCCGAGTTGGCGGCGGACCCCCGCCCCTGGCATAGGATACCCTGCGACCGCGCGAAGCGGACGATCGAAAAGACCGTCAGAAAGTATGGCGCATACTTCATGGTCTTGATGAGATCGAGTTCGTGGCGGACGGTCTTCAGGACTTCCGGCGGCAGGCCTTCCGGATAGCGGTTGGGCACGCACTCCCAGACATAGTGCTCGAGAGACTCCTGTGCGCTCATGCCGGGGACGATCGCTTCTTCCGGGTATTGGTAGGTCAGCTCTTCCAGACTGAAGCGACAGCGTTCGACGATCTCCATCGTCCGCGCGAGCGCCTCCCTGTACCGGGGGAACAGGCGCTCCATTTCTTCGGGTGGTTTGAGATACCTGTCCGCATGACGTTCGCGCTTGAAGCCGACAGCGTCGATGGTCGTATGCTCGCGGATGCAGGTGACGACGTCCTGAAGCTGGCGACGGCTGGGTTCGTGGAACAGAACGTCGTTGGTGACGACGGTGCGGACCTTGAACCTGGTCGCGAGAATGCTCAGCTCGTGGAGGCGCATTTGATCGTTGGGACGACGGCGCAGAGATAGCGCAAGGTATGCCCGGTCGCCAAAGAGGTCGGCGATCTTGCGCAGCTGCACGGCGCAGGCGTCGTCAGGGAGGTCGGGGACCAGAACCGCGAGAAGTCCTTCGGCGTAGAGGGCCACATCGTCCAAGGACAGAATGCAGTTACCCTTTCCGCCGCGCGATTTCCCGAGTGTTAAGAGCCGCGTCAGCCGCGAGTAAGCGGCGCGGTCGGAGGGATAGACCAGAAGGGACATCCCCTCCGTCAGGTCGAGCCGACATCCGACGACCAGGTGGACGCCAGTCGCACGGGAAGCCTCCAAAGCGCGAACGATGCCGGCCAGGCTGTTTCGATCGACAATGCCAACCGCCGCGATGCCGAGTTCCTTGGCCGTGGCAAAGAGCTCGTCGGCAGAGGACGCGCCGCGCAGGAACGAAAAGTGTGAGGTGACCTGCAGCTCGGCGTATCGCATCACGCAAAGATCCCGTGGATGTACCATTTGTGCGATCCGGTCTCCGCATCGACGCCGTCACCGGACCGGTAGAGCCAGAAGCGCTCTCCGGCATCGTCCTCAACGACGAAATAGTCGCGAACGGCATCGACCTCGGATGTGCGGAGCCACCACTCGCCGAAAACGCGTTCGGGACCGTCGGCACATCTCACGCGACGCCGCTTTCCCCGCCAGGAGAACCACGCCGGAGGATGGTCCGGCATCAGCGCCATGACTTCGACGACGTCCGGCTTATGAAGCAGCCGGACCGGCCGCTTCCACTCGTGCGTCCAGGTCTCCGCGGTAGTCTCGGTGGCCGGGGCGATGCGCTGGACGCTGCGTTCCGGAACGTCGGAAGCGACCGGGGCCAGTCGATAGACCCGGTTGCCGCGGTTGCCGAGGATATCGATCAGCGGCGTGATGTCGTCGTCCTGCTCCTCGACCAGGGAGGACGACTTCTGCTCTTCGCCGAGCGCTTCCGACATGACGGCGACCAGGCTCAGACGTTCGATCCCGAAGCCCGGCTCGATCTTCTCGGTGCGATCCTTGAACAGCTTGGTGAGCCAGGCTACGTCGCGCACAGGCTTCGCGGTTCCAGCACGGATCGCTTGGCGCGTCCCATCGAGCTTCTCGACGATCAGGTCGGTGCGACGGACGCCAAGGCCCCTGCGCTGCAACTCGCCGACAAGTTCGACGACCAGCCTGGCCACGTACTTGTTGATCGTCTCAGCAGC
>Ga0247741_1001641_pt1 | contig 12419 bp, 8 predicted proteins | sample UWRJL213509R2_FD_180945 | JGI IMG/M metagenome (GOLD analysis project Ga0247741, IMG submission 180945) | Plant litter microbial communities from Arlington Agricultural Research Station in Wisconsin, United States - UWRJ-L213-509R-2 | ecosystem: Environmental > Terrestrial > Plant litter >... | reverse complement strand
AGAGGGCAAATTCGTCTGGAGCAGCGCCGATCTGATCAGCAACATATCTCAGCATGGCGCGAGGCGGAGTTTCTTCTGCTCCAAGCACTCGACCCGGGTATCGCATTAGACATAGCTGGATGGCAAAGCCGATCCGATTGTGATTACGTCTCCGCAGTTCGATCTCCAGGCGATCCGCTGATAGCAACGAATAGTGGCGAATTAAGCTGTCCTCGTCGACTGGGATATCGACAAGCCTCCGGCGATCTTGATCTTTGAGAAGCTTGCGCTTTGCCATCGCCCGACTCCATTCACGACCAATCTACGTCGAGCGTTGTCGAGTCGGGCCAGACAGAGAAATCAAGACTGGCGCATGTCGACCTCACTCCACAGAGATCGGATGCTGCACATCCGATGACAGGATCGTTCCGATTTCGTTCGACCTTAGCGTACGATTTCGGACTGCTCTTCTTTTGACCCCAGTTTCTCGCAGCAGGCCGTCGACATCGAACTCTTCCCAGCCGCGGAGCTGTGACGCTGCCTCGTCTGGCATGTTCCCTCGCTTCTGTAATCCGTGAAGATCCGAGAGGATGCCTGGCGGGTTGCATAGCTTCTAACAGGATGACCGACGACGAGTTCTTTGAACACTGGCTTCGTGTGAACCGCACAGGGCCCTACGCATTGGCGCCTTAGCTAACCCCGCGATTTCCATTGGCAAGCCCAAATACACTAACCGGCACTTCGAGACCCCGCAGCGCGTGCAAACCAAGCTCATCAAAGTTGGATGAAGGGCCGAGCAAATCCACGAAGTCCGAGGATAGCAGCACCGGCCGCTTGAGGATTTTTGTGAGGTCCTCCAACCGAGAGGCAACATTAACGGCAGGTCCTATCGCCGTGAAATCTAGCCGTTTTCGAGATCCGATATTTCCGTACATCACATCTCCAACGTGGACGCCCACCCCATACCGCAGCAATGGCTTCTCGTCTTTCGCTAGCCGATCGTTGAGCTGCTCTATCCGTTGTCGGCCATTGTCGATCGCTCTAAGCAGGTTCGCGCAGGCATTCGGATCGCTCAAGGGGAAAATCGCGAGCAGTCCGTCACCCATGAGCTTCAGGATTTCGCCACCATAGGCCTCAACGGGATCGCATAATGCGTCAAAATAGGCGTTCAATATCTCGATAACATCATCTCGGGGCCAAAGGTCTGAAAGAGCAGTGAAGTCGCGAAGGTCGCAAATCATGATCGCCGCGCTTACCGTCTTGCCGCTACCACGCGTCGTCGCTCCCGCAAGGATTTCGGCACTGGCATGCCGCCCGACGTAGGTCTCTAGCAAGGTACGAGCCATAGCGTTTTTCATCCGAATTTCGCTCGTCAACGCGATGGCCGGCAGCAAGTCCTTAAGGTAGCTGATGTCGTAGTCAGAAAAACCCTTGGGCTGTTTGGTGGCAAAGGTGATGACATGCCGTTTGCCCCAAGTATGTTCCATGGGCCAAGCCACGTAGTCGGTAAAGCCGTCGCGCCGAAGCTCCTCGTAGAGCGGATAGCGATCGACTTCAGCGCTCGGTTCCGCAAGGGATTGCCGGACCTCTGTTGCGCCGTTGTAGATTTCGGTCGCGGGTCTGCGAAGAAATAGCTCGGTTGTATCGACATCGTAGTCAAACGTATCGATGTGGGCTTCCTCGACACCGGGGTGCCAAAGGATACGGGCACCTTGCCACTGTGGATGCTGAATTCTCAGGTGAAGAGATGACCTCCCTACCGGTATCCCCTCGCTTACAAGCCTCTCGCACAGATCGACCAAAAGGTTGTCAAGGAAACGCTGCGAACGGGTTTCGTTCACAAGCCAGTCAAGGACTGGCCTACGCTCTACCGGCCATCTGCCGACGCTTTTCTGTAATGGTAGGTGCGAAATCGTGGACATCAGAATCCTCCTTGGGATGACCTTAAGGTGGTTAAGACGGCCGTGGAAGAACTATCTCGACGAGCGATCTGGGAGCGCTGGGCCTACCCTTACGAGCTGGTCGCTCGAAGATAGCGAGAGTAAACAACTCGCCTTGCAATCGGTAGCGCACCACCTAGAACAACTTGAACTCAAATGCGTTGTTCAGATGACTGGTTGAAATTCTAAGCGCATCAACCCATGGTAACCTCTGACTCCGAGCGCGCCATGAGCTTGAGAGCTTGCGAGCGCTACTGCACCAAATAAAGAGCAATAGGGAGATCCCAACTCTTGAGGGGGATTTCTCTAAAATATCCACTCTCGGACCAAAGGGCAAAGCACTGGATGCGATGTATCGACTAAACTGACTTACAGGGGTGATCTGGCTTATAAAAAAGTTTAATTGCCCGCATAAGTCAGCAGGCTGGCGAACGATAAAGGTTATGGTGGTGGTGGACAGATTCGAGGTTAAGGCCGAGCTGTTGAGCGTCATGGCTAATGCACAGAGGTTGCGTGTCCTCACGACTTTGTCGGAGGGAGAGATGGCAGTTGGAAATCTTGCTGAGCGTATCGGCTTGAGCCAGTCCGCCCTTTCCCAGCACCTCGCCAGACTTCGGGCGACCGATCTGGTCAAGACCCGTCGCGACGCCCAGACCATTTACTACTCTGTGAAGTCGGAGAAGGTTGGAATGGTCCTAGAATTACTCGAAAGAATGTTTCAAGCCGAGCCGGTTTTGGCCCGACCGAAAGTCGCTTGACCATCGAGCGACTGGTTCAGATTTGCGTTGTGTATGCCAGCTTCTACCGAGCGCCGGAAGTCGGACATGCACCCCCGATCGCGCATCATTAAGCGTGCATTACATGCTAAAGAATTTTTCGCACCGGTGCGTCCAGGACTTTCTGAACCGACATCTGGTGGTTCTCGCGGCTTGAGTAGATCTGAACACGATCCCGCCCTTCAGCCTTCGCTTTATAAAGGGCAGAGTCTGCGGACTCAATCATCGCCTCCCGGCTCAAGCTTTCGTTTGCCAGCATCGCCGTTGTCCCAACGCTCACTGTGATATGCCCAGCGTCAGACGTCTTATGCGATATCATCAGGCTACGGACCGCCGCACACAGAAGCGACCCCACATTCCTCGCCTCATCCATTGAAACGTAGGGGATGACCGCTGCGAACTCCTCTCCGCCGTAGCGTGAGACTTTTGCGCCAGCAAGGTTTGAGACAACAGCGTCAATGCATGCGGCAACCTTCTGTAGGGCTTCGTCTCCGGCGACATGGCCGTAGCTGTCGTTGTAAAGCTTGAAATGATCGACATCGATCATCAGCAGCGCGACGTCGCTGTCATTCATCATTGCATCAAAAATCGCGGCATCCAGATGCTGGTCAAAGGCGCGTCGGTTCGGCAGTGATGTCAATTGATCGGTATTGGCGAGCGCGTGGAGCTGCTGGTTCAGCTCGTGTAGCCTTTTCTCGCTATTTTTTGCGTCGGTGACATCGGAGTACACCATGAGGAAGCCACCAAGCTTAGTTGCGAAGCAACGCGCCTCGAACCAGCGACCATCCGTCAACTCGATTTGACGTGCAGCGCCAGGCGTCTTCAACTGCATTGCAATTTCGTCGGCGCTTGGTACCGCCTTTTCGGCGATCGATTTGACTTCGCCACGTTGGATCGATGCTTGGAGGATATCGTTGAGTCGGCTTCCGGGAATGCGGATATGTGATGTAAGTGGGAACATCGTCTGATATCTGGAATTGCAGAAGACCAGTGTGTCATCGGCATCGAACATTGCTAACCCGTCGGCCATACTGGAGATTGCGTCGGAGAGATTCCGTCTCGTTTCCGCAAGCCGCAACTCAAGAAGCTTTTGGTCCGTAATTTCGCGATTATGTGTGATGACGCCGATGGTACTTCCGTGAGCGTCAAGGAGCGGCGCCTTCAACGTCGAAAGCCAGGCCTCTGCGCCATTCGACTTGAGAAACTTCTGTTCGACAGTGAGCGCTTCATTGCTCAATCGCTGTCTATCCTCATCGTAACGAAAGCTCGCTGCGACCTTAGAAGGGAAGAAGTCGAAGTCCGACTTCCCTATGAGATCAGCGACATCACGGGCACCCATGAGATCAGCGGTAGCACTGTTGGCGGCGATAAACCGTCCTTCCAAGTCCTTCGCATTGAGGCAGTCGGGCAACGCTTCGAAGACCGCCCTGTAAATCGAGTTCTCCTGCGCGAGGCGCTGGCGCTTCAGCTCCTGGGATATGGCAAAGCTCGCAAAGAACGTCGACACAAAGAGCACGCTGGCAAACGGTCCCACGACGTTGCGAACCATACTGGGCCATGAAGACGGCGGCACCATCACGAAGAAACCGACAGTCCCGCTGAAAACAACAGCCAGTGACAGATACAGTAGCGCAGACAAGGTGCATCTGCTTTTCAAGCGGTAGAAGCCAAACAGACCAGCCGACACCGCCAGCGCGATATGCGGGATCGCGACCTGGATTCCAGTGCCACCTGCATGCAGGCGTTTGGCGATTGCGACGACCATAGGAACGACAACAGCTATGGGCCCACCGAAATACGCGGTCACCGCGAGCAACGTGTAACGCAGGTCGAGATAGACGCCGGGGGTGAATTGGAACTGTACCAGCATAACCACCAGCGTTGCAATTCCCATGAGCAGACCGAACGTAAGCCTCTGTCTGGTCGGGGAAACCCCACTGAGCCATCCATGGCCAGCGGTCCAAATGGAAGTGGCCAGGGCGACAATGGCCAAATTTGCGAGAAGCTCATTCCAGGGAAGCATTGCGGGGGTCTCTGTTGTTGGGCCGACTGTAATGCCAATCCCTAAAAAAGCGGTGACTTGCTTAGTCCGAACGAGACAAATTTTCGCAATTATATTGTTTGTGTGAAACCTCGTCGTTGACGAGAAACGCGCCGAAGAATGCCCTTCACGTCATTTTAAGACACCTATACCCACGTACAATGTCATTCACCGTTCAATCGCATAGCCTGCACCTAACACAACCCGGCAGGCAACCAATACGAGCCCGACCAGAATGTTTCCAGATCCGCATGCGAATTTAGTATTACTTCCCCGCTCGCTGCCATCCCGTCTAGCCGCTTCCAGGTCAACGCCTCTTTGACTTGGCGATCCTCGAAATGCGACAGCGGACAGCCTCCTAGCTCGTCGGACGAGCGGCTCTCTTATGCAACTGGCTCTCCGCGTGAGGAGGTCCACCGGGATCAGCGAGGATGCAGTGTATACCCGTGGAACATTTTAAACGGTCACGCATTCCGAAGTGTATTTCACAGGAGACTATGCGTGAGTTCCCATTTCGACTCGAAGACCTTTGCCGCAGTCCACACTCAACAAATTGTTCTCGTAGAGGATTATATACTCCAAAACCGACTGGATGAGCGACAGGCAAAGATTTTGAAAGCTCTCTTCGGAAACATTGCCACCAAGCAGGAACTCAGCGCAAATTGCGTCCGGCCGTCGCGCATCAGGTAGCACAGGCCGAGCACTGTCTCTTCCACGCCTCTCCGAATAATTTCGCAGGTATTCCATGACCAAGCGCACACTTCTGCAGTTTTTCCATTGGTACGCACCCGGCGAAGGGAAGCTGTGGCACGAAGTGAGCGTGCGTGCGACCGATCTCAAGCAACTTGGAATCACCGACGTCTGGTTACCACCGGCCTATAAGGGTGCTTCGGGTGCCGATTCTGTAGGTTATGACGTATACGACATCTTCGATCTCGGTGAATTCGAGCAGAAGGGCAGCCGTTCAACGAAATATGGTGATCGCAACGCGTTCGCGGCGGCTTGCAAGACTTTGCAAGAGAACCGCATCCGGCCGATCCATGATGTCGTCTTCAATCACCGAATGGGAGCCGACGAGATCGAGGAGGTCGTCGTACGCCGGGTAAATCCGGAGGATCGGACCCAAATCGATATCGAAGAGTTCACAGCCTGCGCCCATACGCGTTTCACGTTCCCTGGCCGTGACGGAGCCCACTCGAAATTTATATGGGACAAGCAATGCTTCAGCGGTGTCGATGTAATAGAAAACCCTGACGAGACGGGTGTCTTCAAACTGGTCAATGAATATGGCGAGGGCCAGTGGAACGAGGAGGTCGACGACGAGCTCGGGAACTTCGACTATCTCATGGGCGCTGACGTCGAGTTCCGCAACAATGCGGTTTACGAAGAGCTTAAATATTGGGGTCGATGGCTTTCAGAGCAAGTTCCCGTTGGCGGTTTCCGTCTCGACGCCGCCAAGCACATACCTGCCTGGTTTTTCAAGGATTGGGTCGGCCACATGCGTGACACGATAGGTTCCGACCTATTCGTCGTTGCCGAGTACTGGCATCCGGATATGGAGACACTTACGAGCTATCTAAACCTAGTGGACAACCAGCTTATGCTCTTCGACGTTGCCCTTCATCATCGCTTCCATGACGCGTCGAAACAGGGCGGTGATTTTGACATGCGCACGATTTTCGATGGCTCGCTCGTTTCATCGATGCCTGAACATGCGGTCACGCTGGTAGATAATCATGATACTCAGCCACTTCAGTCGCTGGAGGCAACGGTTGAGCTTTGGTTCAAGCCCCTCGCCTATGCGCTGATCCTTCTCAGGGAACAAGGAACGCCCTGTGTGTTTTATCCCGACCTCTATGGCGCGAGCTACAGCGACAGGGACGCTGACGGCAACGAGCAAACTGTCGACATGCCGCCAATAGATTGCCTGCCCAAGCTAATCGAAGCGCGCCAGCAATTTGCCCATGGTGGCCAAACCGACCTGTTCGATGATCCCTCCGTTGTCGGGTTCGTGCGCCACGGCACTGCGGATATGCCAGGGTGCGTTGTGATGATGACAAATGCGGACGTCGGGCATAAGGCCGTAGCATTAGGACCGGATCATGCAGACAGCGTGTTCATAGACTTTCTCGGCCACCATCAGTCCCACGTCCAAACAGACGAACACGGGGTTGGCGACTTCCCGGTCGCCGGCGGCAGTGTGAGCGTTTGGGTCCGAAACGTCGCGACCTGAGCCCAGCACAAGGACCGCAACCTACCTCGCTCTATCCAGATGGAACTAACCCGCACGGACGCCGTTCTAAACGGAGCTTTAACCAAAGAGCCGTAAACGCTGGCGCCCGAGATGGAGGGCATAGGGAGGTCCACGTTGATCAAGTCGCCGCTTCTGACGCTGACCCTTCTTGCGACGTTATTGACGGTTTTAGTTGCCGTTAATCCTTTCGGTCGCAACTTGGCCGCCCCACATGAAAACGAGACGTCTCAGGACCCTAAACGGGTCTGATCAGGTTGCAAAAGCTCGATCCGACAATACTGGCGGCGATGTCCGAAACAAGTGCAAGGCACGTTAGCGGTGCTTCACCTTCGAGGACGACGATAACACCGCAATCATCACAGTAATTTTGGCGTTCCGCAGCTCTACCGCATAAGCCAGAGTGGAAGAAAGACTTCCCGACAGGCCCGCGAACGAGGCCGTGGAGCTTAAGAAACTTGTTGTGTTAGGCTGGAACATGACGTTCATCTGTGACATCCGGTGAAGCCAACCACCCCCTAATGTCATCCGGCCCATCAGGCCCTCGTGCCGCTTCGACGTCGATGGAGCTCATCTCGCGTGATGCTGGTCGAGAACCACGTCGACGGCCCCACCGACGAAATTTACGCCGACGCTGACCAGCATCTGCCCGAGTTTCGCTTTGGGCACACCCAGCCCACCCGACATCCTGACAAAAACGAGTTCGCTACACTCACCGGCACCTTCTACTGTAAATGCATGCTTCAAGAGCGAAAGCCAAATCCCACGGAGCGACCGTACGATAGCGCGGCGTCTTGAGGTTGGCCGTCATCCCAGTCCTCGCTGCATTGAATATAAGGCTAGTTGGCACGCGTTTGGGAGCCCGGAGTTACGCCTTGAAGTGATTCACTTTGGCAGCATTTAGCCCGGCAGAGATGTGAGACGATGGTTCCATCTTAGCCGCATCACCGAATGCTGTGATCTGAACTTATTTTTTTAGCGGGGAGCATAGCATGATGGCCGTCCAAGCTCCCATTCACCACCAACGAGCGAATCGGTAAGAGCGTCGGCCACAGTCACAGCGAGACGCGGCTTCGTCTCTGCAGCTGGATTAGGGATTTCTGGCAAGCTCTCGAGGACGGTGCCTCCACCTTTGGAAGATTTCGAAATGGACTTGTCGTGCCCTCATCAAGAAGGATATGCGTGTGATCCTGAATCCGAGTGATGATGTCAAAACTTAGCGTAACGCTCCTTGGCTAGAGGCCAGCGCATTGCAGCGCCCGCTGCGGGAGGACCTCCTAAAGGTCGAGCCTGTTGTGGATGCGCTTTGATCCGCGGCCATAGCCAGAACCGCTATGCCTGCCTTCAGGCCGCCACCCGGTTCCGCCCCGTGCGCTTCGCGCGGTACAACGCTTCGTCTGCCCTCGTCATTAACGTCTCAAGTGTGTCCGACTGGTCAGCGACCGCGACTCCGATGCTTGTCGTCAAGACGATCGGCGTCCAGCCCCACATTACAGGCTCTGACGCAATGTGAGCGCGAATTTCTTCTGCCCGATCGGATGCCTGCTGCATATCAGCCGCCTGGACCAAAATTCCGAATTCCTCGCCGCCGAGCCTGGCGACGAATTCACCGGGCCGAAGGAGCTTACTTGCGCGCGTTACGAACGTGCGGAGCGCCATATCACCTCCAGTGTGTCCAAATGCATCATTTACACCCTTGAAATGGTCAAGGTCCGCGAGGAGAAGTGCGCGGCCGGTCAGAAAGCCGCTGTCTGATTGCTTTGCCATTAACCCCGCTCTGTTCAGCGCCCCCGTCAATTGATCGGTCACGGCAAGCTTTCTAAGCTCATCGCGTGCTCTCTCTTCCATCATCGCGAAGAGACCGACCACGAAAGCGTTGTTGAGCACGAAGTCCCCGACCAAGATCAGGATCGCGGACATCTGACTGCTCGAATAGATCAAATCCAAAGTTACAGACGCGATGTATAATGGTGCATATGCGGCTAGCACCCAGCCGGTGGCTTTCCTGGCGTAGCCGTCGCCGTGGCGGAGAAAATATCGGCCAGCCATGGCAACATTTGCGGCCAACAGTGCCGTAGCCACCGTGCTACCTTCAATCCTGCTGCCAAGGCGCGCGAATAGTACGTAGGCAAAAAAGGTCGCAATGGGTGCGATACACAGATGCCAATGGAATGGCTTATGTCCATCGAAGGCCCGCGCACCGCTCCACGCCAGAGATATGTTGGTAGAGACAGTTGCCAAAAGGCACGCCACAAAGAGCGCATTTCGCGACATTGTGAAACCATAGACGGCCGCGGATACCAGGAGGAGACTGGACGCCCATAGCAGCAGTTCCGGTTCTCGCCGACTCCACCATAGCGCCAGGAACATCCCGGCATAGCTTAGGTTTAGCAACGAGTTGCAGAGGTGGATGGTGGAGTAATCGATCGACATGGGTGCAGAGAGCGTTTGGAACGGTTCACCAGCACTATCAGAGGCTACTTAACAAAATACGGTAGCATGGCGAGATAGCACGAGATGAGGCATGGCCTCTCAAGGCCTACGACGGCCGCGATCGGAGCCAAGGACCAATGAAAACTAGCGGTCCGCCTTTAGTAATTTTCGCGTCTCCTCGTCAAAATCTCCGTCAAAAAGATGGTCGATCGCCCGATGAAACGGCGAGCCGTTCTCGGCGACGACCGCAAATAAAGTCATTGATGATCGAAACTTCATGTCATCAGGGGACCCGAAAATCTCGTTGGGTCCCACGCCCGTGATCGCGAGGACCGCTTCGACACAACGAAGAAGCCGGGACCCGAGCACAGGGTGACCCAGGTAGGCGGCCGCCTCATCTACGGTTCGTATAGCGAACCTCTCAGCAAGTGCCGATCTACCCAGCCCCGCCAACTGAGGGAAGATGTACCACATCCAATGTGTTTTCTTTCGACCTGCTTTCAACTCGGAGAGTGCAGCATCGTATGTGTCAGCTTGCGCGTCTAAGAATCGTTGAAGATTGTAAATCGGGTCGCCAGACATGATATTCCTCCGAGGCAAATCAGAACTTTGCTTGTTGGCGGTTGCCAGGAGGGTGGTTTCGACGGACCGCATCACCATTTCTAGGGCATCATCCCCTCGCTGGGCAGCCCACACAGCGGTCCTCGACAACGTTACCTCCAAACTTTCTATCATCGCTTGTCGCTCTCGAGCTTCGCATACATCCCGTGGTGTTTCGCTCAAGTCAGGTCCTCTCGTTAAATCGGCGACAGCCTCGATAGGCAACGGGTACTTTTCCATTGAATCTGATATGAACGACGCGGAGTACGATGCGCCTACCCACTCAACCCAGAGGCCAACGTCTGCCTGCGCGAGCATCGCGTCCCGACCGCCGGCCATCGATCCAGTTCATCGTCGGCGTAACGGCGACGCCGTGTACCACGATCGAAATGAGGACAATCAACAAGACCGTTGCCCAGATTGTCTCCACCGCGGCGAACTCAGCATGTCCGGTTGCGTAGGCGAGGTAGTATATAGAGCCGAGGCCGCGAATTCCGAACACGCCTATAATCGCACTTTCCGCGGGCGGATGACCTGAACCGAGAAGACTAAGCCATCCGATAGCGGGCCGAACGACCGCAAGAGCGAGGACCGCGACTACGACGACACGCCAGTCGATCGTTGCCATAAACGGAACGCTGATTGCTATCGCCCCAAGGCATACCAGCAAAACCATCATCAAGAGACGCTCGATCTGCTCCGCGAAATCGTGAAGCTGTTCGTGCCAGTCGTGGTCGCGTTCGGCGTCTCTGAAGGCTACTGCTGCCAGGAAAACTGCTACGAAACCATATCCATGGACGAGCTCAGTCAGGCCGTACGTCGTAAAAGTCATCCCCAAGGCGACGAAACCATCCCGCGTTCTGGCGAGGCTGTTGCCGCTCATCCGGAAGGAGAGCAGCCCGAACACTTTGCCAAGTCCCCACCCCATGACGACGCCTGCGCACAGCCTCCAGCCGACATCAAATATAGCCCAATGACCGACAACATCGAGACTATCGCTACCTACCACTGTCATCGCGACCGCAAGATGCACGAAGGGGAAACTCAGCCCGTCATTCAGACCCGCTTCCGATGTTAGCGCAAACCGCACTTCATCCTCTTCTCCGCTCTGCGGAGGGCCGACCTGGACATCGCTTGCAAGCACTGGATCAGTTGGTGCAAGTGAAGCGCCGAGAAGAAGTGACGATGCAGCTCCGAGACCCAACATCCAGTGTCCAAGGAGAGCAAGGGTCGCGATGGTCAGTGGCATGGCAATGCCCAAAAGTCGCCAGGTTGTCCCCCAGCTTCGCCAGCCGATCGGCCGATCGAGCTTCAAACCCGCGCCCATAAGAGCGACGATGACGACGATCTCTGTCATCCGCTGAGTAAACTCGCGGTTTTCTAGTGGGTTAAACCGCGGCAGCAATGGGAAAGGTGACAAAGCCAGGGCAGCCCCAATAGCGAGGCAGGCTATCGGCAAGGAGAGCGGAAGATGTCGAAAGATCATCGGCAGCCACGCGGTCAATAAGACCACGACGCCCAGTATGGTCAACGTGACGATGTAGATATCCATTATCACGCTTCCATTGACGCTCAATACACGACAACGCGGTCAAGCGCGAAAGGTTACATGTCGACAATGTTCGCGCCTGCAGATATTCAGCCAATTTGCCGGACATCTAATAAATCTTAACTTTCGCACGCGCGGCGAAGTCTTCTTTTTAGAAACCGCCTGTTGTGAAAGTCGCGTGCTACCGATCGTCCGTGTCGGCGAAACGGGCATGCGACTCACCACCATCGATACCGATCCCAAAAGCGGAAAGTCGGTGGTGACCAGCCGGATCAACCTACGACGGACTTGATCCGCACTCCGTTTTTATACTGGCAACCGGTCGAAATGACTTCTTTCAACAAGAGGAACCTCTATGTACCAGTCTGATGACGAGCAACTTCGAAATCGCGCCTATGCCATATGGGAACGGGAGGGATGCCCCGATGGCAAACACCAGGAACATTGGGATTTGGCCGTGATGGAGATGGCTGGGCAAGCTGCGCCTAAGCTGGACCAAGGTCCTTGGAGGACTGCTCAAGCAGATGGTGAGCAGCAAGTGCCGCCGCCGCCAGGGAGCAAACCCCTTCTCAAATCATAGCTTGCCGCTCTAAACGATGAGGGAGACCGGTGAAGTTTCTTGCGGGTTACGTCTCTCATGTCCAAGTCGCGAACTGTAGACGGCCGAGCAGTCCACCTGCCCGGCCGTATATCGTTAATTGGATCAGAACTGCTTACGGAAGCCGATAGTGATCGCGTTAGAGCGGAAGTCCGTGCTGGAGGCCGTTCCATCCCGGGCCGTAAAGTCGAAGTCGTCAGCTGCCGTAAAGCGGTAGCCTACGTCCAGCGTCGTACCGTCGAAGAGAGACAT
>Ga0247741_1001640_pt1 | contig 12422 bp, 10 predicted proteins | sample UWRJL213509R2_FD_180945 | JGI IMG/M metagenome (GOLD analysis project Ga0247741, IMG submission 180945) | Plant litter microbial communities from Arlington Agricultural Research Station in Wisconsin, United States - UWRJ-L213-509R-2 | ecosystem: Environmental > Terrestrial > Plant litter >... | reverse complement strand
GCATCTCGGCCGGCCCGACGGCGCCCCCGATCCCCGCTACAGCCTGGAACCGGTGGCTCAACGGCTGTCGGAGCTTCTCGCCAAGCCCGTCGCGTTCGCCCGCGACACCGTGGGGGAGTCGGCGCGCGAAGCGGTCGGCGCCCTCGAGGACGGCGATGTGGCGGTGCTCGAGAACCTCCGCTTCGAGCCGGGTGAGACATCGAAGGATGCCGCGGAGCGGCGTGCCTTCGCCGAACAACTCGCCTCGCTCGGCGATGCCCTGGTGTCGGACGGATTCGGTGTTGTGCACCGCAAGCAGGCGAGCGTCTACGAGCTCGCCGAACTGGTGCCGTCCGCGGCCGGACTGCTGATCGAGAAGGAGGTCGACGTGCTCGACCGCCTGACCGAGAACCCCGCACGCCCCTACACGGTGGTGCTGGGCGGCTCGAAGGTCAGCGACAAGCTCGGGGTGATCGAGCACCTGCTGCCTCGGGTGGATCGCCTGCTGGTCGGCGGCGGGATGATGTTCACGTTCCTCGCGGCGCAAGGCTACGGCGTCGGGGCGAGCCTGCTCGAGAGCGACCAGCTCGACACGGTGCGCGGCTACCTCGCCGACGCGGCAGAACGCGGCGTGGAGATCATACTGCCGACGGACGCCGTCGTCGCGGCATCGTTCTCGGCCGACGCCGAGCACGTGGTGGCGCGCGCGGACGCGCTCGAGCAGACGCCGTTCGGAGCATCCGGACTCGGTCTCGACATCGGTCCCGAGACGGCCGCCACGTTCGCCGACGCGATCCGCGCGAGCGAGACCGTGTTCTGGAACGGACCCATGGGCGTCTTCGAGATGCCGGCGTTCGCCGCCGGCACCAAGACCGTCGCGAAGGCCCTCACCGAGGTGACCGGCCTGAGCGTCGTTGGTGGCGGCGATTCCGCCGCGGCCGTCCGGCAACTGGGATTCTCGGACGACCAGTTCGGACACATCTCGACGGGTGGCGGGGCGAGCCTGGAATTCCTCGAGGGCAAACGACTCCCCGGACTGGAGGTTCTCGGATGGGAACAGTGAACGCAGCTCGCACCCCGCTCATCGCGGGCAACTGGAAGATGAACCTGGATTACCAGCAGGCCATCGCGCTCGTCCAGAAGCTGGACTGGGCGTTGAAGGACGCCAAGCACGAGACCGGATCGGTGGAGGTCGCGGTCTTCCCGCCGTTCACCGACCTGAGAAGCGTCCAGACGCTCATCTCTGCGGACAAGATCGCGTTCTCGCTGGGGGCGCAGGACCTGTCTGTGCACGACGCGGGCGCCTACACGGGAGAGATCTCGGGCCAGTTCCTGAAGAAGCTCGACTGCGCATACGTCCTCATCGGGCACTCCGAGCGCCGCCAGTACCACAACGAGGGTGATGACGTCGTGGCCGCCAAGGTCCAGGCGTCGCTCCGACACGGCCTCGTGCCCGTCATCTGCGTGGGCGAGACCGCCGAGGACCTCGAGACGCACGGCGCGAGCGCCGTGCCGGTCTCGCAGCTCCGGGCAGCCCTCGCGGGCGTGGCGGCCGGTACCGAGATCGTCGTCGCGTACGAGCCCGTCTGGGCGATCGGATCGGGTCAGGCGGCGACGCCCGACCAGGCGCAGCAGGTGTGCGCGAAGCTGCGGGACGTGGTCGCCGAAGCCCTCGGCGCCGATGCCGCCGCGGCCACACGCATCCTGTACGGCGGGTCGGTCGCCGCGGGTAACATCGCCGGCTTCATGCGCGAACCGGATGTGGACGGTGCTCTTGTGGGTGGCGCGAGCCTCAAGGTCGACGACTTCGCCGCCATCATCCGATACCAGAAGCATGTGGGCGTCTAGGCTCCCACCTATACTTGAGGACGTTGCGCTCGCCCGACGGGTGCTCTGAAAGGCTTTTCCCGTGCAGATAATCGAATTCGTGTTGCAGGTGATCCTCGGCATCACGAGCCTCCTGCTCACGCTGCTGATCCTGCTCCACAAGGGTCGCGGTGGCGGCCTGTCCGACATGTTCGGCGGCGGCATGACGTCATCGCTCGGCTCGTCGGGTCTCGCGGAACGCAACCTCAACCGCTTCACGATCGTGCTCGCCCTGACGTGGTTCGTCGCCATCGTGGCGCTCGGCCTCATCACCAAGTTCCAGGGGATTTGACATGGCCACCGGAGGAAACGCGATTCGCGGCACCCGTGTCGGGGCCGGCCCCATGGGGGAGCAGGACCACGGCTATCACGCGGAACGCGTGGCCGTGCCGTACTGGGACGCTCTCGGCAACGAGACCGTTCGCTACTTCGCCGCCGGTGTGCCCGAAGAAGAGATCCCCGACACGATCGACAGCCCCCACTCGGGTCTGCCCGCCGGTCGCGACAAGGCGAACCCGCCCGCGCTGGCCAAGACCGAGCCGTACAAGACGCACCTCGCGTATGTGAAGGAGCGCCGCACCGACGAAGAGGCGGCGACGCTTCTCGACGACGCGCTCCGTGCCCTGCGGGAGCGTCGCGGACAGGACTGAGTCGTCATTCCCGGGGCGCGTACCCCGGGAACTCGACATGTCAGTCCGGATCGATCAGTTCGTCCGGGACCTCGGACGCTGCATCGGCGTCCACGAAGAACAGCGTCCGGTGACGCCCCTTCGCCCCGGCAGCGGGAACGCTGGTGTAGCTCGCTCCAGCGAGGGCCAGTCCCAGTGCCGCCGCCTTCTCGGCACCCGTGAGCACCATCCAGACGCGCTGTGAGGCGTTGATCACCGGGCGGGTCAGCGTCACGCGGACGGGTGGCGGCTTTGGCGCATCGTGCACCGCGACGGCCGCACGGTCGACGATCCCGATCTCGGGCCGGTCGGGGAAGAGCGACGCGATGTGTGCGTCCGGGCCCACCCCCAGCAGGCAGATGTCGAAGCTCGGCCATGCCGCCGCGTCATCCTCCGCGGAGGGGAACAGGGCCAGTTCGGCGGCATAGGCCTCGGCCGCGGCCTCCGGTGAAGCCACCTGATCGGACGCCGCGATCTCGTGCACGTTCGCGGCCGGGATCGAGACGCGGTCGAGCAGGGCGTCACGCGCCTGCAGGGCGTTGCGGTCGGGGTCCGTCTCGGGCACGAAACGCTCGTCGCTCCACCACACGTGCACGCGTGACCAATCGATCAGCGCGGCGCCGGGGTGGGTGGCGATGGCCGCCAGGACGCCCACACCCGAGCGGCCGCCCGTCAGGGCGACATGCACGGTCGGACGTTCGCTCGTGAGGACGGCGAGCTTCTCCACGACGCGTCGGGCGACGACGCGCACGACGGTCTCGCTGTCCGCGCTCACGACGACGCGGCGATCGCTGCCCGCGTCACTCATGGGCGTCCCCGGCGACGGGAGCATCCAAGAGCTCCCAGCCCTCGGTGATGACGCGACCGTACAGCAGGTCGGGGTCGAGGCGGCGCAGTTCCTCCGCCAGGCATTCGCGGAGCGTCCGGCGCGGCAGCACGAGGTCGTGCTGCGGCTGGCCGATCTGCGTCAGGCAGGCGATCGTCGGCGATGAGCGTTCCAGCAGGATGTCTCCGCCCTCACGCTGCAGGGAGACGGACTTGATGCCATCGACCCATTCCTCGGGCGGCATGTACTCCCACGTCACAGGGACATCGAGCTTGAGGCGGAGCCAGGCGGCCAGCAGGGCCGTCGAGGGGGAGGTGCTCGCCCCGCGCACCACGGCACCCGTGATGGGCTCGTACGGCGGTTGGTCGAGCACGGCGGCGAGCTGCTCGCGCCAGTGCGTGAGGCGTGTCCAGGCGAGGTCGGTGTCGCCCGGGGCGTGATTCTCGCCCAGGATCGACAGGCGGTCCGTCGCGTCGGGTCCGGTGGACGCGTCCGTGATGCGTCGCTGCGCCATCCGTCCGAGCGGCGAGTCGGACGGCTTCGTCGGGGGCTGGTCGGGCCACCAGACGACGAGCGGCGCGTCGGGGAGCAGCAGCCCCGTGACGAGGCTCTCCTCATTGGAGGCGGCGTCGCCCGACGCACGCAGCACGATGACCTCGCTCGCACCGGCGTCGCCGCCCACGCGGATCTGCGCGTCGACGCGGGGTTCGCCCTCGCTGTCGGTGAGCAACACGATGACACGCATCGGATGCTCGCGCGAGGCGTCGTTGGCCGCCTCGATCGCGTCTTCCTCGAGACCGTGCCGCGTCGCGATGATGAGCGTGAGGACGCGGCCGAGCGCGACGACGCCGCCCTCTTCGCGGGCGCTGACCAGCGCGCGCGCGATCTGGCTGACGGTGGTGTCGGGCATCTCGATGATCATGGGCGTCTCCAGACTCGTCCGTCGCGGGCGAGGAGGTCGTCCGCGGAGGCGGGCCCCCACGATCCGGGACTGTACTGCTCGAGCGGCCCGCCCTGCTCGGACCAGAACTCCTCGACGGGGTCGAGGATGCGCCACGACAGCTCGACCTCTTCGTGCCGCGGGAACAGGGGCGGCTCGCCCAGCAGGACGTCCAGGATGAGGCGCTCGTAGGCTTCGGGGCTCGCCTCGGTGAAGGCGTGGCCGTAACCGAAGTCCATGGTGACGTCGCGCACCTGGGTACCGGCGCCGGGGACCTTGGAGCCGAACCGGATCGTGACGCCCTCGTCGGGCTGGATGCGGATGACGAGCGCGTTCTGGCCGAGCTCGAGAGTCTGGCTCCGCAGGAACAGGTGCTGGGGGGCCCGCTTGAAGACCACCGCGATCTCGGTCACGCGACGGCCGAGGCGCTTTCCGGTCCTCAGGTAGAACGGCACGCCCGCCCAGCGTCGCGTCGCGATCTCGAGCTTCAGGGCCGCGAAGGTCTCCGTCGTCGAGTCGGGATTCATCCCGTCCTCTTCGAGGAAGCCGGCCACGCGCTCTCCGCCCTGCCAACCGCCGGCGTACTGTCCGCGTGCGGTCGCCTCGGCCAGATTGTCGGGCAGCTGGACCGCCGCCAGCACCTTCTCCTTCTCGGAGCGCAGGTCGTGCGCCGAGAGCGAGATCGGCTCTTCCATCGCGGTGAGGGCGAGCAACTGCAGCAGGTGGTTCTGGATCACGTCGCGCGCCGCGCCGATGCCGTCGTAGTAGCCGGCTCGACCGCCCACGCCGATGTCTTCGGCCATCGTGATCTGCACGTGGTCGACGTAGTTGCTGTTCCAGAGCGGCTCGTACAGCTCATTGGCGAAGCGGAGCGCCAGGATGTTCTGGACGGTCTCCTTGCCGAGGTAGTGGTCGATGCGGAAGATCGAATCGGCCGGGAACGCGACCTCGAGCGCCTGGTTCAGCGCACGGGCCGAGGCGAGGTCGTGGCCGAACGGCTTCTCGATCACGACGCGGCGCCACGAATCGTCCCCGTTGGAGGTCTCGTCGACCAGCCCCGAGTCGCGCAGCTGCTTCGCCACCATCGCGAAGTCCTTCGGCGGTATCGAGAGGTAGTAGGCGTGATTGCCCATCGTGCCGCGCTCGACGTCGAGGCGCTCCACCGTTTCGCGGAGCCGACGGAAGGCCTCGGGATCGTCGAACTCGCCCGAGACGAACCGGATGCCCTGCAGGAGCTGGCGCCAGGTCTCCTCGCGGAACGGCGTGCGGGCGTGCTGCTTGACCGCCTCGTAGACGACGTTCGCGAAGTCCTGGTCCTCCCAGTCCCGTCGTGCGAAGCCGACGAGGGCGAACCCCGGCGGCAGCAACCCGCGGTTGGCGAGGTCGTAGACGGCGGGCATCAGCTTCTTGCGCGACAGATCCCCTGTCACTCCGAAGATGACGAGAGCGCTCGGACCGGCGATCCGGTTCAGGCGGCGATCGTCAGGGTCGCGCAACGGATTGTGCCCGCGCGAGATCTCGATGGGCATACGGGTTGTGCCTTCCCTGTTACTCGGCAGCTTCGAAGAGCGCGAGGACCTCGACCGAAGGATCGGTGAGGGTGAGCGTGACGACCGGGCGCTGGTGCTCGGCGAGCACGGAGGCGTCGCCCGAGGCCTGGGCCTCGATCAACTGCCCGAAGGTGAACGGCAGGCCCGGGATCTCGAGGTCGACATCCGTGCGCTCGGTGATCTGCAGGAACACACCGACCGCGGGACCGCCCTTGTGGAACTGACCCGTCGAGTGGAGGAACCGCGGTCCCCATCCGAAGGTCGTCGGGCGTCCCGAATCGGCCGCGACGAGTTCGCGGAGACCGGCGAGCTGCGGGATCGCCAGGCGGTCGACGTACGCCTGGACCGCGACGTATCCGTCGGCCGGTAGGCGCGACCACAGGGCGTCGAGCACCCCGGCGATCGTTCCGGATGCCGCGAGGTCGGGGTCGCTGACGCGTACCTCGACACCGTCGACCGTGAAAGCCGGGGGAGCGGGCTCGGGTCGTGCTTCCAGCAGCCCCCGCGTCGCGATCTTCGCCGACTCGACATCGGGCTGATCGAACGGGTCGATGCCGAGGAGACGCCCGGCGATGGCCGTGGCGTACTCCCACACGATGAACTGCGCGCCGAGCGAGCCGCTGACGAGCACCTCGCCGTGGTGACGGTTGAACAGACGGAGGTGGTCCGCGTCGTCGACGAGCCGGACGATCTGCAGATCGGGCAGGTTCTCGTCGAGTTCGGGCGAGACGGGCAGCAGCACGACGGGAAGGATGCCCGTTCCCTGCTTGCCGGTCGACTCGGCGACGAGCTGCTCGATCCAGTCGGGAAGTCCGACGATGTGGGTGCCGTCGCTGATCAGGCCCATCTTGTCGCGCCGGGGCGTCGTGCCCGCGATGGCCGCGGCCAGGATGAGCGCCGGGTTCTCGGGGCTGTCGATGGCCACTTCGAGCAGCGTCGCGTCGGCCTCATCGAGCAGTTCGCCGATGTCGACGCCCGCGAGACCGGAGGGCACGAGACCGAAGGCGGTGAGGGCCGAGTAGCGTCCGCCGACGTTGGGGTCGGCGTTGAACACGCGGTACCCCGCCGCGCGCGCGGAGGCGTCGAGGGGGGATCCCGGGTCGGTGACGACGACGATGCGCTCGGTCGGGTCGATTCCGAGGTCGCGGAACGCCGCCTCGAACGTGCGCCGCGCCGAGTCGGTCTCGACCGTCGAGCCCGACTTCGACGACACGATCAGGGCCGTGCGATCGAGGCCCCCGGTCTCGGAGTCGCCGTCGAGGGCCGCGAGCACCTGACCGGGTGCGGTGGAATCGAGGATGACGAGCGGAACGCCGGAGGTCTGCGTGATGACCTCGGGAGCGAGCGACGAGCCGCCCATGCCGGCCAGCACGAAGCGGTCGACGCCGCGCGCCAGCATCTCGCGCCGAAGCTCTTCGATCTCGGCGACGAGCGGTCGCGAGATCGAGACGGCGTCGACCCAGCCGAGCCGCTTGGACGCCTCGGCCTCGGCGGCGGGGCCCCAGAGGCTCGCGTCGCCGCTGGTGATGCCGGATGCGACGAGGTCGGCGACGAGCGTGGGAACGACGCTCTCGACGGCCTCCTTCGGCGCGCCCGAGACGTGGATCTCGAAGCTCATCGGGCCGACTCCGGAGCGCCCTCGAGCGCCTTCGTGACGGTCTCCTGCAGGTCGTGCCACGAGGCGATGAACTTCTCCACGCCCTCGTCCTCGAGCACCTGCGTGACGTCGTCGACGTCGACCCCGACGGCGGCCAGCGCGTCGATGACCTCGTGCGCGTCGGCGTAGTTCGTCGTGATGGTGTCACCCGTGATCACGCCGTGATCGAAGGTCGCCTGGAGCGTCTTCTCGGGCATCGTGTTGACCGTTCCGGCCGCGACGAGCTCCGTCACGTAGAGCGTGTCGGGGAGCGCCGGGTCCTTGACGCCGGTCGACGCCCACAGGGGGCGCTGCACGTTGGCGCCGGCCTCGAGCAGCGCGGTGGCGCGATCCGAGGCGAACTTCTCCTCGTACAGCTCGAAGGCGAGGCGCGCGTTCGCGATGCCGGCCTTGGACTTCAGCGCGAGGGCCTCGTCCGTGCCGATGACGCCGAGACGCTTGTCGACCTCGGTGTCGACGCGCGACACGAAGAACGAGGCGACGGAGTGGATCGTGCTCAGGTCGATGCCCGCGTCCCGCGCCTGCTCGAGGCCGGCCAGGTACGCGTCGATGACATCGGCGTAGCGCTCGAGGCTGAAGATGAGCGTCACGTTGACCGAGATGCCCGCCGCGATGACCTCGGTGATCGCGGGCAGGCCCGCCTTCGTCGCCGGGATCTTGATGAGCACGTTGGGACGGTCGACGGCCGCGGAGAGCTCCTTGGCCTGTGTGACGGTCGCCTCGGTGTCGTGTGCGAGGTCGGGCGAGACCTCGATCGACACCCGCCCGTCGACGCCGTTCGTCGCGTCGTAGATGGGACGGAAGATGTCGCACGCGTTGCGCACGTCGGTCGTCGTCAGCGAGAAGATCGTGTCGTCGACGCTCGCGCCGGCCGCGCGCTGCGCGTCGATCGCCTCTTCGTACCCGATGCCGGCGGAGATCGCACCCTGGAAGATCGTCGGGTTGGTGGTGACCCCGACGACGTTCCGCGTGTCGATGAGCTCCTGCAGGTTGCCCGTCGTGATCCGCTGGCGGGAGAGATCATCGAGCCAGATGCTGACGCCCGCTGCCGAGAGGTCCGCGGTGGGAGTGGTCATGAGTTCTCCTCGATCGTTTCGTGGGCCGCCTGGACGACGGCCTCGGCCGTGAAGCCGAACTTCTGGTAGAGCGTCTTGTAGTCGGCGGACGCACCGTAGTGCTCGATCGAGACCGAACGGCCCCGGTCGCCGACGATGCCGCGCCAGGGGAGCGCGATGCCGGCTTCGACCGAGACACGCGCCGTGACGTTGGGCGGCAGGACGTGCGCACGGTAGGCCGCATCCTGCTCGTCGAACCACTCGAGGGACGGTGCCGACACGACGCGGGCGTTGATGCCCTCGGCGGCGAGTGCCTCGCGGGCCGCGACGGCGATCTGAACCTCGGAGCCGGTGCCGATCAGGATGACGTCGGGCGTGCCGCCCGGTGCCTCGGCGAGGATGTACGCCCCACGCGCGACACCGTCGGTCGAGGCGAAGGTGTCTCCGGATGCCTCGCCGTCACCGCGCTCGAACGTCGGGACGTTCTGGCGGGTCAGGGCGATACCGGCCGGGCCGCTGTGGCGGCGGAGCAGTTCGAGCCAGGCAGCGGCGGTCTCGTTCGCGTCGGCGGGGCGCACGAGCGTGAAGTTCGGCACCGCGCGAAGCGTCGCGAGCTGCTCGATCGGCTGGTGCGTCGGGCCGTCCTCGCCGAGGGCGATCGAGTCGTGGGTCCAGACGAAGAGGCTCGGGATGTTCATGAGAGCGGCGAGACGCACCGGGGGGCGCATGTAGTCGCTGAAGATCAGGAACGTGCCGCCGAACGGACGCGTCGGGCCGTGCAGCACGATGCCGTTGATGATCGAGCCCATCGCGTGCTCGCGGATGCCGAAGTGCAGCACGCGGCCATAGGGGCTTCCCGACCACTCGTGCGTCGACCATTCCTCGGGGATGAAGGACTTCGCGTTCTTGATGGTCGTCAGGTTGGACTCGGCGAGGTCGGCCGAGCCGCCCCACAGCTCGGGCAGTTCCGCGGCGAGCGCGTTGATGACGGTTCCGGATGCGGCGCGGGTCGAGACATCCTTGCCCGCCTCGAAAACGGGGAGCGCGGCGGAGATGTCGGCCGGTAGTTCGCGGGCGAGCAGCCGATCGAGCAGAGCCTTGCGGTCGGGGTGCGCGGCGGCCCAGGCGTCGAAGGACTTCTGCCAGCTCGCCTTCTCGGGAGCGGTGCGCTCGGCGAGGCCGCGCGTGCGATCGATGACCTCGTCGGGGACGACGAAGCTCTTGGCGGGATCCCAGCCGAGCGCGCGCTTGGTCGCGGCGAGCTCGTCCGCGCCGAGGGCGGAACCGTGGATCTTGCCGGTGTTCTGCTTGCCGGGCGACGGCCAGCCGATGATGGTCTTGAGGACGATCAGCGACGGACGCGCGGTCTCGCCCTTGGCGGCCTCGATGGCGGAGTACAGCTCCGAGACATCCTCGACGTACTGACCGGTCTTCTTCCAGTCGACGGTCTGCACGTGCCAGCCGTAGGCCTCGTAGCGTGCCGCGACGTCTTCCGTGAAAGCGACGTCGGTGTCGTCCTCGATCGAGATCTGGTTCGCGTCGTAGATGACGACGAGGTTGCCGAGCTCCTGGTGGCCGGCGAGCGAGGAGGCTTCGCTGGTGACACCCTCCTCCATGTCGCCGTCAGAGGCGATGACGTAGACGAAGTGGTCGAACGGGCTCTCGCCCGCCGGGGCCTCGGGGTCGAACAGTCCCCGCTCGTAGCGGGCCGCGTAGGCGAAACCGACGGACGATGCGAGTCCCTGACCCAGCGGTCCGGTCGTCATCTCGACGCCGGCGGTGTGCCCGTACTCGGGGTGACCGGGGGTCTTCGAACCCCACGTGCGCAGGGCCTCGAGGTCTTCGAGCTCGAGGCCGAAGCCGCCGAGGTAGAGCTGGATGTACTGCGTCAGCGACGAGTGGCCCGCCGAGAGGATGAACCGGTCGCGGCCGAGCCACGTCGGGTCGGTGGGGTCGTGGCGCATCACGCGCTGGTAGAGGAGATACGCCGCAGGGGCGAGGCTCATCGCGGTTCCCGGATGGCCGTTGCCGACCTTCTCGACCGCATCCGCGGCCAGCACGCGGACGGTGTCCACGGCCTGCCGATCGATCTCATCCCAACGCAGTTCCGACACCGGACCGCCCTTCGTCGTAGAGAGCGACCGCACGGCCTCTCGGGCACACGCCGAATTGTGATTCCGGGGGTGTTCTCGGGGAGGGCGCGAGGGCGCTTGTCATGTGATTCCAGCATAGCGAAGGGGCTCGTCGTGAGACCTGTCCGCGCGGGGACCACCCTGACCTTGTGCGGTGCGAGGATTGAGGTTGTGAGCGCAACCCCCGCAGATGTGAACCCCGTCGTCTTGTACGCCTCGCCCGCGGCCGCGAGCGGAGCGCCGCATGTCGAGGTGCCGGTCGCCTACGACGGCCTTCTCCTCGCCAGTTTCGGCGGTCCCGAGGGCCAGGAGGACGTCATCCCTTTCCTGCGGAACGTGACGCGCGGCCGGGGGATCCCCGACGAGCGTCTCGAGGAGGTCGCCCACCACTACCGCCACTTCGGCGGCGTGAGCCCGATCAACGCGCAGAATCGCGCCCTCAAGACGCAGATCGAGGGCGAATTGGCGCGGCGCGGGATCGACCTGCCCGTCTACTGGGGCAACCGCAACTGGGCGCCCTACCTCGATGAGGCCGTGACGGAGGCGGATGCGGCGGGGCATCGCACCCTGCTCGCCCTCGCCACGAGCGCGTACAGCTCGTTCTCGAGCTGCCGCCAGTACCGCGAGGACTTCGCCCGGGTGCTGGAAGAGACGGGGCTCGCCGGCACCGTGACGATCGACAAGGTCCGCCAGTTCTTCGACCACCCCGGTTTCGTCGGTCCGTTCGTAGAGGGCGTCCGGGACGCCGTCGCCGGTTTCCTCGCGGACGGCATCGCCGCCGGCGACATCCGCGTGTTGTTCTCGACGCACAGCGTTCCGATGGACGATGCGCGGCGGTCGGGTCCGCGGGACCGGGAATGGGGTGATGGCGGGGCCTACGAGGCCCAGCACCTCGCGGTCGCCGAGTACGTCATGACGCAGATCGCCGCCGAGATCCCGGAAGCCCCGGATGTCCCGTGGCAGCTGGTCTACCAGTCCCGGTCGGGGCCGCCGTCGCAGCCGTGGCTCGAGCCCGACGTCTGCGACGTCATCGAGGGGCTGCCGCAGCAGGGCGCCCGCGCGGTCGCGATCGTTCCGCTCGGCTTCGTCAGCGACCACATGGAGGTGCTCTGGGATCTCGACACCGAGGCGATGGAGGCCGCGGCCGAGGCGGGACTCGCGGCCGTGCGTACACCCACCCCCGGCATCGACCCGACGTACGTCGCGGGACTCGTGGATCTCATCGAGGAACGACTGAAGGGCACGCCGACGGCGGATCGTCCGCACGTGACGAACCTCGGACCCTGGTTCGACGTCTGCCGTCCGGGCTGCTGCGAGAACGTGCGGGCGGGTTTCAAGCCCGCGGCATCCGGTATCGCCCCCTGACGCCCGGGGGCGGTGCCCGTCCCTAGGATTGGCCCCATGCGCATCCACATCGCCACCGACCATGCCGGCCTGGAGTTCTCCACGCGGCTGCAGCACCACCTGAGCGACCAGGGCCACGACGTCGTGGACCACGGGCCGCTCGAGTACGACGCCCTCGACGACTACCCGGCCTTCTGCATCCGTGCCGCGCAGGCGGTCGTGCGCGACCAGGCCGCGGGCATCGAGACGCTCGGCATCGTGTTCGGCGGTTCCGGCAACGGGGAGCAGATCGCGGCCAACAAGGTCAACGGCGTCCGCGCCGCGCTGGTGTGGAACATCGCCACCGCCGAACTCGCCCGCGAGCACAACGACGCGAACGTGATCGCGATCGGTGCCCGGCAGCAC
>Ga0247741_1001639_pt1 | contig 12422 bp, 10 predicted proteins | sample UWRJL213509R2_FD_180945 | JGI IMG/M metagenome (GOLD analysis project Ga0247741, IMG submission 180945) | Plant litter microbial communities from Arlington Agricultural Research Station in Wisconsin, United States - UWRJ-L213-509R-2 | ecosystem: Environmental > Terrestrial > Plant litter >... | reverse complement strand
CGAGAGATGCTCAAGCATCGGAGTGGGGGCGTCCCGGAGAAGACCAACGATATCATCCACCTGCTCATATCTCTTCACAATAGACAACCTCCTCCACCTCTTCGAATGCGCGCCGAGAAGTTCGAAATAGGCCGATAGCTCATTGACGACATGGAAGTTAAGTGTGATATCCAGGAAGCATTCCCCGGAACGGTCCAAGTGTGCTTCAAGTTGAGACAGGGTGCGTTTCTGCACATGGTTCATCGGCCGGACATTGAAGTCGATCGTATTCCACAGTAACGGTGTAGCCAACGCGATGTCCCTCCACCTATGCGAGACGTGCGATACGATGACCTGCAAGGGCAGCATCCGTGCTGAACCCCTCTTCGGACGCGTAGCCTGCTGGCAAGACATGAATATCCCAGTCAGGAGTTCGTTTGGGAGGTTGTAGATGGCTGCATCTTCGTTGAGTTGGCGCGAGTATTCGGCACGCTGTATCTTGAGGTTCAAGTCAACCAGTTCTAATTCCTTCAGCAGCTCGGCCTTTCTGACCTCGAGGGTGGTAATTGAGGTCAACAGTGCATGTCGTTCCATGGATAGGTCAGGAGTCCTGCAGACAGAAAGCATCAGCTTCGGTCCAAAAGAACGAGGAGGGCTACTCACCAGTAATGATATGGTTCGATGCAAGAGCTGTCGGCGTCGATCATAGACGTCATCACACGGTCAACTTGAAGAATAAGTATTAAAGTAACAGCTCTCTCAATTTTACATCAGACTACTTAGTAGGACTTGCCGGTGGTCAAGAAATCTGTGCTGGACGATGCACTTTGGCATGAGATAGTATTAGTCAACATGCATACACTAACAAGTTGAATCCGTACAGAATCATCACCCTTGCCATCTACTGCTAGCGCCCTCAACAGTGGCCCCCTTGGACGCCTCCAACGATAGCTACCAATCATCCATAAAAAGTCCAAGAATATGACGCCCACGTCAGGTTCGTTAAAGATTGAGCAGGTCTTTCTGTCTTAAGGAAGTGGTGACCCCTTCGTATACCTCGAATTCGCGTCCTTCAACAGCCTCAATTGGTTGGGATTGCAATCCTAATTTTCTTCTGCCACGATTTCATGCTCGGAGAACTAAGGACGGAGCTGTCCTCGTAGCCGCTACCGTCCGCGGCATCGTCGTCTGATTCCCAAGGTCTCTTGTCATTTGCCAACGTCGAAGCATATGAGTCGGCAGGATCAGGGGCTAAGAGGGGGACGATGTCGCTTTGACACAACTCGATGGGTGTAATTCCATACTCTGAAAAAGACGATAAGACGTCTGCAGTCCTACACTATGGTTCAAGACATACCTTCAATTCCATTAGGCCATGAGATAACTTCGAGATCGATGCTACGCTGCATGTGCAAATGCTTTAGTAGCTGTTGCAAATCCGTTCTTTTTCCAAATAGCCTATGTCGGTGATAAAATCCGGTGCAAAGCCCGAGAAGAGCTTCAATGTAATGATAGTCGTTTGCATGCAGCATGAAGAGGGCTTCTTCATAGTACCGGATGGCTTCATCTAAATCAAGGGCCTCCTTGAATCTCCAGAAGCGCTTCATGAAATAATGCCCCAGTTGTCCAAAAGGGACAGCATTGTCATCTGATAACGCGTAGAAAATCTCGTCCCCAGGGCCATCAAGGACGTCGTCGATAGCCAGATTTGCCTCTTGGATTGCCAAGATCTCGTCAACAGTCAATAGTCGCTTCGGATGTCCAGGAAGGAAAGTAATTTGGGAGGGTTGTCCCAGTTCAAATGCAAGGGTGGATTGCGATATTTCGGAAATCAGATCTTTGAGGAGGTTGTTGCGATTTCCTGTAGACCCAAAGAGGTATAGTTGAATCCCGGTGGTCGTGCGCACAGCAGAGACAATGTCTCGCATCTCGTTTTGCTCCTGTATGAGCGTCTTCGAAATGTCAGTGGTACTCAAATTAGATCACAGGTGCGATAACCTACATCTGCAGTCTGCTCTATCGGTCGCAGCGAAGCAATTCCTAGAAGAACAATTAGAACGACGACTCTTATGAGACAAGACATCCAGTAATGAACCGTTTTCTTCCCATGGAATTCTTGAAGAACATAACCTAGTGAACAGCTCTTCTGGGTTCATCGTCAACCAGTCCTGCACCAAAATTTATCAAAAGTAGCAAAGGTAATGTCTAAAAACAATGCACCGTCGGGAGAGTTGTTTGCCAGTCTCTGTCGCTTGTTATCGCGATCATCGCGCTGGGAAACTATATGTAGATAAACACTGGGAAAGAACTGGGACACATATCAAACAAAATACCTTTCGAAGGAGAACCTGATTTAGAATCGACGATGGGTGCAAGTGAATCTGGAGACATTCAGCTGAGAATTCATGCCGTTGGATACATAATCCACATACCTCATAGTTCTTCAGCGCAGGCCTGAGCTCAGCTTTATGATAGATTTCACGAAGATCTGACTCGTCCAATTTTATCGCTCCTGACCCACTATTACTTCTCCCAAGTGCCGACATGGCAGATGAACCAGCTTGGCGATCGCCAGTCGGCATCAAGGAGGAACTGGATGTGGCTCCATTGCTACTCCCTTCTTGCGCTTGAGTGTTGACCTTCAAGTCCTGTCCAAAAGGCCTATGAACCATTTCCCACTGCTTCTCGGAGAGATCGCCATTTAAGGTGCGTAGAAATAACGCTTGATTGCATAACGCTCGATCATCATGCGTCCTGAGGTCGTCGTCAGCTGATGGACCCACTCTAACTTCAGTCATCCCGTGGCCAGAGGTATACTCCCATTCACATGCTGGGTTTGTCGACCGTCTGGCTGTATAGTCCAAAACACGGAATTGCAGCCGCATGGTCGATGTGTGAGAGTCATTCGCGAAGGCCCATCCCCCATGAGGGCGCTTTGTGACATCCTATGACAAGGCGAAGATCGCCATTATGGGTTTCGAGTCCCATCTTGACGTTTGCAAATTTGTACCAACTCTCCAAGTGGGCGGTCATGTACTGCCTGAACTCTGCGATCATCCTCAGATCTTGTTTACGACAACCGTTGGGTACCGTCAGAATAGCACCTTCTGATGCAGCTGACTCGAACGTTAAGCCGCTATTACGAATCATTCTCAACCACTCCCTGCACACGAGGATAGACACTTTTGATGACTTACGAGCTGTCGGTGCGTTTTGCTGAGATTGATGAGCTTGCCAAATAGGTTTTGTCATTAAGAGCTTCGGTGTATTCGCGAACCCGGTGGTTCCAGTTTAAGAGCGGTTTCAATGGCTCAAAATCGTCCGGGACGAAGTCGACCCCAGGGTTCACTGGATCGTCAGCGGGGAGGCATATGTTGAAAAGGAAATCGAACTCTCCAGAGGGCGTGATGAATCCAACATCGCCGATTGAGATCCCTCTGGACCGATACTCTCTGGATAGATTTGTATTTGCCTGTGGAACCCACAGCGGGTAGCCACGACCTTCGTTTAGGAGGTGCTCCACATAAATTTGGTTACTAGGTTTCCGAACCTGTGCTTGTGGTGACGGAGGTAATGTAGCTTGCTGCTTCCTCAGTCAGCTATTGTTCTCCTAATCTGTAATGAAGAGCCATACGTTGTCGTCCCGAATGTTGTGGGCCTGGGGACCATCGTCCTTCTGAGCGGGATTCCTTATCTGGAGAATGATAGACGGGTTGAACAGATACTTATACCCAAGCAAGATATCAAACCCACATTGCTTGAATTTGCTTGCATATCTGTCTCTACATTTGGAATAAGCACTCTCCCAGACAATGATGTTGCTTACGATTCACCTACACCATTGACATTCACAACAACAGTTGTGAAATGATTATCATTGGCCGTAGTATTGGTGGACGACCCGAAGTAAGAAACTCAGTGGGTTCATCAGACTCAGAAAATTCATGTCACTTGGACACATACTGCGGCGATGCAAGAGCACCATTGGTCGGGCCTTGAGTCACCCTAGCTGGCTGCCGCCCCCCTCTTCCGTGTTGACCAATTTGCCGATTCATAGTACACTGAGAAGAAAGACATTATTCACTCACCAACAGGAAGCACCAGCGACGTTACATACCTGAGAGCGTTGAGAGTGGTGGTAGACATTCTAAGTCCAAAATATCACAATTGCAGCGCCCGAGGCAATGCAACCGCTACAGTATATCCCCCGGGCCCCCGAATGGGGGGCGAAGCATTGCAATGGGACTATAACAAGACGGTATTCAACATCGAGGGGATGCAAGCCATCGAAGTCTTGGATAAAGGGAAGGGTTTGTCCATGCTATTCAGCTGCCAAAAACCTTGGAAGAGAGTATCTTCGCAGGACGCGTTCACGGCGGCAGGCTGAGCGGGGTAGCTCCTTCCAAATTATCCATCAGTCGGTAGGTTTGGAATTCTAGCCCTAAGAAAGGAAGGTCGGTGGGATAGATTGCGAGACTAACACATTGGAAACCTTGATAAAAGCCAGTTGCAATCGACAGCGAGATTCCCTTCCGCCCGTCGCAGCTCGTCTCGAATGGTCATGTCTCCCGACATACCTGGAGAGCACTATCGTGCTTTTGCCCACATGCTAGCTAGCTTCAGCTATGCTACTGTGAAGTTTGAACCAACAACCAACAACCCAAAGTGCTGAAGCAGAACGACAACTCAAAGACTCAAATCTCAGACATGCACGTGACGCTCTCACAAAGGCGGCCACGTAGTCTACCCTCCGTCGTCGCGCCAAGTCTCTTCCAAGTTTTCTACACCTCAGCCTCTCAGGCAGGAACCCGCCACAACTGAACCCACTTCCCTTTCCCATCCAATCAATCAAACCTCAATCCAAGTCAGTCGGTAGCGAGCTGCCAACGCCACGCAGTTCGCTAGATGGTCCCAGTGCAATGTCATCCATCTTAAAGGCTAGAGTCCTGTCTGAGACGAAGAGTGTGCTTTAGCGCGGGGTCGATGCGATTGTCAAAATCGCGGGGGTCAGCCTAGCTGACGTATCCCGGCTGCTTGAAGACGATATCGCCGAGAATTGGAGGTAGGGATTGTACATCATCCGCATATGCTGACCGCTAATCGGCCTTGATCAGAATCGATTTCAATGGAGAAGATCTCATCGTCAAATTACCGGGCTACCCCCACGAAGTGTTTCCCCTTTTCTTCGGTGAGCTAGAGAACTTCCATCGACCGCTCCTTGCATCCCCCGAGGCGCATATGTACTCGTACTAGGGACCCGGCATATCCGCTGCCGTTTAGAAGCACGTCTCGAGGTTTCACGTGTTGCAGTGATCGTGTTGTGCGTTCTATAGTCGTTCTGAGTGTTTATAGTGTCGTTTACGCGCCCGACCGTGCGCGGTGTGCACTGTGTTCAATGGAGTTCTGTTCTCGTATATGCTTGGTTCTTCCGTTAGTCGTTTCTGGGGTATGTGGTCGTCATCGTGTCCAGAATCCAGAGTGAAGCGGGCGAAAGATTAGTTGGGTGTGCTATAATATGATTAGGGTGATTAGGGTGGTTTGGGTTGTTGGTTCCTCGGAGTGGCTTGGTCGTTAATCTTCTGAGTTGAGGTTCCTTAGTAAGATGTCGTCCTTGAAGTTCTTGAAGCGTCCCGTCCTCGCTATGTATTTGAGGAGTGCTTTGGCGTGTGATAGGTCATTGGTTAGTTCTGCGATTCTCGAGCTGCTGGCAATCCTTCCGAACCGTTTTCCACTTACCCCGTCCACACCTGTAGATGTCGACTGGTGGGGAGATGCGAGTACATCATTTGGCATTGGCGTAACAATCGGCGGGCGTTGGGCAGTATGGAAATGGGCAAGCGGTGTAAAAGTTGGCCCGAAACAACGCTTCGACATCGGTTGGGCCGAGGCTGTTGCAGTCGAATTAGCACTTCAGCTAGCACTGGCCGAAGGTTTGCTGGTGCCAGGCCATTTCCTAGTTCGTTCAGACAATGCCGGTGTGGTAGCAGTGTTGAACCGTGGCCGATCACGCAGCCGGGAGACAAACAAAGTGCTCAAGAGTATCTACAGTATCATGGCAACCAACCGCCTCTGTCTCACAGCGGTACATGTGTCAACAAGGATCAATGTGGCGGATGCATTGTCTCGAGGCGATATCGAAGGCTTTTTAGCTGGTTTCCCAGGTGCTCAAATTCGATCCCACCTACCACTGCCTTCCCACCTATCACATCTTCTCGTACCGTTCTAGCTTTCCCAGTTAATGCGCCCCCGGTGATCCCATCCAGCAGCTCACTTCTTGATGGTCACGAGGACATTCCATCACCTCAACCTTCATCTCTGCGAACAGGTTGTAGAGCGGAAGAGCGGATCTTTCGTTGGAAAGGTGTCAACGCACCTCCTGCATCCACAATTGACCATCCAATTATTCGTCTGATTGCCAGCATGGCTTCAGAAGCATCACTCCGTGATGCCAAGAGTTACGGTGCGCAAGTTCCACATCTTCTGCGATGTTTTCTCGATCTCGGAGCAATCCAGACTCCCAGCCTCCTTCGAACTCATACATTCGTTCGCACTATGGGCAGCAACTGACCCGGAGGCTATTGGCCCAGGCATATCATTGGACATACCATTTGAAACTCACAACAGTTCGAAAGTACATCTCGGGCATTCGTGCATGGCACATCGCGCAAGGATGGCCGGAACCCCTCTCCGAAGCTGAGCACCGCCGAATTGACTGGTCACTGCGGGGTCTCCAGAACATGTTTGGAAAGAGGTCTCGTCCTATCCGACCTCCAGTCACAATTCCCATGCTTCGAGCCCTCAAGCTATCCCTTGACCTACGCAATTCCTTTGATGCTTGTGTGTGGGCAATGGCGGCCTGTGCCTTTTGGGGAATGATGCGCTTTGGCGAGGTATCCGTCAGATCATGAACGGACTTTGACACTCGAAAACATTTAAAACGATCTAACGCAGCAATCAGTTTTGATGCAGACGGTCGCCAGTATGCTCGTCTCGACCTTCCGGCAGCAAAGACAGCGGCGGCAGGGGAGATACAATCCGTTTTTCTCATGACGCAGTCAGCATCAGACTTATGTCCTATCGAGGCCTTGTTGAATATGGCTACGGTCACCCCAGCTGGCAGTGCAGATCCGCTATTCTTGTGGAAGGACTCTCAAGGGAATATACGTCCAATGGTAAAGACAAAGCCTTAGGTCGAATTAACTCTATTCTACGAGCATGGGGTTGGGGTACAACCTTTGGCCACTCCTTCAGAATTGGCGGTGCCTCATTCTACCTGGCTCAGAAAGTCAATCCAGAAATAGTGCGTCTTGCGGGAAGGTGGAAATCTCTGGCCTACGAAGCTCATATACGGGCATTTGAACTCATTGGTAATCGGCACATGGGTAACATGGATACCCACCCATCCAGTCCACATTCAGTAGAGCAAACGTAGCCTCCTCATTGTGGGTTGGGCTGGCATCGCAATTGCGCCGCGGTTGTGTCTTCGTCGGCTATGGGTAAGCGGCCCAATTTGCTCCGTGTTCCGATCTGAGCTAACGCTCAGCTCCAGCCCAACCTCACACCTTGTAGTGACGGTGATTCGATGACAGACGAAGCTGGACTTAGGTGTAGCTAGGCTTTTCTTTTCTCACCCACCCGCCACTCCCAGAAAATCAAAGCGCACTCTCGGCTTTAGCTTAGAAGGAGCTAAAGCGGCGGTTCTCAAAAAGAATGTGAGTACCATCACGAAATATGCACCTAGTAACTACGCTATTCATGATCTTCTGTCTGGTAGATGAGCCTGCCTGCTGTAGAGAACCGCCAGAGCGCTATGGTTTGGATCCCACCCACCCATCCGAGTCGCGCTCGTCTCGACGGGTCCCTCAGGAACTCCTGCCAGGCATAGAAGCCTTCGGCTTCTTGCCCATATATTACTTCCAGTCGCACTCCCGCTACCCTCCTCTGCCATAGCGCCCAGCATAGAGTCAGCACTGCGCTAAGTATAGATCATTCAAATGCGCACAGCAATAGCAGGGGCATCAACAACCCCCACGTTCGAATCCCGCGGCGCTATCAACAAGGTCACACATATTTGTGCTATACTTATTCAACAAGGCTTCCAAGTTCAAATGTTCAAACGTTCGTGGCCTTGGCGAATGATCAGAAATGGTGTTCATGTTGTGAATCTAATAGTAATCGCCTTGAATCACATCGCCTTGTTTCCTATTAGATTCATCTCCTTGGCTCGAACCGCAAGTATATAGTCGAGACGAGGAAGCTCAAAATAGAGTTCATCTTGCATACCACTTCTCTGCTACATCTCTTCGAACTCTCACACCACGCACAGTGCCTCACCGAATGGCCAGCTACACGGAATTGTGTCTTGGTGAATCGAATGACATTGAGTTCACCCCGCCTGGTGAGGTGGCCTACGTTCTGGACGAGCGTCGTCGAGCTGCATTGGCCGAGGTCGACAATGCCAAATTCTCGTGCGTTCTCACTTACCTCCTGGTAACTTCTGTATGCTAGTTTTAAATCAAGTCATCAGCCTATTCCATGTCAAGGTCTGCTTTGTCGCTGGAGTCGGTTTCTTCACCGATGCGTAAGTTGAACTCATGTCCGGGAGGTGGTATCGAGAGCTCAACTTTCAAGGCATTGGGGACTACAGCTACGATATATTTGCCATTACCATTGCCTCCGAGATGTTGGGATATGTTTATGGCGCCAAGGGTTGCTCTTCCTCCAACGACAATGTCCTAAAAAACCGTAAATTCAACTGGCAACAAGATCTTGGTGTCAAGGTCGCCACACCTGTCGGTACCCTTGTCAGTCAACTACTTCTTGGTTGGTTGGCTGACATCTTGGGTCGCAAGAGAATGTGTACGTCGGGCCTTCCAACTATTTTAATGTACCCTTATTAATTAATCGACTCTTTATCTCATTCAAACAGATGGTATTGAATTAGTGATCATGATAGTCTCCACGGTAGCCCAAGCTCTGTCTGGCAACGCTGCTGCGGTGGATATTATCAGTGTCTTGATCTTCTGGCGCTTCGTTGTATGTCTCACTATCTGTCTCTGATTGACATATATCAAATGACCCTTTGCTTTTCCCTCACAGATGGGCCTTGGAATTGGAGGGGACTACCCTCTCTCCGCCGTCATCTCTTCTGAATTTGCTTCGACTAAGATTCGTGGACGTATGATGACTGCCGTGTTCGCCGCTCAAGGATGGGGTAACTTCGGTGAGTCCCATTTATTTCCAAACACTCTACCTTACATACTTGAATCTCAATTCCCCTTTGACCTAAGTTGCCGCACTTGTCGCTTTTTGTGTCACTGCTTCCTACAGGAATTCCCTCAAGGTTGAAGTTGAATCTGCGCGCTATGAGGCTGTCGACCACATGTGGCGGCTTCTCATCGGCCTCGGCAGTGTCCCAGCTGCTGTCGCCCTCTACTTCCGTCTCACCATCCCAGAAACCCCACGCTTTACTATGGACATCGAGCGGAACATTGAACAAGCCAGTCACGACATCTCCAACGTCATCCATGAGCAGGTGTACCACAACCTTGAAAGCGTTGTCAGAATCCAAGCGCCTAAGGCGAGTGTTGCGGATTTCAAAGCGTATTTTGGACAGCCGAAGAACTTCAAAGTTTTATTCGCGACCGCTTATTCTTGGTTCGCGATTGATGTGCGTTCCTTTTCATTTGGTTTAATAATATCTCAATTTAAATCGACGAAACATCTCCAGGTTGCCTATTACGGCCTCGGCCTAAACTCCACCAGTATCCTCCGAAGCGCCGTTTATAAAGACCCCAAAAGTACTGATGCTGAATATATCTACAAGAAATTTAGCCTCCTCTCTGTCGGAAACATCATCATATCTGCCGCTGGTCTTATCCCTGGGTACTGGGTCACCTTCCTCTTCATCGATTCCTGGGGACGCAAGCCTATACAGCTCATGGGCTTTGCCATCATCACGGTTCTCCTCGTCGCCATGGGGTCTCTGTATAATGCATTCTTCAAAACGGAAAACACACATGCAGATAAAGCATTTTTGTTTCTGTATTGCTTGACAAACTTTTTCCAAAATTTCGGACCAAACACAACTACATTCATAGTTCCCGGTGAGATCTTCCCTACGAGGTACCGCTCAACCGCGCACGGTATTTCAGCGGCTAGTGGGAAGCTGGGTGCCATTCTATCCCAGATTGTCTTTAGCGTGCTGATCATGAAAGGCGATGAAGGTAAAGATGAATGTAAAGATGAAGGTAAAGATGAAGGTAAAGATAATCACTTAACGGGTCTGTAAGTATTTTTCACCTGAGATTGTGATTTCTCGTTTCTGATAGCATGCTTTGCAGCCTCATTGCCTACGCTTTCTTCACATTCACTGGAGTGTTTTCTACTCTCCTCCTTCCAGAGACAAAGGGACGATCTCTTGAAGAACTATCAAACGAGGACCAACAGGGTTTTGCATTAAGAGAACGCCAGGTAAACGGTACATACGCTCCTTCGGCGGCTTCTGCTATATGAAGATACCCTTAGACTGTGTTCGATATATTAGGCTCAATATTCAACCCTCCACGCATATATGTAGATGTAGTAGTATGTTATTCATTTTGAACTTTTCTATATCAGTTACTACAGCGCCCCCCTACATTGTCTGCTAGTAGTGGGACCCTTGAGTTTTCCATTAAATTTAATGATATTCTTGTGCTTTGTAGTTTGCCATGAAGTAGAATAAAACGTACATCGATTTGAATTTGGTCACCACCTGAGAACTCTGGTATAATTGAAGTACATAAGACAGCCTAGCACACATCTACGAATCCCTGGATGCCGTTGGGTTACTCAATCGTTTCCAACTTTTGGTGCGCAAAGTTACCTTTGCGCTGGCTCATTTATCCTCAAAATTTACATTCGCCAGTGCGCCCCCAGGCGTAGACGTTTCCCAATTGAACCGAATGCAGTGTCGAGGAGCTCAGTGGTTTGACCTGTGTGCTATGTGTGACCTCCTCCGAAACTGGACAGGCAAGGCGGAAACATTTCGGAGTAGACAGGGAAAAGGTTAATCACAAGAGAGGTGATAGCAAAAATAGTGCGATAAATATATACCCAGTGTTCTGTGGCAAGACCAGCCGCAGCGCTGACGGACGACTGCACTTTAAAAGGACTTGTATTGAGACCTAATGTTTCGAATCAATGCACACTCGACACTTTCTCCGTAAAATCACATGCAGAGAATTATCAGCACTTTCAGTTGAGTTTGAAGAGGAAAACAGGAAACGGGCCACTGCAATTTGACAAATGACATCGTTAGGCGAAATTCTGCTTCTGGCACTCGCCACATGGGTTATTATATTTCTTGACAAGGATTGCCAATACAGCTCACGCTACAGCTACAGTGCAGCAATATCCAGTTCCAAGATTCTGGAAGACGTCCAAACCCAATCCAAATCAAGATTCCTGCAGATCCGTGGGATTTGAGGCAGTGTAGCCTGTTACTCGCTGAGAGTTGAGCTTGGGCAGACATGAATTTCATTCGAAAAACTCATCTATCCTACGATTTTGGAACGAAATGGGAGAAGAGAGGGTTTGAGACACGGATAATGCTCGAGGACTTAGATACTTGAATGATCTATAGCGTAGTGAGAAGAGGTTAGAGCAAGCGTGACACATCAGTAAGTTGACGAAAAAGTTTCCGGCTTACGTCACATTTCCGGGGTTTTTTACGTTTCACGCCAAGTTTGGAAAGTCGGAAAGCCGATTGCCGTGAGTCTGCTACATATTTGGTAGTAATTCGGCTAGTAATTCGGGTCTTAAAGTAAATATCGTAAGATTTGAATTTCGACTTTCCAGAAGGAAGGACATAACTTTCCAAATGTTCAGGTTCGTCGGGTTTTCGCTACTTTTCGCACCTTTTTGGGGTTGTGGAAGCCTCAGAAAGTAAATGGACAAGATACTGATGCATGTCACGTCACGGCCGCCTCCCCCTTGACCTCGTCGCTGGGAGCAGGCTCGAGTCAGCCCAAAGCGCGCTGTTCAGCCGCTTTCTTTTCACCCACCCTCCTCTCCCTTTCAGACACACAGCCCTTTCTTGTATTGCCTTGGTACACGGCCTTTGCGTCTCTTGCAACATTCTCACATCCGTAAAATATTAGTACTACAAAATCAAGTACATACGAGCTGCAAGTGTCGTGGACCCACCCACCCATTGCAGCTCGCTTGGATGCTTGCAGGAGCCCAGAGCCGTGGCCTGGGCCGTTCAGTGCTTTGCACTGTTGCCCATTGTTGGACTATTAGATAGCCTGTATATCAGAATGTCTGTCCTTACAGAACTTCGATACCCACGTGACCTTCCACTTCACCTTATATACTCGTCGGTCCCGTTCTCGCACCTCAGTTGTCACTCTTCCTTCGACACTGAGGTATGTTCCTATGTATCACCTATACGATCCTTA
>Ga0247741_1001638_pt1 | contig 12423 bp, 12 predicted proteins | sample UWRJL213509R2_FD_180945 | JGI IMG/M metagenome (GOLD analysis project Ga0247741, IMG submission 180945) | Plant litter microbial communities from Arlington Agricultural Research Station in Wisconsin, United States - UWRJ-L213-509R-2 | ecosystem: Environmental > Terrestrial > Plant litter >... | reverse complement strand
AGGTGGTCTGCTGCCGCCCCTAGCCGTACCATGCCGAGTGGGCTATCTAGCTTGTTTGGTCTGGAGGATCTTGGTGATGGGAGAGTAACGCGAAATGAAAAGCATCGCTGGCGGTGGGTACACCAGCATCAGAGACGCAATACGCGTCACAGTAAGGGCGTATGATGCGGTAGGAAACGCGAGGGCTGGCGCATAAGGGTTTCGGCGCAGCGACATCGGAGAGTGACGAATAGGGTAGCCCAAATGGAATGGTCATAAGAAGCTTGGTACGTATGGTGGCCATGATGATGACGAAGCGGCATGCAAAAGCCCTACAATTGCAAGAAAAACTCGCGTATTAGTTTCATAGGTAGCAATGAGATGAGTAATGTATGACATACCTTTTGAATCTTATGCTGAATGGCTCCCGGGTGAGACACGTAGCTACCACCAAAGTCCAACGTCCCTCCTTCCAAAATCCGATTTCAATTGCTAACTATGGGCCATTTGAGGTTTAATCCAAAGTCATCATCGTCATCCAGTACGTGGCTTGAGAGGCTTGTGGGTTGTATTCTGACGGGAGCTCGACGTGAGGGGGGGCTAGGAGGCCGAGTTGACAATGTAGACCATAGTTGACGTGGAGGACCGCGCCGCCTGGTCCAAACTGCTCGATACCGCGACTTTTGCAGGTTGGAAGACCTTGGACGACAGTGGATCGGTAGGGATGCTGGATAACTCAGCAGAGACACGACCCCAGTTCTGAATTCTCGATTTGCTGGAGCCTGACGCCAGACATTCAAATGCCTGCAGGCTGGCAAGCCCGCCGGTTTGTCATGCACTGAGATTGGAGTCATGGTCTGGGCGGTCTGGACTTGGAGGCGTCTATACTTATAGGCGAGAATGTCAGTTTTGGTTTGAGTATGGAGGAGGGAAGAGGGATACCTACTGACGTCCGGCTTGGACTCTCCAGATTCGGGACCCGATAGTGAATAGTGGGACCCTCTGCTTTCCAGCAACCAACGACCGCAGACTGCAATACAACCGAGCACCAACCAGGACCAAGAACCACCAACTGGATTGACTCTACCAATCACCGACTACCGACTCTCCCTGATGCGTCCGTTTGAGATCTGTATCCAAAAGCCCTCGCCTCTCATTGGAACACAAATCCAAATCCTCAGCCCATGCATACATTCGTTGAAAGCCAAAAAAAAAACACCAGATCCCCGCTTCTCCCGAATCAAAATGTACATCGGTGTCGCCATTGGTGTCGGTGTTACTTTGGGCCATCTGTGTCACCGTCGGCGTTGACGTCTGGTACATGATTCTCCAATGCAGGTGTTTCCAACAGGTGGGACGCTCGGAATAGGTGGTCCTCCACTGGGCTAGACGGTCATCTCAGACGATTGCTGCCATCCGGCACGTCCATTTGGGACGAGGTCTGACAAGATGGGGTGTCGGATGCTGGAGTGAACACGGGCAGGGCATGCGGGTTGTTACTCTCTGAGATTGGGGTCGTGAACTTGATCTAGCAGGTGAAGCCTGGAGGGTGGGATTATCAGGAGGTTGTATGAAAAGAGGACAAACAGAGGCGATGGATGAGAGAGACGAACTTGTGATTCACTGGCTAGATTATAAGAGTACATCCCCTTTCGGGCTGTCGATGGATCGATGGGTTGTCCTGACCTGCCCGTGCGTCTGACGCTAGGTATGGGATCTACAATTAGACAGGTATGTATCTTTAAATGTTCATGTTGTTTTAGCCCCTGACGGCGCTTCTTGCGCGATGAAATGGCTGGGTGAGGGGTGACAGAGGGAGTAGTAGGGAAGAGGAAGTAGGGCTGGTGAGGAGGTAACCATCGGATGGACGGAGTTGCCATTAGTGGGGAGGAAAGGCCATGCATGTAAAATCGTAGATCAGATTGCGGTGGCAGACGAGCAGCGGAGAAGCCAAGGGGGCGGTGGACGGGCGGTAGATTGGAGGCCTATGTTGAAGAGCTTTGAGGATGGCAAGCTGGGTGTGGCTCGGCCGACCTTATTTTGCTCTGATCCTGTTGGCGGGACGCAGTACTCTGGAGGTTTGCTCTCCTGACAATATGGAAGCTTGAGCCTGTGGAATAGCAGAGAACTAGTGAGGACTGTCAGATCATATATGAAAAGGAGAAAAAGGGAAAGAGACGAACTCGTCAACGTTCCTCTGTCAGACTTTCAGGACGCGAGAGTATCGGAAGATCTCGAGTCATTTTCTCGTAATGCAAGGTGGTAGGTGAATGGCCGAGTGAAGGCAAAGAGGGACCTATCGTAGATGCAGTTTACGAGTGCCCATGCAAGTTCGGACGAACAGTTGAAGATGTTCGGCAAATGGATCCCAGCAGTCACACGCCAACTTGAACTCTGACATCTACTACGATGAACAACTTGGATGATACCATTGCCCTCCGACACAAATATACCCATTTCCGTATTCTCGTGATTGGTCGTGCTAATGCCGGTAAAACAACACTCTTGAAGCGAGTCTGCAATACGACCGAGGAACCATGTATTTATGACGAGCGTAACAACAACCTGGTGAGCCTCATTTACTCAGGAACGATTGCAGGCTCTAATGTTCTACGCTCAACTAGCTTGAGCCTACCTCGAAGGTAGCTCATTTACTGACCTTGTTCGATGGCTGACTTGGTCATATCAGCGAGGGATCCACGATATCCGTCGACCGTTCGCCTTCAGGACCAACCCCGAATTCATCTTCCACGACTCTCCTGGATTCGAGGCGGGGGATGAAAAGCAACTTCAAGAAGTCTTGGCCTTTATTGAGGAGAAAGCAAAGTCAACTGAAGTAGACGATCAGTTGCATGCTATCTGGTTGGTCTCACTTCTGCTCTCGGTATTACTACTTACCTCGTTATCGGTAAAGGTTTTGTTTCGTGACAGATAATGCAAGGCCTCTATTGGAATTGGAAAGGAGGTTCTTCAATGAGAGGCGTGCTGGAAACGGTTTTTATACCTTTAGTTTATCAAAGTTCAGCACTGATAGAACTTTGGCATTGATAACAGTTCCTGTGATCGCGATCTTCACCAAGTTCGACGACCTGATAAATCAGGTCTACGATATGGACCTGGAGGAGGAGGAAAACTGCGAGGCTGCCCTACAAGCCCTGGAGAATAAGTTTCGAAAACCACTCGATGAGTATAAGTATCGGCCACGGGCATATGTACGCTTTGAAGGCATGTTCTATTTAATATCCACTCGGAATGTAGATCTGAAAGCTCAGTTACGTATAGGTATACACGATGATAAAGGTAATCACCAGGATCAAGTGAAAAAACTTATCGAGAATACAGCATCCTCTCTTGACACACCCGCCCTGAGGATGTTGTTTGTTTCCGTGCAGCAGAATAATATGGAACTCTGCATGGAATATGCGATCCGAAAGTACGCTTCCTCTGGCGATCTCTTCTACCTTATGATTTACCTCGGTCTTAGTACAGAGTTGGCAGACCGACCCATGAAATATGAAGTGCATTGTATTTGTCACGTATTGTTTTGCAGTCCTGATTCTGCCGTTAAAGCTGGATGTAGCAAAAGAGGTTGTGGTGTGGTTCAAGCATTGTTACGTGAGTAAACCTTGAATATAGTGGATTGCGTATCAGTTAATAGCATTCAATGAATAGATAAATGTGAGTCCCGATATTGAATTGATGGTACGCTCTATATCTTCGAATTGTTTCATTGGCTGATACGTCTTCAACAGTGTTGCAAGAAGACGCTGAGGACAATAGATACATGTATGTCCGATCTTTATCTCACATTATGAAAGTCGACATTGACATATAGTTCAGGACGTGAGTGTGGTCGCTTCAACCAAAGAGTTGTCTATGTTGATGATTATAGTATGTATGTGATAACCTAGGTAATAGAAGCATGAAATGCTTATGGAGTTTGTTTCCAGGGAGAAACGGTGAGAATTTATAAATGATAAAGAATCAAATGAATAATATGTATATGTTGTAGGAGGTACTTAGTTGAGTATTGTGCCATGCTTGTTCCGCTGACAATGGCACTTGCAAACGCCCCTAGTCTGTGAGTTGTACTTCATTGTTCGGGCAGGTTGGGACTGACAAGGCCCCTGAAAACACAACCAGGAAGTGAGTCGTTCTGCATCGTTTGAGCGAGTTGACCACTGACAAGGCCCCCTGAAAACACATTCAGAGAGTGAGTGGTTCTACATCATTTGAGTGAGTTGACGACTGACAAGGCCCCCTGAAAACACATCCAGGCCGTGAGTGGTTCTACATTGTTTGAGCGAGTTGACCACTGACAAGGCCCCCTGAAAACACATCCAGGCCGTGAGTGGTTCTACATTGTTTGAGCAAGTTGACCACTGACAAGGCCCCCTGAAAACACATCCAGTTCGTGAGTGGTTCTACATCGTTTGAGCGAGTTGACCACTGACAAGGCCCCCTGAAAACACATCCAGGCCGTGAGTGGTTCTACATTGTTTGAGCGAGTCAACCACTGACAAGGCCCCCTGATAACACATCCAGTTTGTGAGTGGTTCTACATCATTTGAGCAAGTTGACCACTGACAAGGCCCCCTGAAAACACATCCAGGGCGTGAGTGGTTCTACATCATTTGAGCGAGTTGACCACTGACAAGGCCCCCTGATAACACATCCAGTTTGTGAGTGGTTCTACATCGTTTGAGCGAGTTGACGACTGACAAGGCCCCCTGAAAACACATCCAGGGTGTGAGTGGTTCTACATCATTTGAGCGAGTTGACCACTGACAAGGCCCCCTGAAAACACATCCAGAGAGTAAGTGGTTCTACATTGTTTGAGTTAGTTGACAACTGACAAGGCCCCCTGAAAACACATCCAGGGTGTGAGTGGTTCTACATTGTTTGAGTGAGTTGACGACTGACAAGGCCCCCTGAAAACACATCCAGGGTGTGAGTGGTTTTACATTGTTTGAGTGAGTTGACGACTGACAAGGCCCCCTGAAAACACATCCAGGGTGTGAGTGGTTTTACATCATTTGAGTGAGTTGACCACTGACAAGGCCCCCTGAAAACACATTCAGAGAGTGAGTGGTTCTACATCGTTTGAGTGAGTTGACGACTGACAAGGCCCCCTGAAAACACATCCAGAGAGTGAGTGGTTCTACATTGTTTGAGTGAGTTGACGACTGACAAGGCCCCCTGAAAACACATCCAGAGAGTGAGTGGTTCTACATTGTTTGAGTGAGTTGACGACTGACAAGGCCCCCTGAAAACACATCCAGTTTGTGAGTGGTTCTACATCGTTTGAGTGAGTTGACCACTGACAAGGCACCTGAAAACACATCCAGGCCGTGAGTGGTTCTACATCGTTTGAGTGAGTTGACCACTGACAAGGCCCCCTGAAAACACATCCAGCCCGTGAGTGGTTCTACATTGTTTGAGTGAGTTGACGACTGACAAGGCCCCCTGAAAACACATCCAGCTCGTGAGTGGTTCTACATCGTTTGAGTGAGTTGACTACTGACAAGGCCCCCTGAAAACACATCCAGAGAGTAAGTGGTTCTACATTGTTTGAGTTAGTTGACAACTGAACAAGGCCCCCTGAAAATACATCCAGGCCGTGAGTCATTTGTTTGAATGAGTTTTGACCACACTCTAATGTTGTCTTCCTCCAGGCTACAGATATCACCTCAGTTGTTCAAGGCAGATACAAGGTAATTGTACTCCACAATTGTCGCCCTGCCGAATGTCTAATTCCACACAGAAGCCCTACATTTTATTGTTTTCTGGTCTGTTCGAGACTTTCCCTCTCTGGCATTCCAATATCCTTGTCTCATTGTTGGCTTCGTTAGCAATTCTGATTTGCTTGGAGAACTCCTTCTGGCGCGGGGCCAAAGCTAGCAACTTTAAACCCGGCTTCAAGGAGGCTTGGGAATTGTACTTTCGTAGTGATACGAAGGAAAAAGTGGAAACAGCCATCCAAGCATTGGGGGGTTATTCCCTCATGGAAGCAGGAAAGCTGGAAGACAAAGAACGGACAGCATTTGAGGAGGGTTTACTCCAGATCCTTCTGCGTCATCGTCTCCGTGCGTTCAATCATTTCGTCTCTTACCAAAGGCTTCTACTTGATTAATTAACATCTGTGCATTCAGCCCGCCCCAATGATCAACCTCCAATCTGAATGTTAAAACTGTCCAAACACTCACACGCCATTATATCGCTGTGCGTCACTTCATACCTACTATGTGTTGATCTGTAGGCTTAGTTGACTCTTAGTTGTGATCTCCGTGATGGAGTTCTCATTGGTGACATCAACGGCTGTGTTTCTCAACGGAGTTGTAACTAAACAAAAGATGTATGATGGTTTAAACTTGAAATTTGCTGGTGCATGGTTAATGGTACATACAAACGTCTTGTGGAAAATGGAATTTATTGGTCGTATATTTGACATTGCGAGCAGCCGTCTAAGACCAATTGAAGGACTTGAAGTTTAATGCCAAGTTTATCAGTTAATATCGAAGGGTGATGAAGGGCTTGAGGTTGGAATATGACAGAGGTCATACTGAACGAGCAGAACGCGATCCCAGTTCAGGGTTGTCTGATATCTGAGGGTTTGAAAGGCAAATTCGTCAAGAACAGTGCATGTTATGCCCTAGGGCCCTAGGGCTAGAGGTGGGTAGACCTGGATGAGTAGGGAGGATCGTCATAGTGGAACCTCTACTTTCCAGTGACCATTGGCCACCCCAAAATCTGAACGCATTGAACTCCGAATCCACAGCCTGCCTTCCCTCATTTTCGGAGAGCTCTGTTCAGTCTCTTCCATATTGACATCCTAGACCTCTGACTCTCCTATACTCAATCATAGATTTCTGCACCCCTTCCAAGACCAGGTCCTTGTTACGATTTTCTTCTCTTGATTAGGACTATTACACTCCTCTACCACGTGACCTACTCACGTGTGCAGCTGCGCTCACCTTTTCTCCCTTTCATGACTCATACTGTACCATATTGACTCGTCTCAACTCGTTTCCTTTGTCTCCTTTATGCTTGACTCATACGGACCTATAATGACTTGTTGATATGACTCCAATATGTAGTATAAGAACCTGTAGAGAACTACGATGTACTTTAGCTAGTTCTTAACTTGCAATCCCTTATCTGCTCTACTTCAGACAATACCTCATAAGAGGCATTCTGTTTATTGAGATAAAGGACAGATCCGACCTCTCTGACTCTAGACAGCGTCTCTCGACCTAAGTCTATTGTCTCAGTCGTTACAAAAGAACTAGCTACTCGAACCCTCGTTGCTTGTGTCTACAAGCGACGCCTTATCCACCGAAACGGACCCCTGGAGTTTAGACCCTCCTCGACGAAAATTACAGATCGAACACGACCCCGAGACCATCCAACGAATCATCGAACATAAGCTCACTCCTCTCCACTCTCTTCCCCAACAAACCTTCATCACCAAACTCGCATCTTGGGCTTATCCTGTTGAAGAAACAGAAAACGACTATCCATCCGAAGAAACCTGGTCCACCACTGATCGAAAGACATTCCTCGCTAAACGAAAAGAAGTTTCACTACAAGTAGGACCATCAGCCCTACCAAACGCCTACCCGACTACCTCGAACGCACTTACCCGCTACACCAAAGCGGCTAATTACGTACCTTCAAACTACGGATCGCATCGAAGAACTCAGAACTTGTTATACATACCACCGACACCAAAGCCAGAACCGATCCCCAAACCCAAAATTCCTGAACCCGAAATCTTTAGCGAAACAGAACCACCATCCCGAACCACCACCGAATCCCCTGACTCTATGATTCGAGGATACGAACTACCCCAAGACATCTCAATGGCGCACCAAGCTGGACCCCAACAACCCCAGGACGAAGAAATGTATCAGGCACCTACCGGAACTGCCACCACACCCCAGAACAGAGATGTGAAGGAACTGCGCATCAACTTACCGAAACCCTTCAATGGAAATTGCTCAAAGCTCCAGCGATTCACTCAGGACTGCGCAGTCTACTTGATGATCAACAAAAAGGTCTACGACGATGACGACAAAAAGATCGCCTTTGTACTTTCCTTATTGGAATCAGGCGAACCCGCCATGTGGAAGGAACAGTTCATCAGGTCATGCATGGACGGCGACGACATCGGATTCCCGATGTACGAAGAATTTATGACAGCGTTCAAAAACGCTTTCAGAAACGTCGACCAGGTCAACGAGGCTCTAAGTGACCTAGGACGACTCAGACAAGGAGACAAAGCAGCCGAAGAACACATGACAACATTCCGACTCCTAGTAGGAAAAGCAGGAATTTCCTCCGAACGAAATCCCAACCACCGAGTCTTAATCGACCTCTACCAGAAGTCCCTTAAACCGAAACTAGTCGAACGAATCATGACCATGGAACGTATTCCAGAAACCATTGACGAATGGTATGAAAAAGCCATTCTTTTCGACAACAACTGGTGACGACTCATGACTGCAATGGGCTGAAACCCCTGATACAATTCTGGACAGAACCGAACCCACTCCAATAACAACTTCCGAAACCGAGACCTGAACGCTATGGACATCGACGCCATGTCCCCTGAACGACAGAAACTCATGAAAGAGGGAAAATGCTTCAACTGCGAGAAGCCAGGACATCGATCTCGCGACTGCAACCAACCCTGGAAGAAGAAATTCCCTCAGAACAATGATCGATCCTCAAACAATCGATCCTCATCCTTGAAGCCTCAGTTCAAGACGGCTCGAGAAGCGCACACATACATCTGATCCATTGTTGACAGTCTCCTGGACGACGAAGCAGCCAAAGTCATGGATATAGCCGAAGAAGAGGGTTTTTAAAACGGAGATCTGCCTCGACGTCAGCATCTCCCGTTCTTTCCATCTACTCTGTAACACTAGCCGAGATTTCGAATAAAACTATGCACCTCCCCATTCGAATCTCGTGTGATGGAAAAATCGTTGAAACCAAAGCCCTCATCGATTCAGGAGCTGGAGGAACTTTCATGGATCAGAACTTCGCCCGAAAACATCGACTACCATTGAAGAAACTCGAAGAACCCTTGATCGTGTTTAATGTGGATGGAACTCAAAACAAACGAGGGATGATCACTCACTTCACGGAACTGGATGTAAACTTTGGTACTCAAACACGAAAGACCCAATTCCTAGTCTCAGGATTAGGGAAACAACACTTGATCTTTGGGTTTCCATGGCTCAAACGAGAAAACCCGATCATCGATTGGAAACGAGGAACACTGGAATGGAAAAGGGCACCATTGAAATTCAAATTTCGAGGAAAACTTGCGTCGCTACCCGAGGTCATTGAACAGACTCTTGGTGACGAACAAACGGAAGAAGAGGAAGACAACAAATCACTCACGATCTCATTTCTCTCTTCCGAAATCTCAATCAACGTGAAAGCGACCACTGCCACCTCTATTGCCCAACAAGAAAAGAAAGTCGCCATACCACTGGAGGAACTAGTCCCAAAGGAATACCACGCTTATCTCCACCTGTTCAACAAGAAATCCTCTGAATGATTCCCCGAACCTCGATCATGGGACCACAAAATCGAGATGAAACCGGATTTTGAACCGAAGGTGTTCAAGAAGTATAATCTTTCACCTATCGAACAGAAGGAACTCGACAGATTCATCAACGAGAACTTGGAAAAAGGCTACATCGTTCCATCTCAGTCCCCCATGGCATCTCCTTTCTTCTTTGTCAACAAGAAAGATGGAAGTCTCCGACCCTGTCAAGACTACTGATATCTGAACAAGAAAACTGTCAAAAACGCCTACCCTCTCCCGAACATTCCCGAACTCATGGACCAACTCCAAGGCGCAAAATATTTCTCGAAATTCGACATTCAACTGGGATATAATAACGTCCGAATCAGGAAAGGGGATGAATGGAAAGCGGCTTTTATCACCAATCGAGGACTTTTCGAACCCATGGTTATGTTTTTCAGCATGTGCAACTCCCCAGCAACTTTCCAGGCGATGATGGATGACATTCTAGGCAACATGAAAAGGAAAGGCTACTGCATCGTGTATATGGATGACATCATGATCTACGCTGACACCCTGGAAAAATTACACGAAGCAACCCTTGAATTGTTCGACATTATCGAGAAAAACAATTTGTTTTTCAAAGCAGAGAAATGTGTTTTTGCCCAGACCAAAATTCCTTTTCTCAGAATGATTATCAAGCATAACAAAGTCTCCATGGACCCAGCTAAAGTTGCCAGTATCATGGATTGGCCAGAACCCACCAACGTTAAGGAACTATGAGCTTTCCTAGGTTTTGGGAATTTCTACTGAAAATTCATCGCTCGCTTCGCTGAACTCGCTTATGCTCTGTATATCCTACTACAGAAAGGAGTTCCATTCACATGGGGAGATCTACAATGACATGCCTTCCGATCTTTGAAAACTCGATTCTCAGAGGAACCAGTTCTCATGATACCAGACCCGACAAGACCGTTCCAAATCGAATCAGACGCTTCGAAACACGCAACTGGCACTTTGCTTACCCAAATGGACAGAAACGGAGATCGACATCCATGCGCCTTTATTTCGAAAACCTTCTCTCCAGCCGAGCGGAATTACGAAATTTATGATCGAGAACTTCTAGCCCTGGTCCGTGCCTTAACTGAATGGCGACATTACATTCACGGGTCATCTCATACGACAACGGCCTTATCTGATCATAAGAACTTGACCTACTGGAGATCACCTCAGAAACTCAATCATCGACAAGCTCGTTGGCATCTGTTCCTCTCTGAATTTGACCTCGAACTGGTTCACGTTCCCGGACTGAAACTGTACTTAGCAGATGCCCTATCCCGACGACTGGATCACATACCTGAAGGCGACAACGATAACGAAGATGTGACTATGCTACCAGAATCGATATTCATTAATCTCATCGATACCGAGTTACAGCAACAGATTGCCAATTCAAAAAATCTGGACACCAATGCAGCGGAAGCTTTGAAACTACTGCTCGAAGATGGCCCAACGGAATTGACCGACGATCTAAGCAACTGGACTACCGAGGATCTAAATGGGAAACCCATGCTGTTCTACCAAGGCCGACAATACATTCCTAAAGATGACAACCTCTGAAGTACTTGCTACGAGATGGACTAGAAATAGGTATGTCCGTGGGAACGCGTTCTAACCACAGTGCTTCTCTTTTGCAATACCTAATCAATTTAATTCTACTTCTAGTCAGAGGGGAGAGTGTCGCCGACTAACAAATTAACCAGTGCCGCTAGATTTCTTTATACCGCGGACGCTCTTTCGATAGGTTTTTGTATGATTTTAATACTAGGATTTGTTTCTTAATAAAACGGCAAGGCTTATTCTCTTTAATTTTGTCACTAAGACGATTCCACGGAACGAACTGAAGTCACTAAGACGCATATGCCACTAAGGCTCGAACAATTTGTCACTTAGACTGGTGCCACTGAGGCTTGCGTCGTCACTTAGACTGCCACTTAGGCCCGCAATTTGTCACTTAGACTATGTCACTTAGACGCGTTAGAGAGCCACGGAGGCTACTCTTTGTACTCTGGGTCGTTTATTTCGAGGTTTCACTCTTTCGTTATAAATCAAATATCAAGTCTTTTATATTTTATCAATCACAGTTCGCTGTTATCACACAAAGTCAAGCTTCTCGCTTTCAATAAACACTTGTCCGTGGACTTGTGAAAATGTCAACTCGAGGGGTACTACTTGCTTATCTTTCTACTAGATTTACATGGCTTTTTATACTACTCAGACGCGGTACTTTTATTGTTACAAACGACCATATGCTATGTTGAGTTTACCTTGGCCATGCGAGTCCATGGACCCAAGGATTTGTACTGTCTCAACAACTTATCATCCAAGATTCTTAGCTTTTTATCCGCATAAGTCTCTTTCTATAAGGGTGCAAGTAAAACACGACTGGGCACGGCATGACGTCATTCCGCGGACGCCTGGATTGGCTTACCGCACCCGTGCATGGTCTTGTTGCCATTGAGTCTGCTCATATGTTATCTTATCTATTGGTAGCTTATGGATCACTGACTCAGTTTCTTGAGCCCAGCTTCCTCGGCATATTATCGGGCGTCCGAGACGCGCGGTCCAACGGGTAGTCACATCCGTGGCCAATTGTATCATTTGGTTTAGTAGTGCGTCTTAGCGCGGCGTGCAGACCATGGATAAGCGCGCGTCTATTTTTATCTCTGTGGTGATGCCAAGGGCTGTCAAGGAGCGACCGCGGCTCGTAGTGCTGGTAGTCATGTGTACGGTTCTAGGCTTTGTTGATGACGTTTGCATGATAAGCGCGCGTGTTGGGGTTGTCCCGTGGCGTGGGCGTTTAATTATCCTGTGGTATGTTTTCCGAGTGAGTTCAGTTTCGT
>Ga0247741_1001637_pt1 | contig 12423 bp, 13 predicted proteins | sample UWRJL213509R2_FD_180945 | JGI IMG/M metagenome (GOLD analysis project Ga0247741, IMG submission 180945) | Plant litter microbial communities from Arlington Agricultural Research Station in Wisconsin, United States - UWRJ-L213-509R-2 | ecosystem: Environmental > Terrestrial > Plant litter >... | reverse complement strand
CCCCCGGTGATCATCGTCGACGAGCCGACGGCCAGCCTCGATCGGGAGAGCGCCGATGCGGTGATCGCCATTCTGCGCACCCTGGCCCGACGGGGGAAGGCCGTGCTCGTCGCCTCTCATGACGAGCGTGTGATCGACGTCGCTGACGCGCAGACCGTGCTCGTGTGAACGGCGCCGCGCTGGTCGCGACGCCCTAACTCGTCCCCGCCGGCAGCCGCTCTGCTGCGTCCGCCGCGACGTGTGTCGAACCGTCCTTGTACTCCGTGTACGTGTACGGGTTGTCGAGCATCTTCGCCTCGGGGGCATCCGGGTTCATCCCCTGCGCCCACACCGGGTCACCCAGCTCGGACTGCAGATAGTGCACGGTCGCCTCGATGTCTTTGCGGACGGAGGCGATGGTGTCGCCGAGGAGTCGACCGTCGAATTTGGCGATAACACCGTCGACCATCACGGTGTGCACGTCGCCCCGACCGGCCTGCAGCGCGATATGCCCGCTCGGGTTCAGGATCGGGAACATCGACGGCGACGCATCGTTCTTGATCAACACGATGTCGGCGCGCTTGCCCGGCTCCAGGCTGCCGACGAAGTCCATGCCGAGACTCGCCGCTCCCCCGCGTGTCGCCCACTCGACCACGTGCTCGGCGCGCAGGTGCGAGTGGGTGACGGTGTCACCCTTCTCGTGCGCCTTCGTGTGCTCCCACCCTCGATCGGCGCCGAGAGTGGAGCGCATCGCCGAAAACAGGTCGCTGCTGAACCAGACACTGGTGTCCACCGACAGCGACACCGGGATGCCGTGCTGCCGCAGGATCCACGACGGCGGGTAGCCCTGTCCACAGCTCAGCTCGCTCTCGGTCGACAGCGAGACGGATCCTCCGGTCGCCGCGATCCGGTGGTACGAGTCCTCGCTCAACGTTGCAGCGTGCACGTACACGGTCTCCGGGTTCATGAACCCGTTCTCGTGCATCAGACGGATGCCGTCATCGTTCGTCGCGCCCCACACGCCGGCGTGCGTGGTCACCGGCACGCCCAGCTCGCGCGCGGCCTCGAAGGCAGCCCGCTCGGGGAAGGTCGGGTCGCCGGTCACGTCGAACGCCAACTGCAGTTTCAGCTTCTCCGAGCCGGTGTTGTTCTCGGTGATGAAGCGACGGATGGCCGGGTCGGCCGTCCACTCCCAGGGCCCCGCGAAGATGTCCCCGTATGCCAACACGTAGCGACCCGCCGAGCTGGAGAGGGCATCGAGTGCCGCCTCGGCGTGCTCGAGTGTGCGCAGTCCGTGCGACCAGTCGACGGTCGTCGTCACGCCGGCGTCGATCGCGTCGAGGGTGGACAGCCGGTTACCGGCGTGGATGTCTTCGGGTCGGAAGCTCTTGCCGTGCTCCAGGTAGTACCAGACGAAGTACTGGGTGAGCGTCCAGTCGGCGCCGTAGCCGCGCATCGCGGTCTGCCACATGTGCCGGTGGGTGTCGATCATTCCTGGCATGACGATTCCGCCGCGGGCGTCGATCTCGAAGGTGCCGTCCGGCACTGCCAGGTCGGTGCCGATGGCGGCGATGTTCTTGCCGATCACGAGGACGTCGGTGTCGGCGAGCACACGGTGCTCGGCGTCGACGGTCACGACGGTGCCACCCCGGAAGACGATGGGACGGTCATCGGTGGGCGGTGAGATCTGGTCTGACATGGTTCTCGACTCCTTCGGCGAAAAGTGCGGTGCGGGTGGTGGGCGGGTTCGGTCTCTGGCTAGAGCGCCACGGTCGGATAGTCCTTGCCGATCCAGTGGCTGAGTTTCTGGGCGTACTCACGCTGGAACGCCAGCGGTCCGCTGCGGGCGGCATAGTCGTCGTCGTAGATGGCGATGAAGATGGTGAGGCAGAGGAAGAAGTGTGCGCCGAGCTCGAACAGGGTCACGTAATCGTGTTCGATCAGCGCCTGGCGTTCCCGGTCGGTGAATCCGAGCCAGCTGGTGCGTTCGATGGTGTGGTTGATGCCGAGGTGAGTGCCGTAGTCGCGTTCCCAGCGCACGAGCAGGGCGGCGGCATCCGCCTTGTAGTCGGCGAGGAGCAGCGGATTGCCATCGACCTGATACAGGAACTTGTTGACGTAGTACTTGCTCACCGCGGGTCCCCTTCCGGATACCAGGTCATGTACATCTCGCGGGTATGGAACAGATCCAGCTCGTCGACGTAGGCGGCCTCGATCGGGCCGGCGATGCCCATCATCAGGATGAGATCCATGAACCCGTGGGTCGCGTTGCCAGCCCCGGCCATGGTCTCGTGGGTGACGTTCTCGAGGATGGCGTCGATGTCGCCGCTGGCCAGCCAGTCGATCGCCTTGCGGTCGAACACGGGGTCGGGCCCGGTCTCGCCGAATTGGCGCGGGCCGCCGAGTTCCAGCGAGAGGTGACCGCTGCCGACGGCGGCGATCCGCCTGTCGGAGGGGTATTCGTCGATGATCGAACGGATGGCGCGACCGAGGTCCCAGAAGCGCTTCGGGCTCGGCAGCGGCGGGGCGAAGATGTTCGTGTAGATCGGCACGATCGGCAGATCGGCGTCCGGCCGGGTGGTGATGATCGGGCAGATTATCGAGTGGTCGATCTTCAGTTCGTGGCTCACGGAGAAGTCGAAGCCGCGATCGAGAAGCCCCTGCAGCATGTAGCCGGAGAGGTCCTCGTCACCGTCCAGCAGGAACGGCGGGATGCCGAACTCCCGCTCCTCGTTGTAGAAGGTGGCATCGTACTTCGGCTGTTTGCCGATGAGGAAGGTCGGGTAGTTGTCGGCGAAGAACTGGTGGAAGTGGTCGGCCCCGACCATCACCAGGAGGTCCGGTTTCGCCGCGGTGAGAGTCTCGCGGTAAGCCTCGACCTTGCGCCTCCACTCTTCGGCCTGCGGCATCCGTTGCTCTGGCGGGGTGAGCTGCGTCGCCTTGAGGTAGAACGGATGATGCGTGGTGGCGAGAACCGCGCTCAGGTGGGCCATCGCTACTCTCCTTCGGGCTGAGCTGCGGGAACGTACACGGCGTTGCGGTCCACGGAGGCGTAGACCTCGGGCCCGATCGGGGTCTCGCGCTCTTCATTGATGTGACCGATCAGTCCCGCGGTGCGGGCCAGCAGGGCGAACCCGCGCAGCATCTCCACCGGGAGTCCGAGGTCGGCGAGGGCCGCGCCGGCGACGCCGGCGCCATTGAGCGGCAGGCTGCGCCCGATCACCTCGTGCTGGGTGCGCCCGATCGCCTCGAACAGCTTCAGGTGCGCTCCCCTGGTGCCGTTCTCGGTGGCGATACGAATGATGACCGGAGTGCGCGGGTCACCGTCCTTGTGAATCGGATGCCCGAGGCCGGGAACGCGTCGCCCCGCCTCGCGGGTCTCCCGCAGCGCCTCACGCGCTCGCGCGTCCCACTCGGCGTCGCCCCATTCGGCGCTCTCGGGCGGAAGCTGTTCGACGATGGCGTGGAGGTACTTGCCGGTGTCCTCGGTGACGCCGAGGAAGCGGGACCCACCGCCGAGGAGTCCCGCCGAGATCGCGCCCTGGATCGAGTCCGGGGCGCTGTAGTAGGTCAGTCGTGCGGCGATCGCGGTGGGGGTGAAGCCGTGGTCGGCGAGCGACACGAGAACCGCCTCGAACACGCGGGCCTCCCCGGCCGTCGGGCGGCGCTTCGCGACCAGCCAGAAGGCCAACTCGCCGAAGCTGACCTGACCGAGCAATTCGCCGGCCAGGTCGTGCCCGAGCAGGGAGATGCTCTCGCGATCGCTCGTCCCGATGCCGGTCGGATATTCGCTCATGCCTCCCCCTCGGGTGCGGCTGCAGCCAGCCCGCGCAACCAGTCGCGGACCTCATCGTCATTCGCCCCGAGGGCGGGTGGGGCACTGCGATAGCTCGCGGGGGTGAGCGAGAATCCGATGGGGTTGCGCACCATCGGAACGGCGCCGTCCCCCTCGCCAACGAGCACGACGGGGTCGAGCCCGAGGCGCTCCGCGAGGGCGATGCCGCCATCGATCGTGTTGATCGGCCCGCAGGCGATGCCCGCGTCCGTCAGCAGGTCGAACCACTCCGCGACGGTGTGACTGGCCAGTCGCTCGACCAGAAGCGGACGCAGCTCGCCGCGGTGGTGGTTGCGGTCTTCGGTCGTGGCGAAGCGCGGGTCGTCTGCCAGCTCCGGGGCGCCCAGCGCGGCGCTCAGTCGGCGGAACTGCGCGTCGTTGGCGGCGACGATCACGATCTCGCCGTCGCTGGCGGGCAGCGGCTCGTACGGGAAGAGGCTCGGGTGCGCGTTGCCCATGCGGAAGGGAACGGTGCCCCCGGCGACGAAGGTGGAGCTGTGGTTGGCCATCGCCGAGAGCGCGGTCGAGAGCAGGTTCACCTCGATGTGCTGCCCCTCACCGGTGAGATTGCGATGATTGAGTGCCGCGAGGATTCCGATCGTCGCCTGCATCCCGGTCATCACATCGAACACCGAGACACCGCTGCGGTAGGCCTGACCCTCCGGGTCGCCGGTGAGGCTCATGAGCCCGGATGCGGCCTGCACGATCAGGTCGTAGCCGGGAAGTGCCGCCCCGCCCGCCGAGCCGAAGCCACTGATCGAGGCGTAGATCGCGCGGGGGTTCGTGGCGTGGACTGTGGCATAGTCCAGTCCAAACTTGGCGAGGCCCCCTGGCTTGAAGTTCTCGATGACGATGTCGGCGGTGCGGGCGAGGGACTGGGCCAGCGCACGGTCGTCGGCGTCGGCGAAGTCGAGCACGACATCCTGCTTGTTGCGATTGATGCCGAGGAAGTAGGTGGAGACGCCATCGCGTTCCGGCGGCGCCCAGCCGCGGGTCTCGTCGCCGATCGGGCTCTCGACCTTGATCACGGTCGCACCGAGGTCACCCAACATCTGGGTCGCGTACGGCCCGGCGAGCACGCGGGAGAAGTCTGCGACGAGGAGCCCGGCGAGCGGACCGGACGGCGCGGTGTCAGACACGACAGCGTTGGACACATCAGTGTTGGACACCTCAGTGGTGGACACAGCGGTGTCTGGGTCAGCAGGCACTGCACCACGCTGGGTGCTGGAGGGGGCAGATGTCGTCATCGTCACCATCGGTCGTCATCGACTGATCCACAGTTGCGGACAGGTGTCCGTTTAGCGGACACCTTGATTCTCGCCCGCCTTCACGACGGCGTCAAGGCTCGATCTGAACCGATTGGGAGAGGTCAGCGTAGCGAGCGGTACGGCCGCTCCGCCAGTCGCGCCCAGTCTGCCGAAATCGCCGCGGCGGTGGCCAGGAGCGCGGGGAGGTGACGTTCGATGAGGGTGTCGGTGCTGGTCTCGGCGGCATGGACGGTCACGTTGACGGCTGCGGCGACCTGACCGGAGCCGTCGCGCACCGGGGCCGCGATGGATCGCACCCCGGGGGCAAGCTCCTCGTCGGCGAGAGCCCAGCCGCGATCGTGGGTGAGATCGAGCTCGCGATCGAGATCGACTCGATCTCGCGTCGCGACGATCACCTCGGAGGCGCTCGGCAGTGCAAGCACCCGGTCGCGGCCGGCGCCATCGAGCGCCGCCAGCAGTACCTTCCCCTGCGAGGTGACCGTGGCCGGAAAGCGGGTGCCGATTTCGACCCGGAGCGCGATGATCTTCGGAACGGCGACCCGGGCCGTGTAGACGATGTCGGAGCCGTCGAGTTGCGCCATCGACGACGACTCCCCCGTGGCGCGTACCAGCTCCTCGAGATGGGGGCGCGCCAGCTGCCACAGGCCCTGCGAGCTGACGAAGGCATAGCCGAGGTCGAGCACGCGGGGGGTCAGCTCGAAGACCGAGCCGCGCTGGCGGACGTAGCCGAGCTCGGTCAGGGTGAGCAGCAGACGGTGAGCGGTGGGGCGGGCGAGAGCCGTGGCATCCGCGATCTCCGAGAGGGACATGCTGGGTCGCGCGTCGGAGAAGGCGGCGAGGATGTCGAGGCCACGGGCGAGCGATTCGACGAAGCCCGCGGTCTCGCCTCTGCCTGCCATGCACCGACCATAACAGCGGCCCGGCGTCCGCGGCAGTTCACCCGATCGTCGCCCACCGGTCATCCGCAGGCCACTGACGGCGAGCCGGCCAGGCCTACGGTTGTCCTGCTTTCAGAAGGGCGGCGCATCATGGCGACCATCGGTGACATGTTCTACCTCGTCGATGCCGGGCAGGGGCGGTGGGTCATCCATCACCAGGTCACCGGGTACAAGGCCGGATCACTGGTGCGTACGGCCGACGGACTCATGCTCGCCGACCCGGAGTCACGACTCATCGGGCGCTACGCGACGTTCGATGAGGCGTTACGCGAGCTGTACGCGACGGCGTAGCCGTCCGCACTGGCGTGGCGGTCCGCATCAGGGACGCGGCGGCATCGACCTGACCTCGTTGTGCAGGCGCTCCATCTTGGCGTCGAGGCGGTTTGCGACATCCGCCGCGTCGGCGAGTTCGGCGAGGAGGGCCTCGGGCACCTCCTGCTCGAACTTGTAGTAGATCTTGTGCTCGAGGCTCGCCCAGAAGTCCATGGCGACGGTGCGGATCTGCAGCTCGACGTTCATGTGCTCGACCGATTCGGAGAGGAAGATCGGCACCCGCACGATCAGGTGCAGGCTCTTGTAGCCGTTCGACTTGGGATTCTCGATGTAGTCCTTGACCTGCACGACCGTGATGTCCGACTGGGTTGCGAGCATCTTCGCCACCCAATAGGCGTCGGAGATGAAGCTGCAGACGACGCGCACGCCGGCGATGTCGAGGATGTTCTCGCGGAATGATTCGAAGGTCAGCTCGATTCCGCGACGTCTGGCCTTGTCGAGGATGCTCTCCGGCGATTTCAGGCGCGCGTTGACGTGTTCGATCGGGCTGTATTCGTGGAGGTGCTCGAACTCCGTCGTCAGGATGTTGATCTTCGTCATGATCTCGTCGATGGCGAACTGGTAGTTCAGCATGAACCGGGCGAAGTCGGTGCCGAGCTTCTGCAGTTCGGCGTACTGCCCCAGCTCCGCACGCGTCGCCGGTAGTCCCACGGGATGATCACTCACCCCTCCAGTATCTTCGGTACTGCCTGTGTGGTGCGTCGTGCGGTGGCTGTGACTTCGTCCCCTAGAGGCCTGCCTTATCCAATGCGGACTGCAGCGAGCTGAGATAGCCGTCTGTCGTGTAGGTGGCCCCGGAGACGCTACTGACGAGGGCGGACTGCGCCTTCAGAACCTCGGATCGCAGAATCGGGGCGGCCCGATTGCTGATCTGGACGGATCTCCCCCCATCGTCGGTGAGCTGCAGTGCTTTCACATCCGTTATCGCACCGTTCGCCACGGTGATCTGCACCTGGACGTTCCCGTACCGGGTCGACTCCACGGCGCCGGTGAAGGTTCCGCTCTGCGGCGCAGAGGGGCTCGGCGACGGAGCGGATGATGTCCCCGGCGCCGGTATGGGTGACGAGCCCGGTGTGGATGGCGAGCCCGGTGTGGATGACGGGCCCGGGGTGGGCGTGCTGGCGGGCCCTGCATCGGCGCCCTGCAGCGAGGCGGCAGTGGCAGACCCGAATTGCCATCCGATTGCCAAGATCGCTGCAGAGGCGAAGACGCTTCCCAGCACCGCGCGCACTCTCACCAGTCGAACCTCTCCATGTGAAGTTGATGCTCGGGAAGGCCGTCGGCGCGAGCCTCGGCCTCGACCAGGTCGAGCCAGGCTGTGGGACCGCAGATGTAGAGATCGGAATCGTCGAGGTCGGGGAAGATGCTGCGCAGGGTGACGCCGCGCTCGGCATCGCTCGCCGGCATCCAGCCCCGCGGACCCGTGGAACGTTTGCCGACCATGATGTACACGGTCGCGCCCTTGGATTTCGCCAGGGTCAGCACCTCGTCCCAGAGATACGTCTCGTCTTGCGATGAGGCGCGAAGCAGAATGGTGGCCTCCCCGGGACGGATGTTCGAGTCCTCGAGGAATGCGCGCACCGGCGTGATACCGATCCCCGCGACCATCACGGCGAGTTTGGGGGCCGTGCGCCCGGCATCGGTGAACACACCGTACGGCCCTTCGAGCCAGACGCGGGTGCCGACAGGCACCCGACTGATGGCGTTGCTCCCGTTGCCGAGGTCGCGCACCGTAATCCGCGCCGTGTCATCTGTGGGGACGGACGAGAGCGAGATCGGGTGCGAGTGCCACCAGGTCCGCCCGGTCCAGAATCGCCAGACGAAGAACTGCCCACCGGCCGAGTGGAGGGATCGAAGCCGACGTCCCGACAGGGTGATCGACACCACGCCCGGCGCGATCTGGTAGACCGACCGCACCCGCAGTCGATGCCTGATGCTGGAGAGCAACGGTTCGGCGAAACGGAAAGTGCCGATGGAGCCGAAGGCGAGGACGTAGAGGGTGATCCAGTACGCGCGCTCGACCGAGCCGCCCGCGAAGATCCCGCCGACGCTGAGCTGGTGGGGCACCGCGACGAGAACCGCGATGTAGCTGAGCAGATGGACGAGATGCCAGCCCTCGTAACTGAATTTGCGGCGTACTGCCACTAGTGAGGTCACCACGACGATGATCAGCAGCCCCAATCCGACGAAGGCGAGCGGCATGTCGGGAATGGCGAGGAGTGGCCCGATCTCAGCGACGGGGTTATACCCGGAGGAGATTCCGTATCCGGTCACCAGAAGCACGGCATGGGCGAGCAACAGGTACAGCGCGGGTTTACCCAGGGCACGATGCACGGCGATCGCTCGATCGTGCCCGATGGTGCTATCGATGAAGGGGATGCGCGCGGCGAGCACGATCATCACGAGGATGAGATCGGTTCCCACGAGCCCGGCGATGATGCCGATGTTGGTGACGCTGTCGCCCAGTGACGTGAACCGAGCCGTGCCGCCATACGCGAGGAACATCGCGACGGCCGCGGCAAGAGACGCCCAGAACAGAGTGACAAGCATGTCGGACCGGCGCAGGCGACGCCTGTAGTCGTGCGCTCGATCGTGCGCTCCGCCGGAGCTCGGATGCCGCGCGGTCGACATCGTGTTCCCGGTCACACCCACCATCGCTGTTCCTTGCGCCTTTCAGTCAACACTCACGATTTGATAAGAATCGCCGGAACGCCTCTGCGGATGCCGTGAAGGGTCGGCCTGGAACAAGAGAGTTCTCACATCTTCGGCAGTCGTACCTCAACCGTGAGCCCATGGGCGGAGTTCACCACGTCGACCGTGCCATGTGCCGCCGTCACGATGGCGTGCACCAGAGCGAGCCCCAGCCCTGAACCGCCGGTCGAGCGGGTGCGAGCCTCATCGCCGCGGGAGAAGCGGTCGAAGGCACGGGCGATGAACTCCTCCGCCATGCCGGGGCCGTCATCCGACACAATGAGGTCGAGCGAGTCGTCTGTGTGTCGGATCGCGATGTGTACGGCACCGCCCTCGGCGACGGCCACAACGGCATTCGTCCCGAGGTTTTCGACCACTCGCGCAAAACTCTCCGGCGCGATCGCGAAGCGGGACTGCAGACCCGCGGAGTCTGCGGAGAAGGAGACCTCGACGTGCTTGTCGAGCGCGAGCAGGCGGATGTTGTCTACGCTCATCATCAGCTCGGAGAGAAGCTGCTCCCCCGTGGACTCTGCGTTGCGGGCCTCTCCCGACTCCAGGCGACTGAGCGCGAGAAGGTTCGATGCGAGCAACGACAGCCGGTCGACCGAGCCTTCTGCGGCGATCACCTGACGGGATAGCGCCGGCGCGTCGTCGAAGTTGTCGTGTGCGAGCTCGAGCTGGGTTTTCAGGGCCGCCAACGGTGTGCGCAACTCGTGGGCCGCATCCGAAACGACCTGTTTCTCACGCGCGGTGGATGCGCGAACACGGGCGAGGAACGCGTTCAACGTGGTGCCGAGGGCGGAGATCTCATCCCGGGCGGGACCGATCGGGAGATCGATCGGGCCCTGTTCGGCGCTCAACTGCTCCGCCTCCCGGCGCATCCTGGACACCGGTCGCAGAGCGGCTGAGGCGAGGGCCCATGAGGCGATCGCAAACAGCAGGAGGAGCACTGCGGTGCCGATGATGAGCGCGCGGTCGAAAGCGCCCATCGCCAGTGTGCTCGCTGCGGTGCTGCGCGCGGCCCAGATCGCCCACGTTCCCGCGGAGGTCGGCACCGCGCGACCGACGACGATGAAGGTCGTACCGTCGTCACCGCCCGAGAACTCCTCATTCGCCGTGCGGCGATGTTCGACCTGCTCGCGCAGATCGTGGGGCAGAGTGTCGATCTCCACGACGCCGCCGGGATTGCGAACATAGACGAGAGAGCCGTGCCCCGAATCATCGATGAGTCCGTCGGGATTGTCGACGATCTCGGCGCGGTACGCGGTGAGATCGGCCACCGCGAGAGCGCGGTCCGATGACGTCAGGATGCTCGACACCTGTAGCCGCACCACGACCAGCGCCGCGCCGATGACGACGATGGCGATCGCGACGCTGCCGAGCGTGATCCTCCACCGGATCGACAGTCTGGACAGCATCGTTCAGCTGTCGCCGTCGAGTTGGTACCCGACACCGCGAATGGTCCGGATGGTCGCGTCGGCCGCGGAGACCGCGAGCTTCCTCCGAAGGTACTTGACGTACTGATCGACGATGGTCGGGTCGATGTTGCGCACCGTCCCCCAGACCTCCTGGAGGATTTCGGCGCGCGCGACAGGGCGCCCGACATTCGCGACCAGAAACCGCAGCGACAGGAATTCCTTCGCGCTGAGTGCCAGGGGCGCACCGGCGACGGTCGCCCGCATGGTCAGGCTCTCCAGCGTCAGGTTGCCCGCCCGCACCGACGTCCTGTGCGTCGAGGCATCCCTTCTGACGAGAGCACGCACCCGTGCCGCGAATTCGGCGAAGGCGAAGGGCTTGGTCAGGTAGTCGTCGGCTCCGGAGTCGAGGCCGAAAACCCGGTCGTCGATCGCATCACGAGCCGTGACCAACAGCACCGGCAGCGGATTGCCCTGGTTGCGGAGGTGGCGGCAGATCTCGAACCCGGTCATCTCCGGCAGCATCACGTCGACCGTCGCCGCGGAGTACTCCCCCGTCGTGGCGGCGATCAACGCATCGACGCCGTTCGAGACTGCGGTGACCCGGTATCCCTCCGTGCGGAGCCCCTGCGCGACGAGATCGCTCATCTGCTGGTCGTCCTCTACCACGAGGATGTGCGGCACGGACATGCGTGGCTCCGATCGGAAACGGTCTCTATGCCATTGTCGGGCACGCCGCTTCCGGAGCGGGACAGGGAGCGTGACCCCCGCGTCGCCTGTCAGAGCGGGCGCGGGCTCAGCCCTCCAGGCGCGAGTGGTCCCCCACGTGATGCCAGGTGCGGTTGTGGTACACCAGCGGCGGTTCCTCGGTGGAGGAGACATGAGCCTGCAGGGCATGTACCGCGATGACGGTCGACCCGCCCGCCTCCATGCGATTGATGATGCGTCCACGGATCCACACCGGTGCACCCGGCAGGTACGGTTCGCCGGTGACCAGTCGACTCCAGATGGAGGTGTCGGCGAAGCGGTCGACACCGCTCGTCGCGAACAGTTTTGCGACATCCAGCTGGTTCGCGCCGAGGAGGTGCACCACGACGGTGTCGGCCCTGTTCAGCGTGGGCGCACTGGAGGACTGCCCGGAGATCGAGAACACGAGCAGCGGCGGCTCCGCACTGACCGAGAAGACGGATGTCGCTGTCAGCCCGACAGGACCGTCGCCGGCGTCGGCGGTAATCACCGCAACTCCGGCGGGGTGATTGCGGAAGGCGAGCTTGAACTCGGCCGGACTCAACCCCGCGAGCTCGTCGAGGCTCTGAACCTGGGCGAGAGGGCTGTGCTGCGGAGCCTGTGCAGGGCCTGACGACGCTGCGGCCCCCAACGACGGTGCTGCCGAACTGCTCGAACTCATCTGTCCTCCGAATCGGTGGTCCCCTCAGACTCGTCGATGCCCCGAGGAAGGGCAACGACGTGACCGAGTGTGACGGCGCGAGCCTGGCGGGTCATCCCCGAGGGAATCGGCCCACCAGACCCTGCCTACACGGCCTCTAACGTCCGCGGGGCGTCGATTCTTCCGACGACTCGCTATTCAGCAGGGATTCGTCACCCAGCAGCTTCTCATCGTTCAGCATGGTCTCTGCCTCGATTGTCTCTGCTTCGATTGTCTCCGCCTCGGGCGTGAGGATTCCCGCCCGCCGCGCCGCCTCGAGGGCTTCCGCCTCTTCGCCGCCGATGGCCTCGCCGCGCGCAACCAGGCCGGCCACATCAGAGAGCGGGATCTGCTTGAGGAACAGCGAGAGCACGAAGGCGATGCCGATGAACGGCAGCAGATACCAGAACACCGGTGCGAGCGCGTCGGCGTATGCCGCCACGACGCCATCCCGGATCGCGGCGGGGAGCGCGTTCAGCGTCTGCGGATCGATCGTCGACGTGGCCTGGGCGGCGTCCGCGGCGCTCGCTCCGGCCTT
>Ga0247741_1001635_pt1 | contig 12440 bp, 10 predicted proteins | sample UWRJL213509R2_FD_180945 | JGI IMG/M metagenome (GOLD analysis project Ga0247741, IMG submission 180945) | Plant litter microbial communities from Arlington Agricultural Research Station in Wisconsin, United States - UWRJ-L213-509R-2 | ecosystem: Environmental > Terrestrial > Plant litter >... | reverse complement strand
AAGCTAGGCGTGATCCACCAAGGTGCATGCAGGGAACGCGAGAAGCCATTATACAGGAGATTCTCGAGTGGGTGAAGACATGGACGCCGACATCCTCTATCTTGTGGCTGCGAGGACCCGCTGGTCACGGGAAAACGGCGCTGGAGTATACGATTGCGGAACTCTGCAAGAAGGAAGGACTCTTGATAGCGTCGTTCTTTTTCTCTAATCGGATGTCGAACTGCAGTGATGGAACTCTCCTTTTCTCAACTCTGGCCGCTCAGCTCATGCGAGCTCTCCCCTCAACGGAACACCATATCGAGAAGGCGATTCGCGAGGACCCGCACATTTTTGAAAAGACACTAGAGACGCAGATGAGGGTGCTCATCGTCGAACCCATCCAACGAGTCGCATTAATGGCTCGCATTCTCAACACACTGACTTTTGGGCTGTATTCATACCCAACACTCATCGTCATCGATGGCCTCGACGAGTGTTCCGACCCAGGCGTGCAAGTTGAGATTGTCCGAATCATCAGCGACATGGTTCAGAATCTAAGCCTCCCCCTTCGATTTCTCATCGCCAGCCGTCCAGAACCAAACATCTGCGAAGCATTTGAAAAGCTCCAGTCGCGTCTGCCGGGAGACTCTTTCTCAACACTACTTCTTACGGAAGACGCACTGACTCGTCGTGACATCCAAATCTATTTCGAGAGAAAGTTCGAGGAGCTGAGGACCCGTCACAGCTACCTACCAGCGGAATGGCCGAGCCCAGATATCATCTTGCGGCTCGTGGACAAGGCATCCGGACAATTCATCTATGCCACCACAGTCATCCTGTACGTCTCCTCGCCAGATGAACGTCCAGACTACCGCCTTGATGTCATCCTCGGGTTATTGGAAACGCCAATCGATGACACCCCTTATGCCCCCCTCGACCAACTCTACGCCCTCATTGTCCGCTGTGCAAAACATCGCGCAACTGTTCTACAAATTCTTGGCCAACTCATTCTTGCTAAAGAGATGACGAATGAGCAAGACATTCTCGGTTCTTCTCGCAATTCCATTTCTCGGAGGAGGGTCGAAGCCGTCCTCGGCCTCCGTGATGGAGATGCGATTCGAGTCCTCAATACCATGCACTCCCTCATTGATGTAGGAGACAATCTCAAGCTGCTGCATGCATCGTTCGCCGACTTTCTACTGGACCCGTCAAGATCAAAGGAATTTACTGTTGACATAGGAGAAGCTCGTAAAACCTTGGGACTCGCATACATTCAAGAAATTTGCAATATTGACTGTACGTGCTTTCGTTGCATCATGGCTGGTACCTTTCCGATTTCCTCTTTGCTCCTCCAGTTGCGACCTTGGTAGCCTTTGAGCAAGCTGGGAGACTCGAATCCCATATGGCACTCATCATTTCAGCCATCAAGTATTGTGCGGCATCTGGACTCACCGGACAGCTTGCCGAAGAGTTAGAAGCTGCGGATATTGATGGTCAATATGTGACATATGTACGCTTGGCACCATGGAAGAGGCACTCCGCTACGGATCTCTTGCAAAGGATCTGCGCGACTTTTAGGGTAAGTGTATTTCGTTCGTCGATATCCTTGCACATGAATTAAACCACAAGCGTTCCCCCTTCAGGCAAATGGGATTCGAGGCGTCAATATTGAGGGAAGACCACAAGGCTTTTGGAACTCGTTCTCCTGGGAAAGTTTACGTGACTATCCCGAGTCTTATAGCGGGCTGGAGATTCTGTGCGACAATTTTGATCGTTTTTTTTTTGATGCTCGCTGATCCATCTATTAGTTTGTATGCTTCTAAAGCTACCCCACTACGCGAGGTATGAATTATCGAACCCTGGCGCAGGCCAACTTCTACTCAATTTGTGATAGTTCATGGCAAGATTGTCAAATAACAAGGCCTCTCTTCCAGCGGATGAGCACCTTGGTGGAAATTTTGTTTGGTTTAAGAGCCCTTACGAAGCTGATCCAGGAATTCTTTTCTGCTTGTTTGAGTACCAGTACACCATGGATGGAAGCATCGAGTTCAGGTAAGGCAGACATGTTTGCATTGCGTCTTAATTGTTTACTGATTTTGTAACAGCGTTTTTGATAAGGAACACGTATCAAGTTCATGGCACAAGGAGATTCCGCTTTTATATGGTCCTGGAGAACGAGGGGAGGTACAGGCTTGGGAATTGTTGAACACCATGTGTCAAAATTACGAGTGGTTAAAATAATAGTCGATTAACTGTTCTGCGCCATTCTTGTGGATGAAAAGAGGGGTTCTTTCACGTCTTTTGGCTTCCGTGAGAGAAAGATAGTTAGTGTTAAAATGACTGATATGAAAATGAGCCGCGGGTACCAAATATGGATATAATTCCCAAATACAGCCTGCAAGTGCCCGGAACAGTAAGTCCTGTTGCAATAGTCAAACCACAGACTCACCGCTCCTGAATAATAACTCTCCCAACCAAGCACACTCATGTCCTAGATATTAAGACGTATAGTTCTCTGGCTGAAGCCATACGCGGCAAAACTCATTCCGAAGCCCGCAAGCCTGACCAAAACTAGGACTTGGTCAACTAGTCGATGGGCCTATAATCATCAGTCGACTCGTCTTTTAATCTATATAATAAGTCTTGAGTAGCGTATCTACGTTTCAACGCACAGCGTCGAGTACGAGCGACTCAACCAAGAATGCCCAGGCTGCGAGTGCATTTCCGCCTTCGTTGGGTACATTTGGTATGCCGACTGCTCCGTTGCACATTTGATTGGGGTAGAAACGGTTAGAGTATATTTTTGACAAAAAAAACCTGCTTGGAGACCCTTTGATTCAAGGCGTCTGTAAGCAAACCGCTATCAAGGGTCTAAAGCTTAAAGCTCTATTCTGCTATAAGTTTTGCCACCTGCAGACCGCAGAATCTGCACAATGATGGACGATTCGAAGCTGCTGGATACCCGGTTATTGAGGCTACTTCAAGGATCTGAACACGCAATGCTGAGAGACAAATCAGTGTACAGACCCGTAAATGCGAACTGCTCAAATCATGACGTGCTGAAGGCAACCGTCCGCTATTGACATTCTGTGGATTGATGGGCCCGGGGCAATCATGCAACGGTTTATCAATAGAACTGTCGGCGGCTGTATTCCTCAAAAAATTTCGAAGATACCAACTGATTTTATGTACGACCAAGAGCCTATCAGATAGCTAGTTTGCAAGTGCTATTAAGTTGGAGTGACCACACTTTGAAACAGGCCAATGCGATCAGCTTCAAGCGCAGTTGCTATTCGGATACGAGTGATCGCGACATGATAAATACAAATGATCGAATACAAAGCTCCAGCATGTGGGAGTCCGGGACGGGAGGAAGACAGAATAAGAATTGCGATCGCTTAGGTGGTCTTGTGTAGCCTGGGTAACGAGGGGCCGGGGACTATGGGAGTGCGTTAACGTTGAAAGCTCGGCGTCGAAAGTTGTCGGATTTTGGGGTGGCCTTCTGCCGTCTGCGTACAACGGAGAAATACTCTGATGAACCATAAGAGAGAAAGAGACAGACCTGCTGGTACCGGAGGTAGAGATTTGGAATCAGAAACGAAGCTCATGGGTCGTTGACCGGCTGTGATGGAGAAGGCCAAGTGATGGAGGCACGTGTGTAGCTGGGAGTATTTGGCTTCTTGTAATTCAGTGCCTGCTCTGCATTCCTTTCTTCACCCCCTCCATCTTCTCGTCTCTCGTCGTCTTTTGGCCTCGCTGCCGCCCTTCCGCTCTTTACTACCCAGACACTCTTTTATAAGTTATCGTCACTAACCGGCAGCCTCGACCAAGACCACTTTACTCTACGACTAGAAGGAGAAACAACAACAACAACACTAAAATGGCCCCGATAGTTGGTAGCAAACCTCCGTTCGCGACTGACGAACCAGACTCTTTCTACGATTCTTCGTCCTCTGCACCCCGTCCTCGTCTCCGCCAACCAACACCCGAAGACCCCAATAAGAGGACCTCTGCATACGACATGTACGTTGGTCGTCACTACTCCTAATATTTCACGCTGATACTAAGTCCATGGGCTAGGTACGACAACTATCTGCAGGATGACAAGACAAGGCTCACTACGCCTTCTCCTTCCGGCGGGGCACCCATAAACCGCAACTCCGGTATTGGCAATCTACTCTTGAGCATGGGCGACGACTCCGATTCGGATGACGACGACGAAGATGTTCCAAAGAAGCCAATGAACCCCCCTAGTACTGCCCCCGGTTCGCCCTCCAAGAATGCAACGTTGGCAGCGGCTGTTTCGTCAACTGCTGGTGCCGCTAGGCCAGGACCCGCTCCATCGCCACCCCAGCAGCCACAACAGCCCCCACAACCACCCCAGATGAGACAGATTCCTCCTCAGCAACAGATGCGAGGCCCCGCGCCTCCCCCTCCCAATCAACACCAGCAGCGTCCCATGATGGGCCCTGGACACCCTCAAGGTCCCCCACCATCCCCTGGTGCCCCTGGACCGCAGCCTATTGCCGCTCCTCGACCTGGCTATGCTGCTCCCATTGCCACATTGAATCTTGCTCGTCCAGAAGCAGTTGCTGGCGGACCAGGTTCCCCAGGTGCCCAATCTCGGGTCCAGAATCCCTTTGAGCCCCCTTACGCTCAAGTCATCAACATGCCCAGGCCCTCCTTCACATCAAGCTCGCCTGCTTCCCCTTCGCCCTCTATGCAGTCCATGTCAAGCGCACCGCACCCCCTGCTGCCATCTGTGACGCCGATCATGCCCGTATTTATCAGACCCAAGTCCAAGTCCCCCGCGCCTGATGCGGAAATGGGGGGTCAGAACGTCAAGTTTGCAGAAGGTGCCACCCCTCGCCCGAGAAAGGTGATTATGCGCGGTAACTCGGAGGAGACGCTGCTTCCTTCGAGAGGAGAGAAAGGAGACGACTTTTGGAGGCGCTTCAGTATCGTTGCGAAAGAAGAGTCGAAGAAACCTAGCGCAGCCAGGGAGAGTTCGTGGTTGCGCAAGACCCAGTCGGGCACGAACCGGCTGTCTCGTTGGGTTTGGGTGATTGGAGTATTCCTGCTCCTTATCATCGCAGGGGGCATTGGGATCGGAATCTTCCTTTCCCGCAATGCGCCTAGTCATCAACAGCCTACCGCCATTGGAGGCTCAGCAGATAATCTGGCGAGCTCTGGGCCCACTACCACCACCGCAAAGACTGTCAGTGGGAAGACGATTACTTCGTCATCGTTGCATGTCAGTCCGACGAACACGGTTGCAAGGCGAGAGGATGAGATATTCCCGACGCCAGTGCCCGCTCCATCGGTGGTTCCTGCGGTCAGGAGGCATTTAAATCGAAGGTCGAGTTCGAATGAAGTTTGGTAAGGCTCCTTGTTAGGCATTCTTAGATTTGTGCCCGACGTCTCTGTTTTTGTGGGATTATTTTCTGTTTTCCGTTCTGTTTTATTTGACGAAACGTTCTATTCCCGTCCGCTCTTTTCGTCTCGGATATGCGTACATCTTTCCTTCTCCGCCTCCTACGTCGACTCTACGAAGGATTTACAACTAGCTAACCAACTAACGTGTACCACCACTATCTTTTTTTACCTCATCATTCCGCGCTCGCCCAACTACATCCTCACCCTCTCGAGACTCGTATAACTTATTTGCATATCTTACATTTACACGGCTCTTCTCTTCAATGGATATCCACCACGCATCCTCACATTTTCATCTTACAGACGAGCTCTATTTACGTTCGTGCTTCGGATCTTTCAACTTCCTTTTGTTCATATATCTACGTTTGTCTCTTATGATATCTATCATGATTTTCTTGCAAACGTTTGAAGTCTTGAGGCAAAGTGAGCTGAGGTAGCGATCACCGCGCAATCTAGAGAATTTCTGCAATCCGGTATGTTATACTAATCACTGAGTTTGCCTGCATGTAGTTCTTATACTTTGTAACCAGGTCAGATTAATTATCAATGCCATGGTCGCAGCTCCAGCACTAATGTCGTGTCTCTCAATGCTGCGAACCCTCTGTTTGAGTTAAAAGCGGCAGGAAATTTGTCCAATATAGTCCTCAGTTTGCGTCTTTAACTCACTTAAGGTAGTTATTATCCTATATTTTGACAGCCCACCGTAAAACATTTAATCCCAATTAAACCACCTATACTTGCGAATCATGGTTTCTAACAGATCCCAAACCTGCTCCTCCGATTCGACTAGAGCCTGTTGCAGCCTTGGCATCTCTCCAGGAGTCCATGGCGGTTCGAAAGCCAATGGCAGCTGTACGGTAAAGGATCGATTATGTTCCCGATGGTCATTGTACATCCTGTTCAAAAACAAAAATGAATTAGAATGCCTACAGATGACCGTAACCGTCTTACCAGAATTTCACGCTGCCTTCCTCGACAGCTGGGTTCTCAAACAAGCGAAAGAGTATACTGGGAAGTGTTTCGAAAGGACCCCTGATCCCAACGGTTGTGTTGTATATGAAATCGCCTAATACTGTTTCGGGTGGACGTTCATGCCTGGACACCAGATTAGGGACCTTGTGGTTCGATAGGTTATTCATAAACTGATTTCAAGAAATTAGCGTGAGTCAGGCCTAGTTATGGGCCTCTTACATCCTGTATTTGAGTAGATTTAGACATATGCAGACTGCAGATGGTTCAGTACAGCGGACGTAGAGGTATGAACTAAGTCAACACACCAAATGATTGCACCATGATATGACGAAGGTACGTGCTCATGAATCTCCCAGATAAAGGCACCCCAGATGTCCTCAAGCCTTGCATTGACGTCTGATTCATGTAAACCAGGGACTCCCCTTTCCTATAAGGGATTGGGCTCAACGACGACGAAAAGGACAATTAAGGCATACATACCGTTAATGCTACACATATCTTTTTCAGGATATCTGTAGCAATACGCCTCTTCCAAGGTGTTGGATGAACAAACGACTCGTATTGGGAGCAAATGAATCCCGGTAATATCCCTGAAAGTTCCGACTCTGATTGATTGGTATGACAACGAGCAAGGCGTGAAGCAACAATTTTCTCGATGAAGCCTTGACTTTCATTGTTTCCATTAACCACATCTGAGAAAACTGAGAATGAGAATGATAGTAAGCACTAGTAAATTCGACGTCATTGGGCTTGCTCACATGTAAGACCGAAAGAGGTTCTAACGGCCACATTTGCGTTGCGTATTGCGTGAGCTGCATTCAGGTCAACAGCGAAATCCCCAGAACGAGATGGATCCAGAAGAAAGTCGGGGAATGAGGCATGCAGAAGCCTGATATCCTCGGAATTGCTCCCGATTTTTAGCAGCGAGTGCATATCGGTGAGAATTCGTCGGACATCACCAGGCCTCAAGCCAAGAATAACCTCTAAGCGCCTTGGAGAGCTCGAGTTGGCAGGCGAGCCAAAGATGTCCTTCTTGTTATCCATCTCTCGTGCGATAAGCATCTGCCCTAGAACCTTCAAGATGTCCTGTTGATGGTTGGCGTTGCTGGTGATATGAGTGTATAGGAAATCAAGTTGGGCGAAGGGGGTGTCGCCAGGGGGTGCCCGTAGAAGGCCACGAATGACCCTTAAACGCTCGTCGGGACGATGATAACGGGTGATGATGTAGGCCATTACTGTCGTTGCGTAGATGAAGTGGCCGGAAGCTTTGAGGGCCAGTTGAGAGATGATGTTGGCACCGGGCCAGTCGAGTGGGACCTCTGGATGCAGTTGGCGAACCTCCTGAAACTTTGCTCTGAGGTATACCGTGATGTCACGAAGCGCCATAGCATCTTCGGTAAGATCGATGTGGGACATGCGCCCAGGAAATTGTGATCGTACAGTGTTCATGGCGTCGACGATATGAGGTTCTGGACGACTGGCAACAAGGAAGCGGAGGGGTAGCCGGACCTCTCGCATTGCAATACCAAGGATCCTGATGATGTCGCTCTGTATATCTCTGTCGATAATTTCGTCGAGGCCATCAACCATAATGAGCGTTGGGTAAGACCCGAGGCCGATCATTTTGAGAAAGCGTATGAATCTTGCCACTTTGTTGATTGGTTCAATGATAAGCGCCTTCATCTGCACTTCTCGTCCCTTTGTAAACAGATGAGGGTCTTGACGGATTGCTTTGTAGATATAGCGTTTCGTGTACGGTACAGCTTGCATGAGCTGAATGGCTAGCGTGGCGACTATCCGATTGCCGTCATTGCAGTTGGCTATCCGGTTCGAGGCAAAGAATGCCCCAAGCGAACGTTTATGGCGCCTGCAGAAGTCGGCAAATGTGAGAAGCAAGGCGGTCTTTCCGGTACCGGCGCCTCCATACACCCACATCATAGTGGCTGCATCTATCTCGCTTTCCCCCCAAATGACTAACTCCCTGCCGAGTTCTACACGGGTATCCTCCATGCACCTAGGTTGGTCGATCCTGGCCTCGGAATCGGGTAGGGCGGCGGGTGAGGCTCGTTCATGAAGGAGGTCTTTACCTACAGTTGGTTCTTGTAGTTAGAGAGATAGAAAGGGCACATAGTACGATGACATACCTCTCAAGGGACCCGGTTGTTGAACATACTGATTCCCAGCGAAATGTTGACTGTTTGTAACACCACGTCCGCCATTGTAGATGACCTGATCTCCGTAGACCTGTGTTGCATTGATGTCGCCTTGCACGAAAGCATTTTGGGCGTTATTGAAGACACTCATGGTCAAGGAGGATAAGCAGGATAATGAATCATGGAAGCAGCTGGGCAGGTGGAAACGTGCAAGCAAAATCTTATATAGACCATTACGCGCACGGTCTACATATGCATAGCCCCGTGGGCACGACAGATGCACAGCCTTCAGTCATTCTGACAGCCTAAAGATACTGTTACACTCTTGAGACCCCAAAGTCGACGATTAGTCAAATTCACCTGTCGACACAAGAATGGTATACAGACCTCGTCAGGGCAGAAGGACGAGCAGCAAAAAGATTGTACATACCATGGTTTGAGACAAAGTATTGCGCGACGCGCAACTGCGTGAAGCGAATCACGTGCGTGACGCGTTAATTTTGCTCCCCCAGTGCCACAATCTTTGAAACCATCACTCAGATTGAACTCTCGAGGTTTCGTTCATAACTTACTTAACCTAAAGGTTATTCTATTGGCTTGCCTCACTGAAGATCCCCGTCCCCGTCCTTCTGCTTGGTTTGTCCTGTCTTAGGTCGAAAGACCACGCGACACGTCTCCGTTTCTCATCTATCATTCCAATGCGAACGGCGTGAATATGCCAAAGGCGTCCACTTTGATCATTGATGGAACTTGCGTTGGTACATACTCGAAGGCTTAGGACACGGTAAATATATTTTCAGTGAAAGACAAGTTTCTCAAACAGGCGAAAGTCACCAGCCACCATATTCATGTGAATCACTGCGTATAATCAACGCCTTGCGGGCTCATTTATGTAGCTCGATTTGACCATGAACACAGTACGCTGTTGTTTGTTTGCTCATTGCTGGCACATACACTGCCTGCCCCGATACCTGGAAATTTCCCGACGTATGCGACCCACGGCGATCTGGTGCGTGGTGGCCTTCCCTCAGGTTCAGTACCCATCTGATTTTATATTTAGCCAAAGAGCGTCAAGACACATGGTATTCATGAAGGTGTTGAGTCAAGCACTTCAAGATGCTGAGCGTTGAACTTCAAAAAGCTTCGAGAAGTGAGGAACCTCTCTATGTCGCGGCAGCAAGCAATGTTTATCGAAAGACCGCGGTCATGAATTGAATTTGTATTGATGGCTGTGAGGCAACATCAACCGAGATCTTTGCCAAGACTAAGTATATAATCCAAGCTGTGTATTCGAACTGAAGGTGTGTTCTGTATCACAAAATTTCGTCTGTTGGTGACAGCATTCAGGTCATAGGCTGTACAGACAACTATCGCACGTGTAGACTACGAACCTGAATAACCGTAAAACCACATGGTGTTGCCAATCAAGCTCGCAACTTCAGCTCTTACTTCCATGGCGCTACATCTCAATTATCATCCATCACCATGAATGTCCTCAACCGCTCTCAGAATGTGTTGGTTCAAAGAGACGTCAATGCTACACAGGTCAATGGGGATCAGGTCCACTACCATGGCGGGGTCACGAACATTACTGGAGGACATGCCCAAGCGGTTCCATTAAAGGGTGCGCTCTTATATCTCTATTCTCATACTTTTGACGGACGGGAACCAACTACTAGAGAAAGAACTTCTCCGTGAACGCTCTTCACCCGCTGCACTCCCCGATTCGGACGCCAGAATCGACCAACCCAGGTGCATGGAGGATACTCGAGTAGAACTCAGCCAGGAGTTGGACGACTGGGAGAAGAGCAACATCGATTCTGCTACGATGTTTTGGGTGTCGGGAGGCGCTGGTACTGGCAAGACTGCTCTGCTGCTCACGTTCGCCGATCTCTGCAGGCAATATGGACGTTCGATTGGTGCCTTCTTTGCCTCAAACCGGATAGCCAACTGCAGTGACGGTAACCGAATCGTAGCTACGCTGGCCATTCAGCTCATGCAAGCTCTACCTCCCACGAAGCGGTACATCTACAAGGCAATCCGTCAGGACCCCCATCTGTTTACGAAGGGACGAGAAGTACAGATGAAGGCGCTTATCGTCGGACCTATCAAGGAAGTTGCAAGACTTGTCCGCTTCCTCAAAATCATTCGGATTCATTCTTACCCAAGGCTCATCGTCATTGACGGCCTCGATGAATGCAGCGGCAAAGATGTCCAGAGCGACATAATCAGGATCATTGGTGAAGCAATGAGAGATGTCCGCCTACCCTTACGCTTCCTCGTCGCTAGTCGTCCAGAACCCCACATTGTCGACGCAATCGATGATCTCAAATCACGTTTCCAAAGGCGTGTATCCCAGATCGACCTCAGCGAAGATGCTATGGCACGGCGCGATATCGAGGTATACCTCAGGAGGAAATTTGCAGAAGTTCGCTCCATGCATCCGGAAGTGCCACCCGACTGGCCTGGTACTAATATCATCTCACAACTAGCCGACAAAGCTTCAGGTCACTTCATTTATGCAACAACTGTGATGGCATATATTGTCACTCGCTATCATCGTCCTGACGAGCGTCTGAGCGTCATCCGTGGTCTTCTACGGGCACCTCCTGGTGATACCCCATTTGCCCAACTTGACTTCCTGTACACTCATATCACCAGCAACGCAAACCACCAAAAAGACATCCTGAAGGTCCTGGGCCAGATGCTCATCGCACGAGATATGCCCAATAGCGTGGATGATTTTGGCTCACCTGCTAACTCGAGTTCTCCAATGCGGCTGGAGGCCATTCTCGGGTTGCAACCTGGCGATATTCGACGGATTCTCACAGATATGCATTCGTTGCTTAAAATTGGTACCAACTTGGAGGATATCAAGCTCCTACATGCATCATTCCCGGACTTCCTCATGGACCGATCTAGATCCAATAGTTTTTCCGTTGACTTAGACGGAGCGCGCACGATCCGGGAGGCAAACTTGCTTTTAAGAAGTACATTCAACCAAACAAGTGAGGGTGTCTGATGCTTGCAGTATATACCATCACTGACTTTCCGTTAGCTTTCGTGGATGTTGCTCAGTCATTATCCCTGAATATGGAGTCGAATGTGAACTCTGAACTATTGACCACTGCTGCAGCGCGCTGTCATAATGCGGGATACTCTCAAGAGCTCCACAGGATTTCGCAACACATTATCTTTAGTTGCTATGATTCACTTGTGTGTACAGCACCCTGGACAAGGCATCCTGCTACAGAAGCGCTGAAGAAGATTATATTAACATTGAGGGTGAATCATTTTCTTTTCTCACATTTGAGTTGCCTCTTATTAATATATGCCTTTAGGAGTGTGGAATTCTCACTTCCGGAGAAACTGATATTGATGCAAGACGGAAAGCGCTTTGGGCTGCTTACAGCTGGAAGGTTGTAACAGAGCATGATGCAGCTGTTCATGCTGGACTGGGAATACGGTATGTCAAATTGATTTTACTGTATATTCACGCTTATTTGCTTGTTAGTTTGTTCAATGGTGATTCAAACCAAGCCTCTACGTTGGAGGTACGTATGAGGTTAAGGCCTGGTTACAACCAACTCTAACACAATCGGCTCGATAGTTCTTGTCCAGGTTGTCAAACGCGAAGATTTCCAATCTGTCCGGAAACACCTATTATAATCAACACGTGCAGTTCAATGGCCCGAAAGGCAACTCCATGATTTCTTTTCACATTCGGTCAAGCCCATGTGTCAGGACTGGCACTGTTATATTTCAGTAGGACAATCTCTCTTCCATGTGATTTTGCCTAAATTCTTGGTTTTATGATAGGTTCTATGATGAAAAACACCTGTTAAGTCAACGGTACGAAATAGAGATGCCACAAACGTACAGTCCTGGTGAAGAAGGGGA
>Ga0247741_1001634_pt1 | contig 12443 bp, 11 predicted proteins | sample UWRJL213509R2_FD_180945 | JGI IMG/M metagenome (GOLD analysis project Ga0247741, IMG submission 180945) | Plant litter microbial communities from Arlington Agricultural Research Station in Wisconsin, United States - UWRJ-L213-509R-2 | ecosystem: Environmental > Terrestrial > Plant litter >... | reverse complement strand
GTGCGGCTGATCGCATGCCGAGGGTGTGTCGGTCAGGGGCTGGCGTGCACACGACCGCGGCTCTACCGTGTGGGGTCATACCGTGTGGGCTGTCGGCCACCGAACCACGGGGATCGACCGACTTCCCGCCCCTTCCGCCCGCCTGTCTCGAGGAGATCACATGGACCTGGGTTCGTACGCCAACTATCCGCTGCCCGACACCATCAAGTCTGCCTTCGGGGTGCAGACCGCGCAGGAGCTGGCCGATCAGCTCGGGGCGGAGGGGCGCGTGACTCCCATGATGATGCTGGAGGGGGCCGCGGCCTTCAGCGCCTACCGCGCAGGCGATGTGGATGCCGCGCGCACGTTTCTGAAGACACGCCTCAACCTGAGTGATGCGACGATCGATGACGCGCTCGCCCGCCTCGCCACCGCCTGATCGCATCTGATCGCCGCTGATGCCGCTGATGCCTCTGATGCCTCTGATCACGTCGACCTGACATCACCGGTGGACGATCGCTCGACCGCCGAGCGGCGCCTCCTCCAGTGGCAGTACCTGCGGCGCGCCGAAGGCGGCAGTGAACAGGGCGACGGTGATCGCACCGGCGGTGAGGATGCCGGCCAGCACGATCAGTTGGAACTCCGCGGCCTCGAGCGGTGACGCCCCGGCGAACACGGCCCCCACGAACGCCCCGGGGAGGGTGACGATGCCGGTCGTGCGTGTCTGGTCGGTCGCCGGAATGAGGGCTGTCGAGGCGGCGGATCTGACGGCGCGAAGCGCCGCGCGCCGGTTCGTCGCGCCGACGGAGAGCCAGGCCTCGATCTCGTCCCGCTGCGACGCGATGAGGGTGCTGAGAGATCGCCCCATCAGGGTGCATACCGTCATCGTGTTTCCCACGAGGATGCCCCCGATCGCAAGCACGTACCGCGGGGTGAAGTCGACGGCGCCGGTGAGGAAGACCAGCGACGTGGGAACGGCTGCAGCCACCAGGATCGTCCCCGCCAGGAGGGGGAGGAAGCGCGGGCCGAGCCGGAGGCGCCGAAACACCACCCAGGTGGCAGCGAGGACCATGACCACGAGGAATGCGGCGACCCAGGCGCCGTTGCTGATGATGCCGTGCAGGATCAGCGTCAAGACCCCGAGCTGCACTGCCGCCCGCGCGATCGCCCAGGGTTGCAACCAGGGGTGCTCGAGCCGCAGTGCGAGAACGATCGCCAGCGTCACACCGGTCAACGTCGCGACGGCGATGAGGGTGATCCAGATGTTCACGGTCGATTACACCACGTCGTTTACGCCACGCGGTATTGCGACCTGCCTCCTGTCACGCTCCCGCCGACTGGAGGAATTCGCCGATCACCGTGGCGACCAATCCCGGCCGTTCGGCGACCAGGTCATGACTCGCACCCGGCACGATGCAGAGCTGCGCGCCGGAAATGGATGCCGCGATCAGCAGACTGTGGTCCGGCCGGATCGTGTCGCGATCCGCCGACATGACCAGGGTCGGGGCGACGATGCTCCCGAGCGCGGCGGGCTCGATCCGCGGTTCCGTCGTCCAGAGCCGGAACAGTTTGTCGAGCACCACCTGCGCGTGCTCGGGGCCGTCGGGGGAGAGGGAATCGTAGAGCCGACGCTCGGTGCTCGGCTCGTCGGCATCCGTGCTCCGCTCGAGACGATCGAGCACCGGGAACACGGCCGCAGGAGAGTGCGCCTCGGGAGAGTGTGCCTCGGGATAGTGTGTGAACGCCGTCGGGTCGAGGTTCGCGCTGATCGCGACCAGTGATCGCACCCGCTCCGGATGGTGAAGGGCGAGCAGAAGTCCGATGATCGCTCCATCGCTGTAGCCGATGATGTGCGCGGATTCCAGCCCTGTCGCGTGCAGGTATGCCACCGCCTCGGCCACCCCGCGGGAGTAGTCGTACTCGCCGTCGACGTCTGCCGACCGCCCGTGGCCCGGGCGCTCGAAGGCGTGCACAGTATGCGTGCGGACGAGGGCATCGGACTGGGCTCGGAGCGATTCGAGCGAACAGAACCCGCCGTGCAGCAGAAGCACGGGGTCACCGGAGCCGACCACCTCGTGGTACAGGTCGGCTCCCTCGATGCTCAGGTAGGGCATCCGTTGTCTCCCTGGCGTGTCGTACAGGTCTCGCCTCGCCCGCTCAGACCTTCTTCGCCTCGCGCAGGATCTTCGTCAGCTCGACCATGTGCGCCGCCTGCGAGGCATAGTCGAGCGCGGCGTCATTCCACGCGTAGACCTGGCCGGCCGCGAGGGCGGGATGGTCGGCGAAGGTGGCCTGCTCGAGCAGGTCTTTCTTCTGGAACCCCTCGACGTTCACCAGCAGCACGTCTCCGGTCATCATCTGGGCGGCGTTCTCCCAGCTGTACTTGTCCCAGTAGTACTCGCCGTCGGGGTGGATGTCGGTGAAGTCGACGCCCAGGCTCCGATAGAGCTCGGTCTCGGGCTCATCGCCGGGCTTGACGACGTACACGCCGTCGGCATCGGCGTACATCTGCGTCACCTCAAGCGTCGACTCCCGGGCGGCCGCGGTGAGGTCGGCGGCGGCCGCGTCGTACTTCTTCTTGGCGGAGGCGATGGTGGCCGAGTCCGCACCCAGCGCGGTGGCGAGCGTGTTGACACTCTCGATCACGTCGCTGCCCTTACCGCCGACCGTGATGGCGACGATGGGGGCGATCTTCTCGAGCTGCGCCTGCTGTTCCTTGTCGGCAAGGCTGTAGTACGGCTCATCCTTGTTGATGGTTCCCTGGCGATCGGTGGGGTAGACGCCGGCGACGATCAGATCGGGGGCGGCATCCGCCAGTTTCTCGAGGTCGATCTCGCCATAGCTGTTGCCGACGATCGCGGTCTTCGAGAGGTCGTATTTGTCGAAACGGTCGTCAGACATCACCTTCACCCGGCCGAAGATCGCGACCGGCTCGACACCGGTGCTGAGCAGCCCCAGGGCGTAGTCGGCATAGCTCGCGATACGCGTGGGCTCGTGATCGAGCGTCACCGTCTTGCCCGTGTCGTCGGTGAAACTCCAGGCGGCGTCTGCGGCGGAGGATCCGCCGGAAGCACTGTCGGATGTCGCGCTGCAGCCGACGAGGCTGACGATCGCGAGGAGTGGGGCGAACAGGAGAACAGAGCGGCGCAGGGCCTTCGAGTGGGTCACGAATGTAGGTTAGCCTAACCTTACTTCTGGCGTCTAATCCCGTGTCTAATCACGTGTCTGATCCCGTGCCTGATCGCGTGTCTAGTCCCCGCTGCGGACCGTGCTCGACCGCGTCTACGCGCTCGGCCAGCGGAATCCCGACGTCGATTCGGGCCGCAGCGCCGGGACCACCAACGGGCTCCCGCTGCTCGGATCGGGCACGACCAACGCCTCCAGGTCGAAGGCGGAGCGCAGGATGTCTGGGGTCAGCACATCCCATGGCGCGCCGTCCGCGAGCACCCGGCCCTCGCCCACGACCACCAGTCGATCCGAGTAACGGCCCGCCAGCGAGAGGTCGTGCAGCACCATGACGACGGTGGCACCACGCTCACGGTTGATCGACCGCACCAGCTCGAGAACGTCGAGCTGGTGGCTGAGGTCGAGAAAGGTGGTCGGCTCGTCGAGCAGGATCGTGGGCGCCTCCTGGGCCAGAACGAGGGCGATCCAGGCCCGCTGCAGCTGGCCGCCCGAGAGCGAACCGGCATCCCGTCCCGCGAGGCCTGCCAGGCCCGTCGCCGCCAGGGCGGCATCGACGACAGCGGCGTCGCGCGGCGTCCTGGGCTTCAGCATGCTCTGATGCGGATGCCGCCCCCGCGACACGAGATCGCGCACACTCGTCGCCGAGGGGGTGAGCGGCTTCTGCGGCAGGATGGCCAGCCGGCGCGCAACCTCTCGCGTCGCGTACTCGCGCACCGGTCGCCCATCGAGGCGCACCGTGCCGGCCGACGGCTGCAGGATGCGCCCGAAGGCCTTCAGCAGGGTCGACTTGCCACTGCCGTTCGCGCCGATGAGCGTGGTGACCCTGCCCGCGTCGATGCTCAGGTCGAGCCCCTCGAAGACGACGGAACGGTCATAGGCGAGGGTGAGGCCACGGGCCTCGAGGGCGGGTGCCGTCGCCGCAGCCCGTGCCTGCGCCTGTGCCTGTGCCTGTGCCTGTGCATCCCTTCGTGTCTCGGTCACAACGTCTCCTGTTCCTTGCGTCGCGTCAGCAGCCAGATCAGATAGGGCGCACCGACGATGGCGGTGATGATGCCGACGGGCACCTGCCCGGGAAGCACGCCGCGAGCGAGGGCATCGCCACCGGTCACGATGACCGCGCCGACCAGGCCGGCGGCGAGGATCGGCGGTCGCCCGGTGCGCGCGAGGCGGCGGGCGATCTGCGGTGCGACGAAGGCGACGAACTCGACCGGTCCACTCGCCGAGACGGCCGCGGCGGTGAGCACCACCGCACAGGTGATGACGAGCAACCGGTGCCGCTGTACCGCAACGCCCAGGCTGGTCGACACCTCGTCGCCGAGCTGGGTGAGTTCGAGGGTGGTGGACTGCTGCAGGGCGATCGGAGTGATCACGACGAGGCAGACCAGCACAGGCCAGACGCTCGCCCACGACACCCCGGACAGGCTGCCGACCAGCCACTGCGCGGCAGCTGTCGCATCGGTGATCTTCGCCTGCGCGATGAGGTAGCTGGTGATGCCGCCGAGAGCCGCCGTCGCGCCGATGCCGATGAGGATGAGCCGATAGCTGTCCACCCCACCGCGCCAGGCGAGGCCGTAGACGATCGCCGAGCTGATCATGGCACCGAGCACGGCGACCAGCGGCAGCCCGAGCGAGAGCAGACCGGCACCGACCGAGTAGCTACCGCCCGCCAGCACGATCGCCGCCACCGCGCCGAGGCTGGCACCCGAGGTGACGCCCAGGATGTCTGGGGTCGCGAGTGGATTGCGGGCGAATGTCTGCGTCAGCGCGCCGGCGATGCCGAGCGCGGTGCCGACGAGAAGGCCCGCCACGACGCGGGGGAGTCGCAGCTCGATGACGATCAGCTGGTGGCCGGGCGTGCCTGCGCCCAGCAGCGTGCGCACGGCATCCGGAATCGTCAGCGAGGACGACCCGGCGACGATACCGAGCAGGCCGATCACGGCCGCGGCGATCAGAGCGATTACCGTGACGACGAGCACTCGGCGCCGCGACGGCAGCGTCACGAGACGTCGACTGCGCAACCCGGCGCCGATGCCGCCGGTCACAGTGCGGCCGGTCACAGCGTCACCATCCGAGCTCGGCGCACGATCGCGATGAACACAACTCCACCGACCACGGTGAGCACCACGCCGACCGAGACCTCCGCCGTGCCGCCGATGAGCCGTCCGACGACATCGCAGGCGAGCAGGACGCCGGAGCCCACCAGCCCGGATGCGGGAAGCAACCAGCGATGGTCGCCGCCGATCACCGCGCGCGCGACGTGCGGGGCGGTCAGTCCGACGAATCCGATCGGACCGGTGATCGCGACGGAGCTCGCGGTCAGCAGGGTGATGGCGGCGAGACCGACCACTCGCGCGCGAAGGAGGTTCTCGCCGAGACCGCTGGCCAGTTCCGTGCCGAGGGCGAGCGCATTCAGTGAACGGATGTTGGCGACCGCGAAGACGACGCCGACCGCCGCGAAGATCAGGGCGGCACCCACTCCGGCGAGAGTACGGCCGGAGAGCGAGCCGATGACCCAGATGCGGTACGCCGCGAGCGTCGTCTCGTCGGAGAGCACCAGAAACGACGTGACCGCCACCAGCAGGGCCGAGACCGCGGTTCCGGCGATGGCGAGCGGCACCGGGCTGGAGAGCCCACTTCCGAGAGCGGCGACCGAGAACACGACCACGCTCGCGACCACCGCGCCGGCGAGGGCGAGCCAGAGCGTGGTGAGAACGGAGCTGGTGCCGAGCACATAGACACCGATCACCACGGCCAGCGCGGCACCGGCCGAGACACCGAAGATGCCGGGGTCGGCGAGGGGATTGCGCGTCTGCCCCTGCATCACCGCACCGGCCACACCCAGGCAGAATCCGACGAGAAGACCGAGCACCGTGCGGGGAACGCGGGATCCCCAGACAACGGCACCGGCATCCTGTGTCGGGTCGGCCAAGGCCGTGAACACCGCCGCTGGACTGATCAGATTGCTGCCGAGCACGAGGCTGACGATCGCGGTGACCACCACGACCGCCGCCAGACTGGACAGCACGAGTGCACGCTGGCGGCCTGCGGCGATCGATCGGAGCACCAGGTAAGCGTAGCCTTCCCTAACTACGCATCGGACACACCCGAGGCCACGCGCTCTGGTCGCGGGGCGTCGCCGTCAGTATGGTGGGCAGCATGCGCGAGCAACCCCACTCGCCAGTCCACGTGGATGCGAGACCCGAACCATGCCCTCGCACGCGATAGGCGTGCTCCTGAGGGAGCATCGACAGCGCAAGGACCTCACCATCGAGGCCCTCTCCGCACTGTCGGGCGTCAGCGATCGCACCGTGAGCGATGTCGAACGCGGTGTCTCGACGGGGCCGCACCCGCGCACGATGGCCGCTCTCGCGGATGCCCTCGAACTCGATGGCACCGCGCGCTCGACCTTCCTCGAAGCGGCAAGGGTGGGGCGCCGCTCGATCTCGAGCACGCACCGGTTCTCGCCGCCCGAGGGGTCCGGAGCGCTCGGCAGAAGCGCGCAGGTCGACTCGATCCGCCGATTCATCTCCGGCATCGAGACGTCGGGGGCGGTGAAAGTGCTGCTCGGCGAACCCGGGGTGGGTAAATCACTGCTGCTGGAGATCGCTGCGGCGATGGCCGCAGCATCGCGTTGCCAGGTGCTGACCGTCTCCGGGGTGGAATACGAGGCCGATCTCGCCTACTCCGGGCTACACCAGCTGCTGCTGCCCCTCACCGGCGGCTTCCATCGTCTCGATGAATGGCAGCGAGCGGCACTCGAGGTGGCGCTGGGGGTTCGCGACGGCACCGCACCGAGCACACTCGTCGTCTGCACCGCCGTGCTCGCCCTGTTGCAGCGGTCTGCCCGTCAGCGGCCCATCCTGCTGATCGTCGACGATGTGCCCTGGCTCGATCGTGCCAGCACCGTGGTCCTGGGCTTCGTCGCCCGCCGACTGGGCGAAACACACGTCGGAATGCTGGCCGCGGTGCGCACGGACGAGCACACACTGTTCGACACGATCGGCGGCGTCTCCGAGGTCGTGCCCGAGCTGGTGCGCTCCGACGCCGTGCAGCTGCTCGCCCGCGCGCGACCGACCCTCTCGCGCCGGGCGGTCGACGCCGTCCTCGGTCAGGCGCACGGCAATCCTCTCGCCGTGCTCGAGCTCGGACGGGAGCTCGATCGACTTGCGGCCGAGCCGCTCGACCAGATCCCCGAGATCATCCCGATGAGCGAGCGCCTCGAGCGGGCCTTCGCGTTCCGGTTCTCGGAGCTGTCGGCCACCACACGTGCCGCGTTGCTCACGCTCGCCCTCGAATCCCGCAGCACCATCGGCCTGCTCGTCGATTCGGGCTTCACCATCGACGACCTCACCGCGGCAGAATCGGCGGGGTTGATCCACGTGAACCTGGCGGATGGCGGCGTCTGGTTTCGGCATCCGCTCGTGAGATCGGCCGTCGTCTCGCGCGCCAGTGCGGCAGAACGCCAGCGCACCCACCTGAGCATCGCCGAGCGCGTCTCGGATGACCCCGATCGGCGGGCGTGGCATCTCGCCGACGGCCAGCTCGGCCCTGACGAGGCGACCGCACAGCTGCTTGCCGACACCGCTGCTCGAGCACTGGCACGGGGCGACAGGCTCGGTGCCACGAGAATGCTGATCCGCTCGGCCCAGCTCACACCCGACTCGACGCTCAGAGCGAGGCGGATGGCCGAGGTCGCGTACCTGGGTGCGGAGGTCACGGGGGATACCGAGCTCTCCGCCGATCTGCTCTCGGTGCTGCGGTCGTCGCCGGGCGCCGAGAGCCTGCACGCGACCGTTGCCGCCGCGCTCATGGACATCACGGCCGGCGGCGACTACTCCTCCGTCCACGCGCGCCTCGCCGCCGCGGTGGAGCACGGCGATCACGGGTGGCGCGCAGACAACGCCGCCCTGATCGACACGCTCACGTACTGGGTGACCGTGTGCTGGGTCGCCGGGCGCGCCGACTTCTGGCCACCCCTACTCGCCGCGGTAGAGCGGTTAGTGCCGCGCGCTCCCGACCTCCTGCTCGCGTCTGTGCTGGGTATCGGCGATCCCGCGCGCACCGGAGCGGACGCCGTGCGCGTGCTCGGTTCGCTGCGGTCCGACCTTGGCGGCGTCACCGACGTGACTGTGGTCGAGAGGCTGAACCTCTCCGGAATCTTCGTCGACGATGTCGACCGGGAGGCGACCTTGCGGGTCGTCGCCAACGACCGGGGCGGCCCGGTAAACGAGATGTACCTCAGATCGCTGAGTCAGACCTGTCTCTCCGACTTCTTCTCGGGACGGTGGGGCGAGGCCCAGGCGCTCTGCGACGAAGGGGTCGCGGCCACCGAGCGATCGCACTACGCCATCAACACCTGGTACTTCTCCTGGATGCAGTCGCTTCTCGCCGCGGTCCGCGGCGACGTCGACCGCGCATCCGCCTGGGCAGCAGACCTCGATACCGCAGCACTCACCCGCGGCGCCTTCGGCCAGTACCGGTTCGGGCTGCACGCGAAGACACTCGCGGCGGCGGGGGAGGGTGACTGGGAGAGCGTGTATCGCACGGCGACCACCATCAGCCCGGCGGGCGTCTTCGCCCCCTACGTGCCTACCGCGCTCTGGGTCGCCTACGACCTCGTCGAAGCGGCGATGCGCACGGGCCGACGGGCGGAGGCGCGGGCACACCATGCGGCAATGGTCGAGCTCGACCTCGCCGCTATCTCGTCCCGTCTCGCCCTCGTCGTCGCGGGAACGGAGGCACTCGTCACGGACGACCACGATGCATGGGAACCGCCGTTCGAGCGTGCGCTGAACATCCCGGGTGCCGCAGGCTGGCCCTTCGAGTTCGCCCGCATCCAGCTCGCCTACGGTGAGCGGTTGCGCCGGCACGGCGAGTACGACCGCGCGGCTCGGATGCTCGGCGACGCCCGCACGATCTTCGACAGCCTGGGGGCGCATCCGTGGTCGGCTCGAGCCCGGACGCGAGACGGCTAGGCCGGGTCCACCCGCAGCGTGGTTCTCGTCGCCAGCGGGGTGGTGATGGAATTCACCGCATCACTCGCGCCGTACTTCTTGGCATAGGCGGCATCGATGTCGGCGTCATGGGTGCCGTCGCGAGTCACGACGACATCGGCGGTGACGGTGCCGGCCGTGATCCGCCCCAGATCTCTCTCGCGCACGCCGCGATACCAGGCAGCGTCGTGCCCGTTCACGGAACGCACATAGATCTCGTTTCCCACTCGCACCTGCCAGATGGTCACGAATTCCCGCAGGGTGTCGTCCTCACGCCGCCCGGCGATCTGCATCTCATCGGCGTCGGCGATCTCCCTGAGTTGATGATCCGTCCATGGTTCCATGATGGGTCTGCCCTTCGTGCGGTCGTTCTGGCGTGAGGTCGTGCTGGTGTGAGGTCGTGCTGCGTCCTCGGTTCACGGTAGGCCGCGCGCATCCGTCCCGGGTGGCCCTGGTGTTACATGGCCAGCGGATATTCGGCAGCCGCGAGCACCTCGTACTCACTGCGAATTGCGCGCACCGAACGGGCCACCGTGGTCGAGGACTCGCTGAAGGCTGCGTGGAGGGTGCGAACCGACACCCCGATCCGGCCAGCGATCGACTGACTCGTCAGCCGCGGGTCGTTGCGGCGCGACTGGATGACCTGCATCGCCCGCACGACGACCTGCTGCCGCGGGGCGACGGCGAAGCTCTCGTCCTCCACCCGTTCGGCCGCCACGGCAGAGACAAGGCCACGCACGACGAGGGCCACACGTCGACGGTCCGACGGCGAGCAGTCCGCCCCGTCATACCGACTCAGCTGCAGCAGAACGGATGCCAGCACGGCTCCGACCCCGACATCCGTGCGTATCGGCACCAGTTCGGCCACTCCCTGCTCGGCCGCCGTGAGCGGCACCACGTCGCTCAGGTCGAACCGCAGCGGGGGCGACTTCGCGTCTGACCGCAGGAGAAGACCTGTGCCCGCGACCTCGATCGTCGCACCGACGGATGCCGACTCGGTCATGCGCCGACCTTCTGCTGGCGCCGACGCCAGACCGAGGGGGTCACACCCTCCGCGGCCTTGAACACCCGGATGAAACTGGTCACGTCGGCATAGCCGACGCCCTCCGCCACCTCGCCGATCGACCCCGGCGTCGTGTGGAGGAGCATGCGTGCGCGGTCGACGCGGACGGACCGGATGACCTGCCCGAGCGTCTCACGCTCGTCCTCGAAGGCCGCGTGCAGGGTGCGGACAGAGACGTGGAGATCAGTGGCGATCCGGCTCGCCGAGAGCGTCACGTCGGTTGCGTGCACCGCGACGTGCTCGCGCGCTCGCCGTGCCAGCGCGACTCGGGCGGAGCCGTGTTCGCGTGGCGGGCCCGCCGCATCCCGAGCAAACAGCCGCACCGAATCGACGATCGCCCTCGACAGTGCACTGCGACTGTTCTCGCTCAGTGAGTCGACGTGGGCATCGGTGCTGCGCAGGAGGCTGGTCAGCATGTCGCGGCCGGCGGATCGTGGCGTGCCCGGGCGAACCGTCAGCGACCCGACGCCGCGCCTCAGACCGAGATCGGCGCTCGGCACCTGCACGATGATGGTCGAGAACTCCGCCGGGTAGATGAACTCGAACGGCTCGCTCACGTCGTAGACGGCGACCTCACCCGCATCGAAACGCGTCTGCCGCCCGCCCTGCTCGAGGATGAGGGATCCCGAACGCACGAGCTGCACCTGCGCGCTCTCCACCGCATTGGCGGGCACCTCGTTCAGCGTGGCCGTCACGACCTGCGGCACCGAGGCGATCCGCGCCATCGGCAGGGCACCGAGAGCCGTTCTCGACATGCGCCGGTGGGCCGGTGCGTCCCGAATGGTCCTGGCGTTCATCTGCACGAGAGCACAGGACGGGTTGGACGGGAGCAGCACCGAGACTCCAAAGGACTGGCCGGGATGGTCCACTCAGGATCACACAGTCGGTCGACGCGAGAGTGGCCCGCCGCGACCTACCGAAACGAAACGACACGACCGACTACCGGGGTGAATCCGCACTTCTGGGCTGAATCGGCATTTTCCGCAGACATCGGACGATTTCGCGCATCACCCAGCCCCTCGATCTCCGCACCAGGCACACTCGATGGGCAGGCGCACCAGGCACGGAGGAGGAACGATCATGACGACCACCCCGGTCTCCGCGTGGGCTCCGATGGCGATCACCGCCTTCCGAGTGCTGTGGTTCGCGCAGCTCGGCAGCAACATCGGCAGCTGGATGCAGACCGTCGGTGCGCAGTGGTATCTGGTCGAGGGCGCAGCCGGCGCCACGATCATTGCCCTGGTCCAAACCGCGAGCCTCGCACCCGCGGTGCTCTTCTCCCTGCCCGCGGGAGTGCTCGCCGACTCGCTGAACCGCCGCACGCTCCTGATCTGGGGTTCCGCAGCGAGCGCCGTCATCGCCGCCGTCTTGACCGTGGTCGCGGCTGTGAACGCCCTCACGCCCTGGACGATTCTCGCGTTCACGTTTCTGCTCGGCATCACCTCGACTCTCACCGCGCCGGCGTGGCAGGCGATCCAGCCCGAGCTGGTTCCGCGGGCCCTCATCGGCGCTTCCTCAGCGCTGGGCGGCGTCACCGTGAATGGAGCCCGGGCGGTCGGTCCGGCCTTGGCCGGAATCATCCTCTCCGCCTTCGGTGCGCCCGTGGTCTTCGGCATCAACGCGTTGAGCTTCGTCGGCGCGGTTCTCGCACTGCTCTGGTGGAAGCGTCCGGCCCAGGCGGGGCTCGATGACCGGGAGCAGTTCGGCGCGGCCCTCCGCGCCGGCGTGCGGTACATCGCATCCGCTCACCTGGTGCGCAGGATCCTGCTGCGGTCTGCCCTGTTCGCCCTGCCCGCGAGCGCCCTCTGGGCTCTGCTGCCGGTGACGGCACGGCGCCTCGAGCTGAGCTCGAGCGGATACGGCCTGCTGCTGGGTGCGCTCGGCGTCGGTGCAGTTCTCGGTATCTTCGCCCTTCCGATCGCCCGCAAGCACGTCAGCGACAACGCCATCATCGCCGCGAGCGCCGCGGTGTTCGCGGTCGGCACGGCGGCCGCCGCGCTCCTGCCTTTCGTGCCCACGCTCATCCTTCTCGTACTGGCCGGGCTCGCCTGGATCGGTACCCTCACCGTGCTCAACGCCGCCCTGCAGCTCACGCTGCCGCAGTGGGTCCGCTCCCGCGGCGCATCCGTGTACATCCTGGTCTTCATGGGAACCATGGCCGCCGGCTCCTTCGCGTGGGGGCTGCTCGCCGAATACATCGGAACCCCCGCCGCGCTGGTGGC